>UMJN01007486.1_pt1 | contig 49911 bp, 53 predicted proteins | sample 1966061 | NCBI WGS metagenome assembly UMJN01 (sample SAMEA4836149, study PRJEB28245) | human gut metagenome | biome: gut microbiome; material: fecal sample | place: Denmark | collected 2008
ATATCCAATTTTAAATCTAATATTCCAAGTTTTTCGTCTGCCATATTGGGCGTTAATTCTGGATTTTTTACTTCTACTTTATTTATATGTATATTCAAAATCGCTTCTAAAAAATCCTTTAGCATTGAATTATTTTCTTCTCTTGCAAATATTCTTTTAAAAACATAATCTGACGTTAGTGGTAACCTAGTTACCTTCGTATCTTCTGCCGCATTATTATTTTTCTTTAATTCGTCCATTGACTTCCTTTCCATTTTACCATTTCATTTACTGTTTTTCAACTAATAAGTAAAATTTTGTATATTTTCTCTCATATTTTTTCTCGGACGTTTATAAAATATTCTTTCTTCTGTCTGCTAGCTGTTTTTTCAATTTTATTTTGGATTTACCTTTCGCTATAGCGAATATAGAAATTAACTTTCTAGATTAAATAATAATTTGATAAAATTGTTTAGAATTCTAATAATAATTAACGTTAATACTTTTGTAGGTACCTATTTAAAGTATTTGAATTATATACCTAAAAATGCAAAAAAACAAGCATAATCATGTATCAAATTTCGACACATTTTTTGTGTTAATTGAAAAAGTAAATTCTATTTAATAAAAATATAGTGTAAATAAGTCTTATAGTAATTCTTATTGTAAGATTAAATTATAGTGGTATAATAGAGATTCAGATGCTTCTTGGGAAAGAAGGTTAATTATGAGTTTTAATGGTAAACATCTTTCTTTAGAATATAGAAAAATTATTGAGGAAAACATTAACAAAGGATTAAGAAAATTTGAAACAGCCAAAGAACTTAATAAAAGTCAATCAATAATAGGAAAAGAAATAAAAAACAATAGAAAACGTAGATATTCACAAGCGGAAGATGTGCCAAGAAAATGCAAATATTACACAGAAAAAATACGAATATTCTCTTAAAGATTCAAGACAAGGTGTTAATTTAAATACAACAGAGCTTTATGAATTAGCACACACAATATGCCCTTTAATCAAACAAGGACAGTCAATTTACACGATTTTACAGAATCATAAGAAAATTACACAATGCGAAAAAACAATCTATACATACATTGAAATGGGCTTATTCAAGGATTGGGGTGTAACCAATATTGATTTAAGAAGAAAAGTAAGAAGAAAAATAACAGGTAAAAATAAATTTAAGAAAAGATTTGAATCTGCTGATTATACCGGAAGAAAATATGATGATTATATTGAATTTGTAAAGAATAATCCAACGTATGCAACAACAGAAATGGATACGGTTTATAATCATCAAGAAGGTCCATACATACAAACATTTATATTTGAAAATACCGGATTTATGATTGGTCGCTTAAAGCAACATAGAACTTCTGAAGAAACGTCTGAATCTTTAAATTATTTTCAAGAACTTCTTGGAGATGAAATGTATAAAAAATTGTTTGGACTATTATTAACAGACAGAGGATCAGAGTTTGCAAAACCAGAACTTTTTGAAGTAAACACAGAAACAGGAGAAATTAGAAGCAATATATTTTATTGTGATGCACAAATGCCAAGTCAGAAACCACATGTGGAAAACAATCATGAATTTATACGAGACATTATTTTAAAGAAAAAAGATATGTCGGCTTTAACGCAAGATAAACTTGATTTAATGTTCTCTCATATCAATTCTGTTCCAAGAAAATCGCTTGGAGGAAAAACACCGTATGAGGCATTCGATTTTTTCTATGGCAAAGAACCATTAGAAAAGTTTAATATACAGAAGATAAAAGAAGATGAGGTCACATTACAGCCTTATCTTCTTAACTTATAAAATCAACGCTAACCGAATGTTGCCACTGTTGCGAGCACAATTACGTGAATAGAAATTAGTCTTACCTTAAAAAAATTAATTTGAATTCACTCGCTTAAATGTGCCTTTTTTTCTTGTCTATATCCTCATTTTACACTAAAAACAAGCAAAAATCAATGTTTTGACATTAAATTTTTGATTATAAATATCATTTACTCGGTAACTAGAATTTACTTTTTCCAAATAGAAATTACTTTTTCAATTGACCAATGTAATATTCTATTTTTGTTCTTCCATTATTTCATTTTTTACTGCAATGTTAACCAACATACTAATCGATAAACCATATTTTATCTTCAATTCGCTCAAACCTTTTAACAAACTCTCTCTTATTAGAATAGACCTTGTAACGCAAGTTCTATTTCTATTCTCGTATACCTCTATTTTTTCTTTTTCAACCAGTTCTTCTATTGCCACGTTTATTAACTTACTTATTGAAGCTTCATATACCTCTTTAGATAATCTTTCTAATTCCAAATATAATTTTTCATCAATATAAAATGTTCTACTTATTAATTTTTCCTTTTTATAAATTTTATCTGAATACGCCATTTTTTCTCCTTCCATTTTACCCATTAGTTATTTTCTATATAAATTTAATGTAATTTTGCAACCACTCATAGTTCTATACTTTTTCCAATTTTTAATATATAATTTTTATGTTTTATGGAGGTGTATATGAGTACTTTATACAATAGATACTTACAGCTAAAGCAAGAAAAGTGCGATGTTTATTATTTATTTAAATACGGAATTTTCTATATATTTCTAGATGATGATGCAAAAGATATATCAAAATTGTTTAATTTTAAGTTAACAAATCTGAATGCTTCTGTTGTAAAATGTGGTTTTCCTGCTTCACAATTAAATAAATATTTAGCATACTTTCGTGGTTCTAATATTTCAGTAAAAATTATAGAATCCACCCAAAGTCCAGTATTGTCAGACTATACATATGTGTACTATAAAAAATGTGACAGCTTAATAGAAAATATAGCAAAAATAGATCCAGATACTCTTTCTGTTAGTGAAGCTTTTAACACATTGCAAAAATTAGCAAGAGAAAGCACGGAGCTAATGGAATATCGCAAAGCTATTAAATAAATTTATTGTATTTTCCACTCATGTTATGAGTTTATTAAATCTTACATTAAAAAAAGGGATAATATGGATATATTTTTTATGACATTTTATGAATTATAAAAGCAAACTTAGAAAAGGAATACTTTCAACAAATCTCTTTATTGAAAGTATTCCTTTTCCATAACATTTCTTTTCAACTATTCTCTATATTTTTAATTTAACATTTTAGTGTTTCGTTCGTTTCCTACCAGAGTCGCACTAAAATTCTATTCATTTTTACCATTTAATAGGAAGGAATAAACTTCTTTAATATCTAATACTTTATTGGCATAGGTCCTTAAACCTATACATCGAAAATGATATTAGAGTGGCACGGAACCCGTTGTTAATGTTGGCATTGCCTGAATTATTGTCCCAACGGTTGCCTGCTGGATTGTTGTTGTTGTAATTACCACCACGAAGCACAACCGTCTCGGAAGTTGAGTAATTAGCTTACAGTTTATCCCTAATATATAATTTTTTCTCGTAGTAATTCATCTTGTAATAATATATTTTTCTTTTTTAATGTATATGTATTTGCAATATTAAAATATCCCAAATGCCCTGTCAAATAAATTCTTGCATCTTTTGAAGATAAGTTTTCATTTTTTATCTCTCTGAGTAACTTTTTTACTTTTTTCTTAAATTTTTTCTTTCCCTTATCTCTAACTTTCATTCTGTTTTCATTTATTTTATATCCACAGAAATTAACACCTTGTTTTCCTCTAAATATGTTAGTTTTATCATTTAGTTCAAGCTCTAAATGTTCTTTTAAAAATTTTTCTATTTTATCCAATGCCTCTTTTGCATCTTTTTTAGTTTTAAAAAGAATAACAATATCATCCATATATCTATAATAAAATGGAACTTTTAACTTTCTAGTTGCATATTGGTCCAACTCGTTTAAATAAATATTAGCAAAAGTCTGTGATGTATAATTTCCTATTTCTATGCCCTTTTGACGTTTCTGTGCAGTTAATATTTGACGTATTAGCCATAATAGCTTCTCATCTTTTATTCTTCTTGTTAATATTTTATATAATATTTTTTTATCAATACTATTAAAATATTTTCTTATATCCATTTTCAATATATAATAATCTCTATATGCTCTTTTCATTTTTCGCATTCCTAATTGCAAATCTAATGTTGCATTGTGCATTCCGTCTATCTTTTATACAAGCATATGTTGTCTTTATAAAACTTGGCACATAATATGGAGCCAAAAAATTGTCTACTATCCACCTATGTACAATTCTATCTATATATGGTGCTTTTTCTATAAATCTTTCTTTGGGTTCATATACTTTAAAAGCACTATATTTTCCATGTACATATGTTCCACTCTTTAATTTTTCATACAAATATTTTATATATTCTTCTTCCTTTAACGAAAAAAGTATAACTTCTCTTCTTAGCTTTTTGCCTTTGCAAGATAACTTATGTGCTCTCATTAAACTTTCATATGATAATATCTCATCATATTTATTTCTTATCCATTTTGCCATTTTCTAATTCTTCCGCATTTCTTATAACCACTATAAGATTTTTTCGAGTTTTCTGTATATATCCTTCAATCAAAATATTACTTTCAATTTCGAATTTTCGATAAATTAAATCTGCCATACCATTTTTTGCTATCACCTGAATATTGGCTTCTGACTTTTCGTTTTGTAGCTCAATAAATAAAATCGCATATACTTTTCCTTTATCAACTAATCTATAATCTATATTTTTTATACAACCTGATATTATTATTCTATTCATTTGGCGACTTTCTAATGCCTGGATTTGCTTTTATCAGTCCTCCAACCATTCTTCCTATTTCAGCAAGTTTTGAAATACACGTCTCATAGTTCTTCTTTGTTATTGATTTTTCATCATTTAAAATTCTTACCATAGACCTATTATAGCTGATCAATGCATCAATTTTATTCAAGTAAGAATAGGCATTTTGCCTATCCTTATTTAAATAATGAGCATATTCTAACATTCTTAATGAAGAAGTTTTTATTTCCGAACCAATATTAAATTTTTCTACCCTTGGTATTTTTACAAGTACTTGATATGTATACTTTATATAGTCTTCTATTTTAGGAATTAGTATCAATGTTCCCGATGATTTGTATCTTTCTAACGGATCATTTACCATGTTTTTCTTTCCTTATGTTCTTATTTTTACTTTTCAGTTCATTTTTCGCATATTTTCTGTAATCTTAACAGTGGTCAGAGCTACTTTAAGAATAAAGTGGCACGGAACCCGTAGAGAATGTCGGCACTGCCTGAAACATTGTCCCAACGGTAGCCTGCTGGAACGTAGTTGTAGTAAATACCACCACGAAGCACAACCGTCTCGGAAGTACCTGGGTTTAACTCAGTAGTAAATTCTGCTTCGTTACCTCCCATATCAAATATATTACAGAACTGTGTTGTAAGCCCCGTATTTAATTGTTGACTAGTACCCGCTGGTTTAATTACATTTCCACTCGGATCTTTTACTGCCTGTGGATTCCAGTTTCCGTTAAATCCTTCTATACTTGTAGCATAATTTTTAGCTGTACTATTGTTTTGTATGAAATTAACTGCCGTATCCCATGCATAACTCGAGCATAAATATGATGTAGCCTCTGAATTTGTAATTATTTTTTTTGCTAAACCATAGGCTGTGCTCCAAGTTATGCTGGCATATGGAGTTTGATTATATTTTACAACTGCTGTATCACTATTTCTTCCAACTTCATATCTTCCAATGTAATATCCACCATATTGGGCTACGCTTGCCTTTTCTGCCTTTATCTGTGCAACTATCTCTTTTGAAACATCTGCATTTATACCATTTGCAGTATCTGCATCAGAATATGTAACACTTGCATCTGTTAAAGTAAGTTCATCTTTTATAGCTCTTGAATTATCATCTCCATCTACTTCAACTCCCCATTCGGTTCTTGTATATTGAAGTTCTGAGCTTGTGTTGTCCGTAGTACATGGTATCCATACATATTGGTTTCCCAATAAATCTGTTCCTACAACCGCCTTATTCTTGTATTTGTCTTTATCATTTACATTGTCTGAAATTACTATTCCACTTGTCTTTGTGCCTCCAACATAATAAAAACCGGCTGGTATTTTTACTCCATCAGTTGGCTGAGGCTTTGGAGTTGGAGTTGCTAACGAATTTTCTAGTTCCTTCTCAAGTAAATTCCTTTCCATTGCCTCTTTTTCTTGTGCAGCTGCTGTTGTTTCAGCCGCCTCTTTTGCTTTTACTATTATTCCATTATCTCCTAGAACTAAATTTAAGCTAACACTAGAAAGTATCAATAAAACTACAATAGTTACTACTAACGCTACAAGTGTTATACCTTGATTAAATTTTTGATTTTGTTGTTTTGTCCTTTTCATCACTTATTTCTCCTTCGTAATTAATTTTTACATTTCTATTTTAAATTACAAAAATAAAAAAGTGTAAAAGTAAAACAACTTGTTATATTTTTTTATTTCATATTTGCTGTTTTATTTATAATAATTCCACCATTGCCATCATAATTATTGCATATATTAGTAATTTTATCAGAGCTTTCATTAATAGCACATAATTGTATGATTTTATTCCAACTTTATTTACATCTTTATATGTTTGTATTATCTTATCTTTTTCTTCTTTTGTAACATAGTCTGTTTCTTCTATGTAATCTTGTGCCATGAATTCTGCTCTTATCATAGCATCTGTTTCTAAAAAGCTTCTTACCGCATACAATGTTAACTGCATAAGTGCTAAACCCCACAAACAAATTGTAGCAGTATTATAACTTATTTTATTAAATAAACTCAATATTGATATTATCAAAAGATACAAATTATTAATATTTGCAAATATTACATTAAATTTTAGTAGCCTCTTGTCTTGTGTCGAATGAATACATTCGTGTATAACAGTTTGTATTCTTGTAATTACATTTGCTTTTCCAATTACTATTTTATTTTTAAATACAAGATATACGCTTGTCTTTGAACTATTATCTTCTTCGACTTTTACGTCTTCCTTATTTAATTTTTTTAATGTTTGCTCGCAGATTTCTGTATTGCTTGGAAATTTTTTTATGGTTTCTGTTAATTTCTCATCTTCTACTATTCCTCTTAATTTTTTGAAATCTTTTATGCCAATATCCAAACCTATTGTTAGTAATGCCATTGCTATTAAAATACTTAATATTATTATCATAAAAAGCCTCTCCTTTTCTATTAATTATATTCGCCCCAGTGTTTTTTACCGTTTGCAATTTCTTATTTTAAATCAACATGTTTTTTATTCAATTTACATAGATTCAATTGCATAGTTAATTTTTTACAAAAAGAGCACATAAATATTTTAGTGTATTTAAGTGCTCCGTTTTTTACTATATATTTTTTATTTGATATTAGGTTGGAAAAGAATTGAATTTTGGCGTAGCCAAAATTGTAATTATTTTTCAACTCTATAATACGTCTTTAATTGCTTCAGCAATAATCTTATTTACATCTGCAATCATAACATTAAATTGTATTTCTGCATCAAAGTATTTTTTTATTTCTTCATCTTTTAATAATTCTGCATATTTTTCTTGTAACATTTGTTTTGCTTCAGTAGCATTTTCGCTTCCTTGCATAGTTTCTACTTGAATTTTATATCTCAAATGTTCAAATTCTTCTACTTGTGCTTTTTTTACTGGATTTGATTCTATATTTTCTTTTAATTCTTTATACTCTTTGTATTCTTTTGATTCTCTTATCTGTTTTGCTAATTTGTGAGCATCATCATATATTTTCATATAGTCTCAAACCTCCTAATTTATGCATATGCGTGTCTTTTCTTGAAACTTAATAAATTTGTAATTTCTTTTTGAGAATTTTCTGCTTTTTCCGTTTTCTTTGCTTTTTCTTGTAACATCTGTTTTGCTTGTCTTTCAGCCATTGTTTGGCAAATAGCTTTCTCATATGTAAAGTGTGTATCTTGAGCAATTTTCTCCCAGTTGAATTGATCTTTAACTTTTTGTTTTGCTTTTTTAGATACGTTTGTTGCTAATTGATGGTCATATAGTAATGCCGTTACAGAATCTGCGATTGAATTTGCATTTCCTGCATATGACTTCATTCCATCAACACCATGTGTTACTATTTCGTCAAGTCCTCCGACATCTGATACAACTGTTGGAACTCCTGCAAGCATTGCCTCTAGTGCAACTATTCCAAATGGCTCATATGTACTTGGAAATACTGCAACATCTGCACATTTGTACATTTTTTGAACCTGTTTTGAGTTTAAGTAACCAGTAAAATATATTTTATCATTTAATCCTAAATTACTTGCTTCTGCTCTTAATTCATCCATCATTCCACCACGGCCTGCAATTATCAATTTTGCATCATTATAGTTTGATAAAATTTTTGGCATTGCAGCAATTAAATGTTGAACTCCTTTTTCATATACTAGTCTTCCAACATAAAGAATAATTTTTTCATTATCCATTGCATACTGTCTTCTGAAATCGTAATCTCTTTCAATTCCTGTGAAGTTAGATAAATTTATTCCATTTGGTATTACATTTATCTTGTCGAATGGCAATCCAAACAATCTTTGAATTTCATTTTTCATGTAATTACTATTTACTATTACTTCTGTAGCTTCATATGTTAATAGCCATTCTGTATCATTTATATATCTTTGTGTTTCGTCATGAATTCCGCTGTTTCTTCCAGCCTCTGTTGCGTGTATTGTTGCAACAATTGGAATATCATAAGCATTCTTCAAGCTTTTTGCAGCATAAGTTACAAGCCAATCATGGGCGTGAATTACGTCAAATCCACCTTCTTTGTTTATAATTTCTGTTGCTTTTGATAGCATATTGAAGTTTAATTGCATTATCCAGTCGATGAAGTTGTTTGGATGTATCATGTAATTATCAACTCTATATACATTTACTCCCTTATCGTTTTCATATTCTGGTACATCTGCGTTGTCTCTATACGTTACAACTGTTACTTCATGACCATCTTTTATTAATCTCTTAGATAAATCGTGAACAACTCTTGCTATTCCTCCAACAATTCTTGGTGGATATTCCCATGTTAGCATTAATATTTTCATTTAGAAAAATCTCCCTTCACATAATTTTCTTTAGTATATTATTCACATAATTTCTAACTTGCTCTATTGTATACAAAAAAATTACAAATGTAAACATTTTTTGATAATTTTTTTAATTTTATTTTTGATTTTACTATTGAATTTATTTTTATTTTGATATAGTATATAATAAGATTTTTATTGAGCGAAAACAAAGGAGGAAAAACATGCCAAGAAAAACAGCAAGCAAAACCGAAAATACGGAATTAAATGAGACTGAAAAACCTGTTGTAGAGAAAAAAACAACAACTAGAAAGGCTTCAACCACGAAATCAACTAGCAAGGCTTCGGAAGCCTCTACATCAAAGACAAAAAGTACAAAATCTTCTAGTACAAAGGCTTCTACTTCGAAAAAAACAGAAACTAAGAAAACTTCTAGTTCAAAACGTACAACAAGACCTTCTAGCACAAAAGCTACTAAAAAAACAGCTACATCAAGAAGTACTACTAGAAAGAAAAAACTTTCGGCAGATGAAATTACATCTACAACAAATTTAACACAAAAAATTGAAGTAATTGAATACTACGATTTGCCATATAGATATAATCAAACTGTTGTTAGAGTGCTTGCTCAAACTCCCACTACCTTATTTATATACTGGGATATTTCAGATGTAGATAGAGCAAATTTTGTAAAGCAATATGGCGAAGATTTCTTCAACAATACAAAACCCGTTTTAGTAATTCATAATAACACTATGCACTATTCTTTCGAGATAGAAATTGATGATTTTGCAAATAGTTGGTATTTGCATGTAAATGATGCAAATTGTGAATATACTGTTGAACTTGGTCGTAAGCCTAAATATTATAACAGTGAAAAACATGTAAATATTCAAAATGATTATTTATATGTAACCTCTTCAAATGTAATAGAAGCTCCAAATGATCATGTTTTATTTGACAGAAATATTAAAAATGTTTACTTTAAAGATGTAAAAACAAATATTGTCACTGCAAAAGATATTACATCTATTTCATTTCTTCGTAATATTGGAAGAATTTATAATTTATATGATTTACAAAGTGACTTTAATAAAAATAGTTGGATTGATAGTAACCATTGGCAATTGGATTTAAACAATCCTTCATCTTCTAGCTCGACATTTAAATAGATTTTTATGAGTGCCTCACTTTTTAGCGCTGGCACTTTTATTAGATTTAATAGCTGTGAAAATTACCGCTATACATATTTAAGTACATTTCAATTATGCGTTTGTATTCCTTTTACAAACCAAGAAAGGACAAATTAATTATGAAAAACAACCCAAAAGGATATGTAAGTTTTGTGCTTCATGCGCATTTACCTTTTGTACATCACCCAGAAAGCGAAGATTATTTAGAAGAACAGTGGCTATTTGAAGCCATTTCTGAGACATATATTCCGCTTCTTTTAAACTTTGGAAAACTAGAAAATGAACATGTAGATTTTAGAATAACCATGTCTATGACTCCTCCATTGTTAAATATGCTTGATAATACTTTGTTACAAGAAAGATATATAAAATATTTACAATCTCATATCGAACTTGCAAAAAAAGAAGTTATTAGAAACCAAGATAATGAGTCATTAAAAAATTTAGCGCAGTACTATGTTGATAGATATTCAAATGATTTGCATGTATTTAAAGACGTATATAAATGTAATATTATTTCTGGCTTTAAACATTTTCAAGACATTGGTGTTTTAGAGATTATAACATGTGGAGCAACACACGGTTACTTCCCTATTTTATATGTTAACGAGAAAACTGTAAGAGCACAAATTGCTGTCGGTGTTAAATGCTATGAAAAATATTTTGGTAGAAAACCTCGTGGAATTTGGCTACCTGAATGTGGTTATGTACATGAAGCAGATAAATACCTAAGAGAATTTGGAATACAATATGTAATAACAGAAACTCATGGAATTTTGTATGCCAACCCTACTCCTATTTATGGCACACTTGCTCCAATAGTTTCTCCAGATGGAATTGTTGCATTTGGTCGTGATTTAGAATCTTCAAGGCAAGTATGGAGTTCTATAAATGGTTACCCTGGCGATTTCAATTATAGAGAATGGTATAGAGATATCGGCTACGATGCACCTTATGATTATATAAAACCTTATATCGCATGTAATGGAGCTCGTGTTCCAACTGGAATAAAATATTACAGAATAACCGGCAAAAACTGTGAAAAGGATTATTACAATTTACAATGGGCTCAAGATTCTATAAATAAACAAGCAGGTCACTTCTTCGATTCTCGTGAGAAACAAATTACAGAAGCTGCTAACTTTACTCAGAATCCACCTATTGTATTATGCCCATATGATGCTGAATTATATGGTCACTGGTGGTATGAAGGTCCAGACTGGCTATATACATTATTCAAAAAGATTTATTATGATAAATGTGATTTTGATTTAATTACACCTAGCGAATACATTGATAAATATCCTCAAATGCAATTATGTACTCCTTGCAGATCTAGTTGGGGTGCTAACGGTTACAGTGAAGTATGGCTAAATCAATCAAACGATTATGTTCATAGACATTTACATGTTGCTGGTGATAAGATGGTAGAACTTGCAAATCTATTTCCAGATGAGTCTAAAAATAGTTTGAAGAGAAAAGCATTAAACCAATGTGCTCGTGAATTATTACTTGCTCAAAGTAGTGACTGGTTATTTATCATCACAAATGGTACAATGGTCGATTATGCAAAGAAAAGAATTAAAGACCATATTGGTAGATTCTCAAAATTATACCAACAAATAAAAGATGATAAAATCGATAGAAAATTTTTAAAGAACATTTCTGAAATAGACTGTATATTCCCAGAAATTGATTATACTATATATAAATAATTTTATAAGGATGAGCTTAAAGTCTTGTCCTTATTTTTTATAATAATATACTTTTCATCTTTTGTTTAGCTCTATAATTATCATGGACAATTTTCGCTCCTTATTTTTTAGAATATTATATGTATATCAGACGCTTTTTAGTAAATACTAATATTAGATTTTGTTCACATTACGGGGGATTTCTATAATGGTTTCGTTATGCATAAAGACAAACAATAACACTGCAATTGATTATTTAATGGTTAATATCGCTAAAATAAACTTAGACGATATTGTTTTTGTTAAGAAAAATTTTTCTAAATATACAAATATTATCATTCATTATCGTGGAAATAATATCCCCGAATTTTATAAAGAACTTGCTTCTGTTGTAACAAATTGTATTATAGATAAATATGAGGATTCTATCATTTATAAGTTATTATTATTAAACTATTTTTATTTTGATGAGATTGATATGAACATTATAAAAAATAATTGTAAATTATTAATCGAGAATAAACATTCAGATACTGTTTCAGTCAAAACTAATATAGCCAATAGAACTAAATATTTGTGGGCATCTGTTCTACGTTATATTTCATACAATAAATCTATATTTTTAGATGGTTTCATAACATTTAGAACAGGTGAATATATTAATTGTTTAGATGAAATATTAGATTTTGCAGTAAGTCAATTTGTTGTAAATAGAGAATATTCTGAATTTATTGAAATGTTAAAAATATATATTTCCTCTAGGACTCCATGTACAGAGATAATTCATTTAATATATCTTAATGAGGAAGCTATTTTACTAGATAAACAAAAAAATGTAATATCTCTTGCAAAAAATAATTTAGATAAATGCTACTTGTCTGATATTTCATTTTCAGCAAATGATTATGCATTAAATTCATTATTATCATTACTACCTAGCAAGCTTATTATTCATTTAATAAGTCCAGCTGATGATTTTATTAATACACTACAAGCAATCTTTGGAAGTTCAGTATCTATTTGTACAGATTGTGACATTTGCACAATTTACAAATCGTTAAATAAGACAAAAGGGTCTTATTAACGATTTGCCTTTTATAGAATCCATTTTTCTAGTAGAAAATATTTAATGTTTTTAGAATTATAATTAATTTTAAATTTTATACTTTTGCGCTGAACGTATATACATTTTTATATCCATTTTGAATCAAGATTTGTTTTACAATCTTGCTCCTCTTCCCAGTTTTACAATATACCAGTATTACTTTGTTCGGGTCAATTATTTCATTTTTTATATTATCAATTTCATAAACAGGAATGTTCACTGCGCCTTCAATATGATTTTCTCTATATTCTTCAGGAGTTCTTACATCTATTAACAGCGCATTTGTTCTTTTGTATATCTCCGTTGCTTCTTCTTGAGTAAAGTCTGTTTTATCTAGTCTACAAAATAATCTATTATAGAATTTTCTTAATTTCATATATACCTCCCCAAAAAAGATGTTATTAATACATTTTATTATTAATAACATCTTTTGGTTAATTATATATAATTTTACGTTTTTTATTCTTTCGACTTAGCTTCTTTTAATTTTTCTTTTTTTACTTTATTAAGTTTTACCATAGGTAATACTAAAGATATTATAAATATTATTATGGCAATTATAGATGTTAATCTGTTTATAGGAATTCTTGTAACAGCATATAAACTTGCCAATATTGCTTGTGGAGCAACTATTGATATAGCCACTTCGTATGCAACTTTTAATGCCCCTAATTTTCTAAATACAATCATCGCAAATACTATAGTAATTATACTTACTATTGATATAGGTAAAATATATGGCTTTATTATACTTCTTAGTCTCACATTTGATATATGGACTATTTTTATATCTGTTAATTGATTTTCTATTTCATATTTTTCATTTATCTTATCATTAAGTGATGAAATTTGCTCTTCTGTTGCTTCCTTTACAGTTATTTGAACCATATCCTTGTATAACTCTACTTGTTGTACTAATACATTTGTATTTCCGAATACTTCTTTTGTAATTGCCTTAATATCTGCAACATTAAATTGTGAACCAACATTTATACTAATTTCAATATGTTCCGAATATTTTAATCCAACATTGAAGCCTGCTGTTGATATTACTATTATTCCTGCTATTATTAGACATATTAATAATACTTGAACTATTTTTTTCATTGTTATTTCCTTTCTGTAAAACATCATTTACTTTGTTTTTTATTTATTATCTGCTTTTTTGCTATCGTTTTTTTCTTTTTTAATATTTTTTTAGACATTTTTATTTTCATTTGCGCTTTCAAAAGTTTTTAATCCTAAAATCAAAGCATTATAAATTATCATTATTATTATTGCCCAGAATAAAATCATTCCAATGCTTGCAATTTCTTCCCAATTGATTAATGCAAATGTAACAGCCGTTACCACAACTGGAATTAAGCAAATAGCAATTTTCCCCATCAAGTGCTTTACATTTTTTATTAGAATCTCTTTCTCACATTCTTTACTATATTCGTTTAGTATTAACATCGTAATTATATATTCAATTACTACTGCAACAGCAATTGCAAATATTCCAGCTAAACTTATTTCAACATTACCATATCTAACTGCAAGTAATAATACTGCTGTAAATCCTATATTGGCAATTGCACCCATTAATCCATTTTTCTTAAACTTTATCATCATGCAAATAGCCATTATTAAAGCTATTATACTTAGTCCTATTATAACTGCCCTTAATGTTTCAGTTGTTATATCTGAATATACAAATCTATTTGTTTCCATTGTATATGTTAATGGCATTGGATCTGTATTTAATAAAACTGCCATATTAGATGCAGATTGTATATTAGTTTGTATCTCCGATGTACTTGTGCTTGTCCCCATTGATAATTGGATTATACCTGTTGAAATTTCTTCTTGAAAATATGTTGTTATAATTGTGCTATCATCTAATGTCATTTTTATTTTCTTTGTTGTAGTATTTCCATCTGTATCTGTTGAACTAACATATGTTTTTGATATATCTCTTAATTTTTCTACAGCATCTTGATTAAACTCTATTGTTAAATATACTGTTGTTCCAGAAGTACTTGTTGAATATTGTACTTTTGCTTCTTTTAAATCCGCATTTGTTAATAATACTTCCGATGTATCATTATCTACTATTTTAAATTCACCTTTTGTAATTGTATATTGAGCAATATAATCTGTACTACTATTTTCTGAAACTTCTAAGCTAATATCCCCTGTAGATTCATCAAATCTTAAAAGATAATCTTCTACTTTCATATATTTTAGTCTAGCTTCTATAATATTTTTTACAGCTTCATAATTATCAGCTGTTCTTAGCTCATCTGGATTTACCTTTTCTTCTACCTCAGTAATATTTTCATTATTCTCATCTCCATCCGAGCTATCTTTGACTAGATTTCCGTCAGAATCATATTTTTTTGTTGTAGTACTATCATCTACTTTTATCAAGATATTTCTGGCTCCATATAGATCTGTTCCTAATTTGTATTCTGGTATTACATTTTTCATGGTATTTTTATCTTTTACATAAATACCCACAAATGAAATTAGTGATAGTAATAAAATAATTACTATTGTAGAGATTTTTCCTAATAACTTTAATGTTTTGTTGTTTTGCTTTGCTTTTTTCAATTTATTTTCCTCCATATTTTATAATAATTTTGTTCCATTAATAATTAATTCAAACCATATATTTAAATATTTTGCTGCATATTTACTCATCTTTGTTCTTTCCATAAATATATCAAAATAATCTAACACAGGACATATAGTATTATCTATTGTTATATCTAGTGTTACTTTGCGTTTTTCTCTATCCATGATGAAATCCGTTTTAGTAACAGCATAATTTACCTTATCATGCTTATCAAATGTAACAATGTCTCTATTTCTTACACGATTTCTATGAACATCTGATTTATCTGCTAAAATCAAAGCCGCCGATATATCACTTACAGCCGTTCCAGTTGCTTCATCATGGTTTCCTATTGCCATCATAACTTCAGTTCGATCTTCTAAATTCATCCCCATGTCTTTTAAGATTTCATAAGCCAGTATTGCTCCTGAATGTGCATGGTCTACTCTGTTTATCGTGTTACCAATATCATGCATATACCCAGCAATCCTAGCAAGCTCAACTCTATGTTCATTGTAATCAAGCTTTTGAAGTACTTCAGCTGCTCTATTTGAAACAATATTAATGTGCCTCATTGAATGCTCTGTATATCCAAGGGCATCCAATTGTTTTTGGGAACTCTCAATTAAATAATTTATTTCTTTATTATTTTTAACATTTGAAAATGTTACCATATAGTCCTCCGTACTGTTAAATTTTACTCTATCTACCAGAAAATATCAACCTTTTATATGCATTTTTTACTTAATTTTTTACTTAATTTTTTCTTTATTGTTTTTTTATATTAACTCCTATAATTCCTCCAATCATTCCTGCAATAATTGAGACAACCATTAGAATAATTGCACTTAAATTTATATTAAAGTTTGAGTTTATTATGCTAGATAATAAGTATATTACAATAACATATATTCCTCCGACAATAGCTCCATTTAAAATTCCTTTCTTTTCAATCTTTGAAATACTCAATATACTTCCAATAAGAATACTAATTGATGTTATTCCCATTACTATATAATTAACTGTACTTTCACCAATTTCTGTATTTGCAAGTATTACCGAATATACTAACAAACCAATAATTGTAAGTATTATTGATATAACACTGCCCTTTAAAATTTTTGTAATATTATTACTTTCTGTGTTACCAGTTTCTTTAGATATCTTCTTTATAAATTTCATACATAAAAACCTCCAATTATAAATTAATATAATATATTATAATTGAAGGCCTTTTATGTTTATTTTTTCTTTTTATTATTATATTTGCAAGATAAAATAGTATCAATATCATTATTATTATCATAATAAATTGTAGATATTCACTTTTTCTCTTTTTACTATAAATTATAGTTCATTATTGTTGTTAACAACCTCATTTGAACTATTGCTACTTTTTGTATTACTCTTACTAGAATCATTTGTAACAGGATCAAGCCCTAATACATTTTGTAAATATTCAATAACATTCATAGTATTTCCTTGGTATGTTAAATAATATTGGTTTTCTCCAGAATTATTTATTACATACATATCTGTAACAAGAGGTAAAATTAGCTCTTTTCCAGATGAATTATACAATCCATACATTTTATCTTTATATACAACTATAGCTTCGTATTCTGGAATTACAACTAAACTATTAGCTTGATTATTTTTAGACGAATTTGATAAACAGCCAAAGCCATCAAATTCCAGCGAAGCAATTGTATTTCCATTTAAGTCTAGTAAGCCCCATTTATTTGATCTTTTAACTGGAATACATTTTCCGAATAAAATATATGGGTTTTCTATTTCATTTGTAGGGAAATCATTTTTGTTAATTCCTATTTGCTCATATTCTATATATACAATTACACGCTCATTTTTGTTAATTATTCCATACTGCGTTTTTGATGCACTTGATGTTTTAGATACTAAATACAATCCTCTATCTTTGCTTATTAACTTTATACTGGTATAATCTGGCGTAATTTTTGTTTTTCCCGTCTTATCTATAATTCCAAATTTTCCATCATCAGTTTCTACAATAAATTCCTCTTCTTCTTCCTCAAAAGAAATAGATTTGTATTTTTCACCAATTATTGTGTTGTTTGACGAATTTTTTACACCATACTTTCCAGCTGTATTTTTTACAACTATCATATCATATAAAATGGCTTTTTTATTTTTATATGCTTCTACATTATCTTGTGCGGCAATTTCAGCACTTTCTGGTATTGTTTTCGCATAAGATGTTGATAAATAATTCATTGTATATATTTTCAATGTATTATTATCCTTATTATATGAATATGCTAAATTACATCCTTTACTTATTCCATCAATTGTTGTATACATTTTATTGTTAGACATAAATACTGGTTCATCAATTTCAAAATATTCATAATCAGCATCTGAACTTTGGCTTTCTGGCAATATTGCTTTATATATTTGGTTAGACTCGGTTATATATGATACAGTTTCGTATTTATTTTGCAAATAACATTTATCTACATCCTCTGAATACGGGTCTTTATATTCACCGTTATTTTTTGTATAACCAATTTTATTCGCTATATCCTCAAGGGAAACATAAATATTATTTTTGTTCTCATCAACAACTATCATATCTGATTTTGTTGAAATTTTTGTGCCATCAATATAGCATTTAAATTTATTTTTTTCTATATAAGATATATAAAATATTAAACCTATTGATAGTACAAATAATATAACTATTGCAACACCAATTATTATCATTAATTTTTTTGTTTTAATTTTATTATTTTCTAATTCCGGTTGTGATTCATATATGTTCATCTAAAAATTCCCCCTTAATTACTATAATGCATATAGACATTATTCTTTTTCATCAGTATAACCATATTTTTTATAGAATTCTTCTCTAAAATTTAATAAATTATCATTTTCTATTTCAATTCTAACTCTTTCCATTAATTTAGTCAAGAAATATAAATTATGAGTTGATAATAATCTTGTCCCCAATATTTCTTTGGTTTTTACTAAGTGTCTTATATATGCTCTTGTATAATTTTTACAAGTATAGCAATCACATTCTGGGTCTAGTGGAGTAAAATCTTTTTCGTACGTTGCATTTCTTATAACAACCTTACCATTCCAAGTCATCGCTGTACCATTTCTTGCAATTCTAGTTGGCAACACACAGTCACACATGTCAATTCCTGCTAGAGCTGCTTCTATCAAATAATCTGGTGTTCCAACCCCCATAAGATATCTAGGTTTATTTTGAGGCATTAGTGGAGTAGTATATCTTAATATATCTAAGAATTCACCCTTAGGCTCTCCGACGCTAATTCCTCCAATAGCATATCCTGGAAAATCCAATTTTATTAAGTCCTCTGCACTTTGTTTTCTTAGATCCTTAAAAAATCCGCCTTGTATTATGCCAAATAAACCTTGTTGTTCAACATTTTTATGTGCTTCCTTACATCTTACAGCCCATCTAGTAGTCCTTTCCATTGAATTCTTTGTATATTCATATGTAGATGGATATGGGCAACATTCGTCAAAAGACATTATTATATCTGCTCCTAAATCTTCTTCAATTTGCATTACTTTTTCAGGAGTAAACATGTGCTTACTTCCATCTAAATGAGATCTAAATTCCACACCTTCTTCTGATATAGTTCTTAATTCACTTAAACTAAAAACCTGAAAGCCTCCACAATCTGTTAATATTGGCTTGTCCCAATTCATAAATTTATGTAGGCCACCTGCTTCTTTAACTATTTTTTCTCCTGGTCTTAAGTATAAATGATATGTATTTGACAATATTATTTGAGCTCCTAAACCTTTTACTTCTTCTGGCGTCATTGATTTAACAGTAGCTTGTGTTCCAACAGGCATGAATACAGGTGTTTGAATATCTCCATGTGGTGTATGAACAACCCCTCTTCTTGCTCCTGAATTTTTATCTTCATGTAATAGTTCATATGTTATTGCTTGTTTCATTTTATCTAATAATTCTCCTTTATTTTATAAACATTGCATCACCGAAACTAAAAAATTTGTATTTTTCTTTTACAGCTTCATTATATGCACTCAAAACATTCTCTCTGCCTGCTAAAGCAGATACCAACATTAATAATGTTGATTCTGGCAAATGGAAATTAGTTATTAATCCATCCAAACATTTGAATTTATATCCAGGATAAATATAAATTCCAGTATCCCCTTCGCATTCTCTTACTAATCCATTTTTGTCAGCAACAGTTTCAATTGTTCTACAAGATGTCGTTCCAACTGCAATTACTCTGTTACCGGCTAATTTTGTTGAGTTTATTTTTTCTGCGTCTTCTGATTTAATATAATAGTGTTCTGTATGCATATGGTGGTCTTCTATATTCTTTTCTTTCACTGGTCTAAAAGTTCCAATTCCAACATGCAGTGTAACATTTGCGATTTTTACTCCTTTTTCTTCTATCTTCTTTAGAAGTTCATCCGTAAAATGTAAACCGGCAGTTGGTGCAGCAGCAGAACCGTTGTATTTAGCATACACTGTTTGGTATCTATCATTATCTTGTAAACTTTCATGAATATATGGTGGAAGTGGCATTAGTCCTATTGTATCAAGTATTTCATTAAATATACCATTATATATAAATTTTACTTTTCTTGTCCCATCTTGCAATATGTCTAATATTTCGGCCTTTAAGAGTCCATCTCCAAATATAACCTTTGTTCCTATATGGAGTTTATTTCCAGGTCTAACCATAGCTTCCCATATATCACCTTCTAAATTTTTTAGCAATATAAATTCAACATTTGCACCAGTTTCTTTTTTTCCATATAAACGTGCTGGTATAACTCTGGTATTATTTCTTACTAAACAATCTCCTGGTTCTAGATAGTCAATTATATCTTTAAAAATTTTATGTTCTATTTTTCCTGTATTCTTATCTAGTATCATTAGTCTAGATTCATCTCTTTTTTCTATTGGTGTTTGCGCTATCAATTCTTCTGGTAGTTCATAATTAAATTCAGATAATTCCATTTTTATTCAGATACTCCTTTTGTTTGTACAATATCATAATCTTTATTTGACTTTTCAAATATTTTTTTAGTTTTTTGCACTATGCATTCAATTATTTCTACAATATTCTTAGGTTCATCTAATTTATTTAATTTGTTTGAATATGTGAAATCACTTGTTTTTGCTGGTTTTAAACTATATATTTTTTCTGGTAATCCTATGTAATTTCCATTTTTATCTTTTACTTTTCTATTCATATAATCAATATACCATTTTCTTAAACCATCTCTTTTATCATCTGTGTAACTATATTTTTGATAATCATGTAGTACTGGAACTTCATATCCATATTCGCTTGAATTTCTTTCGAGTGTATGTAAGAATTCATGTAGAAATACTTCTTCTGGAAATGTATTAGATGCAGAATATGAATACTGATTTTGTACCACCCTTATATTAGAAAATCCCTTTCCAATATAAACCATATTTCCAAGTCCTACCCATTCACAAATCTTTTCGTTATTAGTTAAAATACTTTCTAGCGGAAGGTTTGTACATACAAATATATGGTCAAACTCTTTTTGTTGAACATATTTGTTAATTAATTTATATACATCTTTTTCACCTATATAATATCCATTATCCTCATCATATGATAAAGATGTAAGTGGTTCTTTAATCTCTATAATCTCATATGTAATGCTCATTTGATTGTTAGACATATCAGTTATTGAATTTTGTAACCTTTGCATATTATTTTCAACAATGCTTTTTTCCATTGTTGTCATCGAATAATTTTGTTTTTTTCCTTCGATTGTAGCATTTACATTATCTATTAAAAATACACCAAAATTCCATATATTACTTTCGTCTGTTGAACCTTCTTCTATTGTAAAATCTGAAAACCACGCAGTACCCTCTGCAGTATTAGATATTCCACCCAATCTAAACCCTATTTCTACTTTTTCATTGTTTTTTGAATTGAATAAAAATTCAATTTTAGTCCAATTAGTATTTCCTTGTATTACATTTGAATGTTCATCTGTTTCATTCAAGCAAATTTGAGCTCCCGCCATTGTATCATTTTCATTTCCGACAACATTCTCAGTCCTTACCATACAGGTTACCCTATACGGTGTATTTTTTCTCACCGTTACTTCTCTATAAAACATTGCATCATTTGACACTTTATTTTCTATTTTATAACTTCTATCTTTTGAATATTTAACATTAGAATCTCTTGAAAATTCTGTTCTGCCTTTTTCTAAAATTCCCTTTGAAAAATAATTATAATCATATTTTCGATATATATAAAATGCAACAATTATAATAACAATCATTAATAAATTAGGTAATATATTTTTCAATCTTTTTTTATTCATTTTTTACCTCTTTTGTAAATTCCTATATGCAGAGAAAAAGGAGTATAGCACATATATTCCTTTTTCTCTTGTAAATAATTTATTATTCTATGCAGTTCCAATTTTCTTGTTTGTTGTTGCTCTTTTAGCTTTTACCTTTTTCGGAATTTCTCGGTTATTATTTATTATTATTTTGGGTGCTTCTCCATTTTCAACAGTTGCTTTAGTTATTATACACTTTTCAATTTTTGGGTTCGAAGGAATTTCAAACATAATGTCTCTCATAATATCTTCAATAATTGCCCTTAAACCTCTTGCACCTGTCTTTCTTTCAATTGCCTTATCAACAACCGCATTTAGTGCCTCAATGTCGAATTCTAATTCAACATTGTCATATTTAAATAATTTTTTATATTGTTTCACTAAAGAATTCTTTGGCTCAACCATTATTTTGATTAGAGCTTCTCTATCTAGCTCTTTAAGAGTTGTTACTATAGGTAATCTACCAACAAATTCTGGTATTAGTCCAAATTTTAATAAATCTTGTGGTAGTAAAGATTCGAATACATCATATTTGTTCATTTCTTTACTGCTCTTTATATCTGCACCAAATCCCATTGTTTTTTTGTCAACACGATCTTTTATTATTTTTTCCAGTCCATCAAACGCTCCGCCACATATAAATAAGATATTTTGTGTATTAATTTGTATAAATTCTTGATGAGGATGTTTCCTTCCCCCTTGTGGTGGTACAGAAGCAACAGTTCCCTCAATAATTTTCAATAATGCTTGTTGCACACCTTCTCCACTTACATCTCTTGTTATAGATGGATTCTCTGATTTTCTCGAAATTTTGTCTATTTCATCTATATATATTATTCCTTTTTCAGCTTTTTCAACATCATAATCTGCTGCTTGTATTAATTTCAATAAAATATTCTCTACATCTTCTCCAACATATCCAGCTTCAGTTAATGTTGTTGCATCAGCAATTGCAAATGGTACTTTTAATATCCTTGCAAGAGTTTGAGCAAGTAGTGTTTTACCACAGCCAGTAGGTCCTAATAATAAAATATTACTTTTTTGTATTTCTACATCATCTTTATCTGTATTTTTCTCAGCATTAATCCTTTTATAATGATTATAAACAGCAACCGCTAATGTTTTTTTAGCTACATCTTGCCCAATAACATACTGATCCAATATTTCTTTTATTTCTTCTGGCTTTGGTAAGTCTGTAGGTGCTTCATTCTCATATGTTATTTCACTATCTTCATATAAGTCATTTTCTATAATATTAGTGCATACTTTTATACATTCATCACATATATATACTCCTGGTCCAGCAATAATTCTTTCGACCTCTTCTTGTCCTTTACCACAAAAAGAACATCTAATAGACTTGTCTTTATCTCCTTTTGGCATCCATAATCTCCTTTTTACTTTAAATTTTCATGAGTTAATATTTTTATTTTCTTTTTTCCATTATTCCATCAATTAAACCATATTCTAGAGCTTCTTGTGCAGTCATATAGTGGTCTCTCTCTGTATCTCTATTTATTACGTCTATTGGTTGGCCAGTTCTATCACTTAATATTTTGTTTAATTTTTCTCTTGTTTTTACCATATGGTCTGCATGTATTTTTATTTCTGTTGCTTGGCCTGAAAGACCCCCTCCACCTATTAAAGGTTGATGTATTAATATTTCTGAATTTGGTGTAGCAAATCTTTTTCCTTTTTCACCAGATGCAAGTAATACTGACCCCATACTTGCTGCCATTCCAACGCATATAGTAGATACTGGGCATTTTATGTAATTCATAGTATCGACTATTGCCATACCATCGGTAATAGAACCTCCGGGGCTATTTATATATAAATCTATTTCTTTATCTGGATCTTCTGATTCCAAAAACAACAACTGTGCAACTACGAGTCCTGCAGATGTTGCATTTACATCCTCTCCTAAAAATATAATTCTATCTTTTAATAATCTAGAAAAAATATCATATGATCTTTCGCCTCTTGCCGATTGTTCTATAACATATGGTACTAAGCTATCTTTTTCAAACATAATTATAATTCCTCCTCTACAATGTTTTTATTATAAAATTCAAAATAGTTAGTGAGCATAACAATATTTATAGTTTATATAAATAAATCCCCCCTAACTATTCCGTTTATTATTTCTTTATTTTAGCGTTTTTTACTATTAATTCTATTGCTTTTTCTGTTTTTACACTATTTCTTAAATATTCAACTAATGCTTCATTCTTTCTTAGTTCTTCTTCTTTTCTTCCATAACTTGTTGCCATTTCTTTAATTTTTTCATCAACTTCTTCTTGAGAAGCTTCGATTTTTTCTTCTTTAATAATAGCTTCAAGCACTAATCTTGATTTTACATTTTTTTCTGCTTGTTCTCTGTAGTTATCTTCAATTTCTTTTCTTGTTTTATTCATTATCTTTAGATATTGCTCTAAATTAATTCCTTGATAAGCTAATTGTTGTTCCATATCTCTTATCATTGCTTCAATTTCATTATCTATCATTCCTGAAGGGATATCAACCTCAGTATTTTTTGCAACTTCTTCAACAGCAGCATTTTCTGTCTCATGTTTAGCTCTGTCGTCGTTTGCAGCTTGTCTTTTTTCTCTTATACTTGTTTTTAAATCGTTTAATGTATCAAACTCTGAAACATCTTTAGCAAATTCATCATCCAATTTAGGTAATTTCTTTTCTTTGATTTCATTTACCTTTACTTTGAATGTTGCCTCTTTTCCAGCTAAATCTTCTGAAAAATATTCTTCTGGGAATTTAACCTTTATTTCTTTTTCTTCTCCAGTTTTCATCCCAATTATTTGTTCTTCAAACCCAGGAATAAAAGCACCACTTCCTATTTCAAGTTCGTGATTTTCAGCCTTTCCACCTTCAAAAGCTTTTCCATCTACATATCCATCAAAATCAATAACTGTTATATCTTTTTCCTTTACAGGTCTATCATCTACTGTTATTGTTCTCGCATTATGCTCTTGCATATGTGCAATTTCATGTTCTACATCTTCGTCTGTTACAGGATATTCAACTTTTTTTAATTCAACACCTTTATATTTGCCTAATTTTACTTCTGGTTTTGTTTGAACTATTGCTGTAAATACAAGGTCTTCACCCTTCTTCATTTTTACAATATTTATTTCTGGTTTGCTTACAACATCTAATTTATTGTCTTCTATTTCTTTTTCGTAAATTGAAGGAACTAATTCGTTAAAAGCATCCTCATAGAATATTTCGTCTCCATACATTCTCTCAACAATATTAAATGGTGCTTTACCTTTTCTAAAGCCTGGTATATTAAAGTACTTTGCACTTTTATTAAACACCTTTATTATTGCTTCATCAAATTTCTTTGCTTCAATTGTAAATTCTAATTTTAACTCATTATTGTTTTCTGTTTTTTCTATTTTTATACTCATTTAATTCAAGTCCTTTCTAATTTTCAATAAATTGCTAGTTTATTATACCACAAATTGTGCATATTGCAAGCTTTTTTTAGATTTTGTTTTTATACTATTTTTATTAGGTCAAATTTAGTATAATCACAGCTAGCCATTTTATAATTAACACCATTTATATTGCCTTCGAGTACATTAACATGACTTTTTCCATGCAAATGACCATATATACAATATTTAGTATTATATTTTTCCAATATTTTTGTAAATTCACTATTTTTAAAGTCCTTTAATAAAGGAGGATAATGCATACATACTATTATTGGTTTGTCTTTTCCATACTTTTCTATTCCATTTTTTATAGAATTTTCTAATCTTAATAGCTCTCTTTCTTTTATTTTTTTATCTTCTTCACCTTCCGCTATTAAGTTCCAGCCTCTAGTTCCAGCTATTATGTAATTTTCAAACTCATAACTATTGTTATATATAAAGTCTATATTTTTTAGATTTTCCTCTTCTAAAAATGTCCTCATCTTTTTAAATGTAGACCACCATAAATCATGGTTTCCTTTTAACAAAAGCTTCTTTCCTGGTAAATTATTTATAAATTCAAAATCTTTATATGTATTTTCTAATTTCATTTCCCAAGAAAAGTCTCCTGGTAACAATACTAAATCTTTTTCATTTACCTTTTCTAACCAATTTTTCTTTATTCTTTCCTCATAATTTTCCCAACCAAATATATCCATTGGTTTATTTGTGTTAAATGATAAATGCAAATCTGATATTGCATATATTGACATTATTAATTCTCCTTAACTAAGAGTTAAATTTGGTATTGCATTTAACTCAAGATTTGATGTATTACCGCCTATAAACTCATAATACCCTGCAGATGCTATCATAGCACCATTATCTGTGCATAATTTAAGTTCAGGGTAATAAATATTCAGATTTTTCTCAATTGCAAAATCATCAAAACTTTTCCTTATATATGTATTAGCAGAAACTCCACCAGCCAATACAATTTTATTTATATTTGTTATTTTTACTGCCTCTTCTATATGATTAACTAATATTTCTGCAACTGTTTTTTCAAAACTAACAGCTAAATCCGCTTTATTTATACCCGGTTTATTGTGATTTAGATTTATTACAGCAGTTTTTATTCCACTAAAACTAAAATTCAAATTATCAAAATGTGTCTTAGGCAAATTTATATTAGGTTTCCCCTGTTGTGCTAATTTATCAATTTTAGGACCTCCTGGGTATCCAAGACCAATTACTCTAGCCACTTTATCAAAAGCCTCTCCTATAGCGTCATCCTTAGTTTTTCCAAGAACCTCAAACGTATTATAGTCTTTTACTAAAATTATTTGCGTATTGCCCCCTGACATCATCATACATAAAAATGGTGGTTCTAATTTTTCGTGTGTTATATAATTAGCAGCAATATGACCTTTAATATGATTTACCGCAATCAAAGGTTTATTTAACGCATAACTTAATGCCTTAGCATATGACACTCCAACTAATAACGCACCAACAAGTCCTGGCCCATATGTACATGCTATTGCATCAATATCATTTATATTAATATTTGCATCAGCAACAGCTTTTTTCATTACAGTAGAAATTGCTTCTACGTGATTTCTTGAGGCTATTTCCGGTACAACACCCCCAAATTTTTCATGTATACTTATTTGTGTATCTATTACATTTGATAATATTTTTCTTCCATTCTTTACTATTGACACGGATGTTTCATCACAGCTCGATTCAATTCCGCATTATTAATATATCTTTCATCTTTTTCATCCCTTCTGAAAGGCATATATACTTTATTCTTTCTATCTTATCACTAAAAAATTCCAAATAGAGCCGATACCATAGCATAAATTCCATTTGATACTACACCTATTACTGGACTTATTATGTAACTTATTAAATTTGTTATCCATAACACAATAAATATAACATAAAACAGCTGTGTGTTATTTTCAAACCATGTTTTGGCATTATATGGTAGGAAATGTATTAGAATTTTTGACCCATCTAATGGTGGCAATGGTATTAAATTGAATACTCCTAATCCTATATTTACACTAATAGCCATTTGTAATGTTAAACAAATTAACATTCCTACTGTTGTAAATACAAAAGTAGATGCAAATGCATTTATTGCAAATAATATTATTGTTAATACTATTGCTATTATTAAATTCATTACAGGTCCTGCAAGAGCGACAATAGCTTCTTGTGCTGACATTGACCTCTTTCTATTAAAATTTGTGGGATTAATTTCTACTGGTTTTCCCCAGCCAAAGTGAGCAAATATCAACATAAAAAAACCAACTGGATCAATATGCGATAAAGGATTTAAGTTTAATCTACCTTGTCTTCGCGGAGTATCGTCTCCCAATTTATCTGCCACAAATGCATGTGCAAATTCATGAAATGTTATAGCTACAATTACTCCCGGTATAGTAAGAAGAAGTGCTAATAATTCCATTGGGTTTTGTATGTATTGTACAATTGTGCTTACAGCAAAAATTGCAATTATAATATATAATATTCTTTTATCTACATTAAACATATTTTTTTACCTTTCATTTTTGATGTTTATATTATATACTAGAATAATAAATATGTAAATATTTTTCCACGTTTATGTATACTTATTTTATAGTTTATTTCAATTCTTTTTTTAATTATTTTTTATTATACATTCTTATTTCTTAGTTCTCTAGCATGAGATAAAGATATTTCTGTTATTTCTCCTGATGCTATCCTTGCTATTTCTCTAATTGTTTCACTTTCATTCAGTAATTTTACATTTGTATTTGTCTTATTTGCAGCAACTTCTTTATATATGTAATAATTATAATCCCCTTGAGCCGCAATCGTAGCCAAATGTGTAACTATTATTACTTGATGTTTTTTTGCTATTTTTTTCAATTTGCTTCCTACTGAATTTGCTGCTTTTCCACTTATTCCTGTATCGATTTCATCAAATATTAAAACCGGAACTTCATCTATATCTGATAATACAGTTTTTATTGCAAGCATGATTCTAGACATCTCTCCACCAGATGCGATTTTATTTAATTTTTTCTCTTCTTCTCCAAGATTAGTTGTAATTACAAATTCAACATGACTCTTCCCATTAATCGAAAATTCCCCATCTTCTATTACTTTTGCATTGAATCTAGCATTTTTCATCTCTAATTGTACAAGTTCTTCATTGATTTTTTCATTCAGTATTTTTGAGTTCTTTTCTCTTAATTCTTCTATCTGTTTACATAGCTCTTCCATTGTGGCTACTATTTTTTCTATTTTTTCTTTTGTTTTTCTATTCTCTTCATCTAAATTCTCAATTCTATCAATTTCTTTTTCAAGTTCTTCCTTATAATCTAATATTTTTTCTATAGTATTCCCGTACTTTTTCTTCAGTGAATATATTTCATCCAGTCTTTCTTCGATTTCATTTCTTTCTCTTTCATCAAAATAAATGTCTTCTTTCATTGATGAAATATCTCGTGCTACTTCTTGTACTTCATAATATATATTTTTCATTTCTACTAATTTTTCACTATACTTACTGTTTACATCTTCGATTTTTTCTAATGCTCTAATAGAATCATTTATTACATCTATTATATTTCCTTCTAAATTATTACTAACAATATTTAAGGCTTCCGCAACTTTTTCTGAACTCATTATTATTTTTCTTTTTTCTTCTAGTTGCTCATCTTCTCCATTTTTGAGATTAGCCGCTTTTATTTCTTTATATTGATACTGTAATAAATCAAGCTTTCTTTGTTTTTCTATCTCGTCGCCATAGTTATTTTTTAGCATTTTATTTAGTTCTATATATTCAGTATATAGTTCAACATATTTTTTGTGTATTTCAGCAATTCTGGTGCCAATAAATTTATCTAAATATTTAGTATGAAATTCTGTATCCATTAGAGTTTGATTATCATATTGTCCATGAATATCTATTATATTCTTCATAAAATTTTTTAACTCGTTTACAGTTACTAATCTTCCATTTATTTTACATAAATTTTTTCCAGATGTATTTATTTCTCTGGACACTACAATATTTCCATCAATTGAATTAGGATTATCCGGTAAATATAATGCAAGTTCAACAAAAGACATATTTTGACCTCTTCTTATCATATCTTTTGAAAATCTGCCACCTGCAATTATCCCTAAAGAGTCTACTATTAATGTTTTTCCAGCACCTGTTTCTCCTGTTAATACATTCAATCCTTTATTTAGATCAATTACAATATCATCAATTATTCCAATATTTTTTATGTGTAATGTTGTAATCATTTTATTAGCCTCCAAATTTTTGTTCGTATATATACTACATTTTATTTTTTCATTTGTCAACACTTTTTACAAAATTTTGTTTGCAATTCATCGACAGTTTTTTTATTTAGAATTACATAACATGCAAAATGTACAAAAAATAAAAGCTATTAAAATAATAGCTTTATTCTGGTGACCCCTACGGGAATCGAACCCATGATTCGGCCTTGAGAGGGCCGCGTCTTAACCGCTTGACCAAGGGGCCATAAAATTTACTTATTTAATATACCATTTTTTATGTTTCAAGTCAACTAGTTAAGTCCATTTTTTTAATTTTTATTCAAATAATTTTTGTACATTAAAAATGTATCAAAAAAGTTCCTTTTTAATTTTTATTGAATACACATTTGTAAAATTTCTTTTAGCCTCTCATCTTGTTTTGTTAAATATAAATAACCAATCAAAGCTTCAAAAGCAGTCGCATAACTATATTCTTCTACAGTTGCATTTTTAGGCACATGATGATTTTCCGCATTTCTTCCTCGTCTCACTATGTTTTTTTCATCGTCATTCAATTCTTTTTCAATTTTATGTAATAATTTTACTTGTGCATCAGCTTTAACATATTTTATTGCCTCAATATGTAACATGTGAGGTTTTAATTTTGTAGTATTAGTTAAATGCGTTCTAACAAGCAATTCGAATACACTATCCCCAACATAAGCCCATGTTAATGGTGATAATGTATTAACTTCTGCCACGTTTCTCTTTCTTTCTATTAATTCAATCATTCTCTCCTCCATTTAAGCTACCACTTCCAATGTGATTTTTCCTAAATTTCCAGTCCTAAAATCTTCCAATATTATTTTAGAAATTTTTTCTAAATCTATATTATTCCCTTTAGATACAGTTCCTCTTTTTTCTCCTATATAATTCATTATTTCAACTATTTTTTCATTTTCTTCTAATTCATCATTACTATTAATCTTTTCAACTATTTCCGAATTTAGCTTATACCTTTCAATTAGGTTTTTCCTGTATTTTTCTATTAAAAATTTAACTAAATTGTAAGCAATTTCCACTTCGTCTATTATATCACTTTTTATCGTCCCTGTATAAGCTAAATTCAAAGCAGTTTGTTCGTTTGCAATTTTAGGCCATAACACACCTGGTGTATCTAATAATTCTACATTGCTTGTAAGGCGTATCCACTGCTTGTTCTTTGTAACACCTGGTTTATTCCCCACTCTCATTGACGTTTTTTTAGAAACTCTATTTATAAATGATGATTTTCCTACATTTGGAATCCCTATTATCATTGCACGTACAATCTTATTTCTACCTTTTTGTTGTGCAATATTTTTCTCTTCACTCATCATCTCATTTAATTTATTTATTATTTTATTTGCGCCTTCTCCATTGTTTGAATTGCATAATATTGCTGGTATCTGCTTTTCCTCAAAATATTTAAGCCATTTCTTGTTTTCAATTTCATTTGCTAAATCTGACTTATTTAACACAACAATTTTTTTCTTATTTTTTATTAATTTCTGAGCTTCAGGGTTTTGGCTAGAAACTGGAATTCTTGCATCAAGTATTTCTACTACTACATCAACTAATTTCAAATCAGTTTCAAGCTGCTTCATCGTTTTAGCCATATGTCCCGGATACCATGATATTGATACTCTTGAGGAAGCATTATTCGTTTCTTTTCTATTATTTTTTTTACTATTATTCATAGTCAATTTCAGCCCTTTCTCGATTTATTAAATGGAACATATAGTCTACAAACTAATTTCTCCCTTTTACAACACAATAATACAATCATTTTTTATTATACCATATTTCTCCACTTTTATAAAGTTAATTTTCTCTTCATTTTCAAAAAATCTATCATAAAGTTCTTAATTTTTAAAATAATATAGAATTTTTTCTGCATAATGGTATATTCTCGTTTATAATGTATATATTTGAAAGTGCTTATGATTTATTCTTTCAAGCTTATACTACAGAAGTTAATAATAATTTAAAGAAAACGCCTTATGGAATTGATGAATTGAACAAATTAAAATCTTTTAAGTCCTTTTTGCATGATTTCGGTAATTTTGCCAATAAATACCCAGAAGAAATTGTCTTATGGGACAGATATTTATCATATGCGCAAGTTTTTGGATTAACAAAAGATATCATGAAAACTGGCTATACACAATTAGTAAAAAATTCTTCATTTACTATTGATAATATTGATAATATTACTCTTTATAACATCGAATTAAATTAAACAGAAAGAGCTACGTATAGCTGATACGTTGCTCTTTCTGTTTTACCTATAATGTTTTAGTTCACTCAAATTGTAGTTGCTTCCTCATAGGAAATGAAAATATCTTTTATCTTCTCATCTCCAAGTATGCAGTCTTCATCTTCTTTCACCTTTTTAATTAACTCCAAATGTTCTTCCAGGGCAACTATAGCCATAGATATTTGATGCCTAGTCGGTTTCTTTAAAGAATACCAACTTGCAAATTTGTATAATCCAAATCTAAAGATGACAGCATAAACAATTAAAGCTATGCCATATACCATAAGCGTCTTTTCCGGTGTTATAAACCGTCCATCAATCCAACCTGCCATGAACATAAAAAGTAAAGTTACAATTCCAAGGCTATTTTTAGCATCATCACAATTTTCAGTGAAACTGCTATATTTCTTTGCCTCATCAGTATTTGGCACTAATTTTAGGAATTCATAAGCATTTAATACTTTGTGTGTTGCAGCATGCATTCTCCTTCTTTCTTTTTTATGAATTATTTTCCAAAAGTTATTAAAGTATTTCAGTATTGAACCTTTCCACACAACACTGTCAATGCACAAAGCCGTTACGATAGTGGCAAACATCAAATTTTTGAATACAGCTGTAATCTGATACGCTAACACTACTATTACAAAAATACTAATGGCAGAAATAGTCCTCGACTTCACCTCGTCTATGATTAAGTCATCATTATCTTCAATTTTTGCCTTGCAATTTTCATAAGCAATAGCACCATTATTTTCTTTAGCTCGCGTTGCATACCATTTTCCATTTACTTTTGTTATCAAAGTAATCGAATTATCCGTTGCAATTGCACCGTTTACCCGTAAAATTTTGCTATCGTTTGCTTTTTCCATATAGAATCTCCTCTTTTGTTTGTATTCCAAATATTAGCTATTTGGAAGTGAAATGATTACGTACTAAGCGTTCTCCTTTCATATTTTGCGTTTTTCAAACATTAATTATTATACCATTTTTTTAGTATTACGTCAATTTAAAATTTATGTCAAGTCGATATTTATAATGTTCTATAGTTGTTCTTATCTGCTCTTTCGTCTTTTTCCATATCATATTTCTTGTTATTATAAAACCAGTCAGTCTTTTTATCTGTTGGATGGGCTTGTCTATTTTTGTCAAGTAATAAGTCCAAAAATGTAAATAGTGGTAATGCAACTCCTGCTAAAGAGAATAATACATTTATATAATCGTCCATCATTCCAGTTCCGGCCTGCATTGCTTGTAAATTTTTAAATAGATATACCCCAAAATAGCCTAAATATCCAATCATATATACAATAGAACCTAAGAATTTTCTCTTTGCAATAAACACAAAACATATTAAAGCTAAAAATATCATTGCTATTTCCATATTCATATCCATTGGCTTTACCATAAATTCTATACCCATAGAACTTGTATATGCTGCAATTATTCTAAATATCCAAAACATTACATCTAAAGCTAATACCATCCATGTACTAAATTTTTGCATTTTTCTTCCTCCTCAAAGCATAAATTATTTGCATTTAATTTTCAATTACAAAATGGCTATTGAAGAAAATTCAATAGCCATATTCTTGTGTTTTATTAGTCTACAAAATCAAATTCATTTTTGAATTTATCTTTAAATATCTCAAATACTTTTGTTAATGTTTCTTCATCTTCGACGCTAACATATGATTCTGTTTCTTCATCACTGTCATCGTCTGAGTCTTCAACTTTTAGAATTACCACTTCTCCTGGCTCTTCGCTTTCTTCATCATCCACTGGTAATAAAACAACATATTCTTCATTATCTAATTCGACTAAATCTAAAAGTTCGAAGTTAGATTCCTTTCCTTCTTCATCTGTTAAAGTTATTATGTTGTCTGATAATTCTTCCTCAGAATTGTTTGTTATGTTTTCGTCATTCATTACTTTATTCTCCCTTCAAAATTAATTTTATAATAATTTGTATTTCTACAAAATTAAAACCATTTTATTTATACTATTATTTTATTTTTTGTCAATTATATTCAATTATCTTTTTTCATTTTCATATAAGATTCCAAAATATATACTGCTGAAATTGTATCTACTATATTTCTTTTTTTATGTTTATTTACATTTAAAAAATTCATTGTTTTATGAGCTTCTACTGTTGTTAATCTTTCGTCTATTCTTTCAATTTTTATTTTATTGAATTTACATTGTAATTTGTGTATAAATTTTTCTGTAACTTCTACGCGCTCTGTTTTTGTGCCATTCATATTTAATGGCATTCCAATTGCAAACGTATCAATTTCGTTATTATATTCAGCAAGTATTTCTTCCAAACGCTTTAAAACTATTTTATCATTTCCTTGATGATGAATTGTTTCTATCCCTTGAGCCGTATACCCTAATGGATCTGTTATAGCAATTCCAACTCTTGCATCTCCATAATCTATTCCTAAAGCTCTCATATATTACTTGTCCAATCCAATATAATTTTTTACCATTTCTTCCAATAGCTCATCTCTTTCAACTTGTCTAATTAAATTTCTTGCACCATTATGGCTTGTTATATATGTAGGATCTCCTGAAAGTATATAGCCAACTATTTGGTTTATTGGATTATAACCTTTTTCAGTTAAAGCCTTATATACCTCTTTAAGTATTTCCCTAGTTTTTTCATTTTTTTCTTTTTCAACATTAAAACTAACAGTTTCGTCTGTAACCATATAAAACCTCCTATAAATAATTTATATTACTTTCCGATGTATCAGCCGTATCTAAATATTCTTCTAGTTTTTGAGTAACCCCAACTAAAGCAGTTCCTTTATAATATTTTGCCAGAGCTATATTTAGCTTCGGTGACACCTCAGTCTCTTCTCCATTATAATCTTGAGCTGGAACAATTTTTAAAGCTTCCGTTTTTTCTTTTACTGTTTTCATAAACTCCTCAACGGCTTCTAAGTCAACTCCAGAAAAAACAATAGCAAATTTGGGTCCCATATATCTCACAAATAAATATTCTGGTGATAAATTTTGTTTTATTTCTCTACAAACTTGTGTTATTACATTATCTCCTGTCTTTCTACTTATTTTTTCGTTTATTTCAACTAAATTTATTATTTTTAATAAACAAACTGTTGATGTAGAATATTTATCTATAATATTTTTTCCTTCTGTATATAGATATTCTGCTGTCTTTAATTCTGAGTATTGGTCATCTCTTACAATTTTTTCTATTGTAGATTGATTTTCTACAGTTTTCAAAACAGCAACAATATTATTTTTTACAACTTCTAGAATTGTAGTATCGACATTATCAAATTCATGAGGAGTGCTTCCTTCTATTATCCAATAGCCAATGTAAACATTATCTATGTATATTGGAAAGAACATTGCTGCTTTCGCCCTTCCGAATTCCATTTTTTGATAAGGTAATTTTTCGCCTTCTTTTTCGACTGTAATGTATTTTGGAATACCCGTTTCTATACTATCTGCAAAAACTGGTTCTGACTGCAAATTTTTCAATGTTTCCCAATGTTTTTCTGCAACATTTGAGGCTCGTATTACAAATTCTGCACCATCATAAACTACAATTGTTGAATATTTTATACCATATTTTTCTATTAATATGTCATTTATCTTTTTTAGTTTATCATCTACACTCGATGTTTCACTTATAGTATCCATAAAATCTTGTAATACATTTAAGCTTGTAATTTGTTGGTTTATGTTCTTAAAAGAATCAATTTTTTTGTGTATTGACATATTATAGAACATTAGACCTATTATTATTGCTACTAGTAATAAAACTATTATTATCATCATTGTAAAATTTCACCTCATTTTGTTTATTTAAAAATTATTTCTCATCTTATTTAATGTTGCATTCATATTACTATTAAATGAATAATTTGTTTTTGTATTCTTTTTACTATAATCATTATAATTCTTTGTTGGTTTTGTCTTATTTTTTTCATTTGCAATTAAAGGATATACCATGTCTCCTAATCTTTGTAATGCGTCTAAGAAAATTTTAGAATACCCATTTAACGATATTTCACAATCAGCTATTCTTTCTAAATATCTGCCGTAAGTTTGGTCTTCAAATGGAATTGTTGTGTATTTTATAGTGTCTTTATCAAATAATGTATTTATATATGTTGCTGCTGGATCATTATAACATGAAATTCCACCTATTATCTGTTTTTCTGTAAGTTTTCTTAGTTTTAGTGCTTTATTTATTACTATTCTTAACTTACTTTGATTTAAAATATTTTTATATTTCAATTCATTTAAAAAAGCTGTTAATGGTTGAATTGTAAGAATATCATATGTTTGCACTAAATATATTTCATGAGATTCTGCAAAATAGTTTAAATTTGTATCAAAATCACAGTCTAATAGTACTAGAGAATAGTTCTTAGATAATGTGTCTAATATATTTTCAAAATCATCTATACTTGGATTATCTCCTGGTAATGTCGTATATATCGTAAGATTTTTGTTTACCTGAATACCGTCCGTTACACCGCTTCTAAGTCCATCAATGCACTTAAAAGCTTTTTCTCTTAATGCATCTTCGTTTAATGTGTAAATATAATAAGCATTCTTATTTTTTGTTAAATCTAAAATTGCCGTTTTTATACCTTTATTTGACAATAAAGCAGCTAGATTATTTACCAAAAATGATGTTCCATTTTTTGATGTTCCAACGAAAGATACAATTTTACAATCACTTGTTACGACATTAGATGTTGTTGTGTATTTACTCTCATTTTGAGTACTATTTACTACAGCATTCATAGAATTATTAACTGATGTATTAATAGAATTTGAACCTTGTATTTGATTGTTTTTATTGAAGTATTCGAATGGATTATTATAGTTTTCCATCTCATTAATAGTTGAATTTTGAGTATTATTTTGTTGGAAATCTCCACCCAAATATCCACCATTTTCTTCATATTCATTCTTTTCTTCAGGTTTATTTTTCTCCTGAGATTCTACAATTTCATTATTGTTAAAACTCTCCATACCTGGTAATTGAGGCATTTCATTGTTTTCAAATAAATCATTGTTAAAATCTCTTTTAAAGAAATCAACAGGCTTATTCTCTACTGGTTGCTCAAACTTTGGTTCTGGAGTTTCATCTTCAAATCCAGGTAGCATTACATCATCTGAATTTTGTTCTTGAACATTTGAAGATACTTGATTGTTTAAATCAAATAGATTTATATCATCATCTTCTTCTGTCTCTGGCAATGTAACAGCTTCTGGCTCAACTGTCTCCTCTGATTCAACTATCTTTTTAGGTCTACCTCTGCCTTTTTTTACTTTTGCTTCTTCCATAGCAATTTCTTCAGGTGTTTTTTCTTTTCTTGGTCTTCCACGCCCCTTCTTTACTGGTTGAACTGGTTCAGTTTGATTACTTTCTTCATTTTCTGGCATTGTATTTGTTTCTTGTCCGAATTGTTGAAGCTTCAAATTTGTATTGCCTTGTTGCAATGTTATTGGTTGTACATATTCTTGTTCAATTGACTTAGGCTCCACATATTCAGGTACTGGATTATTTTTAGTACTTGGCTGATTGTTTGCTGGTGTTTCTTCAAACAATGAAGAAAATACATCATTATTTTGCTCAATTCTTGGCATTGTACTACTATTTCGTTCTACACTAGGTATTGTAGAATTCATTGAATTTAATTTATCTTGTTTTGCTGTAGTATATGCTTTTTTTACATTTTGCATATTTATTGCAGATGGAATTACTACCGGCTTTGTAAGTTTTGCTTTTTGTAATTCTTTATCAATAAGTTCAATTTTGTTTACATTCTTACTCTCTATATTTTTTGTAGTAATTTTCTTTCCTGCTTTTCCCTTAGCTGCAACTTGATTTTTTACGCTTCCAATCATAACCTGTTGATATTTTGGACATCTTTCTTCAAGAACAGCTCTAACATTCAGTGGCAAATATTTTGTAATTAATTTAAGCTGAGTGTCTGTATATTGTTCAGCAATCTCTTCAAAACTTTTTACATATAAATCTTCATTTTTTCCTAGTTTTTTATAGTGATTTAATATGTGCTGAATCTCTTCTTCTTTTACAGTATCCATGTTTGAATCTGTATATTCTACTTCTTCTCCATCTATACCATAGTACACTTTAGCTTCTTTTTTAGTACGTGGCATATTGATAAGTTTACATACATTATCAATTTTTCTATCTTGTCCTATAAGGACATTATAGATTCCCATACTAAACAACTTTGCAAGCAATGAATCACGTCTTTCACGTCTATCTGTTGCAATTAAAATAATAGGAATATCTCCTTCTCTGCTATTAGAAGCTTCATCACTTATACTATCTAATTTATCATATAAGAAATTATCTATAACCTCATAATTATTATTTGCATAAGGTTCCAAATCTTCTCCTATAACTATTCTGTCATAAGACTTATCCTTTTGTAACTCTTTTATTATCGCGTTGAAAAAATACACATTTTTCCCTGAAATTATTTCTTTGTACATAGACTGATATTTTTTTGTGATAGCCTCTGAAATCTTTTCATTATTTACTGCGAATAAAACTCTCATTAGTTTAACCCCTCCAACCTTTTACTACTATTGCAAATACAAGTGGCAATACCTGGCATATTACTACTATTGTAACACTTGCAATCATTAAAGCAAAACCTTTGTCTCTTACGTCTAATTTTTTTAGCCCAATTATGTATTGATAAATTGCCGCTATTATTATAGCCACAAAACCAAATGGAATACTATAAACTCTTATTTTATTTAATAAAAAAGCTGTTAATCCATACGCATCAGAACCATAGGCTTCTTTGTATTCTTCTAATGTTTTCAATTCTTTATCTTTTATTTCAATTATTTTTCCAGTTGTACTTTGAGCTACTTCGTTAACTTGACTTGTTGCGTAAACAGATGTACATCCCATTAATAAAAACAAGATAGATATGATCGCTATTACTTTTTTCATTTAATTATCCCTCTTCCTTTATTTATTCTTATTTCTATATAAATTACATCTAATATTCTACACTAGAATGAAAAAAATAGCAAGAAAAAATCTTACTATTTTTTATTATTTTAACTAAAGTTTATTATATAAATATTGCATCCACTTATAAACTGCATTTGCCCAGTTTTTGTCAGAGGCATATTTTGTATTTACACCTGTTAATGTAGGTCCATTATAGTAATTTCCAGAAGCAACTTCTCCATTATATATAGCTGTTCCTTTTGGATTTAAATAATATTTTGTAAATACTCTTGCAAGCATATCTATTCCCTCTGCATATGTTCCAAAAGAATATGCATTCTCTGATGGAGCCCTGTCATATGCTCCATATCCAAATAAATTCTTTTTATTTTGTGCCATCGCAGATGTTCCCCAGTTGCTTTCATGTATTGCAACTGCTGCTAAGAATACACCATTAATGTTGTATTGTTGTTCTGCATAATAAAAATATTTTGCATTGTCTTTCATTATCCCCTTTTTATCATTTGTATTATTGGCAAATATTTTTTCAAATTGTGCCAATGATAGTCCGCTCGGTTTGTTCAAACTCATATTGAAGTTTAAAGCGTTTGATGAACCCACCACAGAGTCACTTACTTTTTGTTTTGTTCCAATTGCCACAATTTTATCTGCTGCCGGCTTTAATATTTGACTTCCAACGGCTTTATCGCTTATTAGCTCGTCATTTACATATGTCTTTTTTCTTGTGATTACTTGCTTGCCGTCTCTTCCTTCTTGTTCAATTTGCATTGTTCCTAATTCAAATTTATCACTTTTTACATATACAGTTGTAAATTCTAAATCTATATCTTCTGTATACAGCTCTTCTCTTATAATGTCTTTTGTATTTTCTTCTATAATAGATTTCAACTGTTCTAAATTATTTTCCTCTATCTTCTGTGCATTATTATTTATGTATGGTTCAGCAACTGCAATGGTCGTTACAGTATATTTCTGTTTTGCTATATATGCAATTATAAAACTTAAAAATATAAAAGCAATAGCAACTAGGGCTATAAAAAACTTATAACCTTTAGTTGCTATTGTATTCAATTTATTTAAAATTTTATTACTCATTAGTTACCCCTTAATTTCTTCTTTTATCTTAACAAGCGTATTTAAAGCCTCTATAGGAGTTAGTTCGTTTACATTTACCTTATCTAATTCGTGTGCTATTTCTGCAAGTTTGAAATTGTATAAATCTAATTGTCCTGATACTTGCTTTTTATCTTCTTTTTCTTGTGCCTTGTTTACAAGCACATTTTTTCTTTCTATTTTCTTTAATATCTCATTTGCTCTTTGAGTTACTGCCTTTGGAACTCCTGCCAAACGTGCGACATGTACACCATAGCTTTCATCTGTTCCCCCTGGGATTATTTTTCTTAAGAAGATGATATCCTCTCCTTTTTCTTTTACAGCAATCGAATAATTTTTTACACCTTCTAGTGTATCTTCTAGTTGCGTCAATTCATGATAGTGTGTTGCAAATAATGTTTTTGCTCCGCATTTTTCTTTGTTTTCTATGTATTCTGCAACTGCCCAAGCTATCGAAAGTCCATCATATGTTGATGTTCCTCTTCCTATTTCATCTAGTACAACCAAGCTGTTTGCCGTTGCTTCTTTTAGAATATTTGCGACTTCCATCATTTCTACCATGAAGGTACTCTGTCCCATGCTTAAATCATCTGATGCACCAACTCTTGTGAATATTTTATCAACAACTCCGATGTGTGCTGATGTTGCTGGTACAAACGAGCCAATTTGAGCCATTAATGTAATTAATGCGACTTGTCTCATATATGTTGATTTTCCGGCCATGTTTGGTCCTGTTATTATTGAGACTCTGTTTGACTCTTTATCAAGATATGTGTCATTTGCAACAAACGCTCCACTTGGTAACATTTTTTCTATTACCGGGTGTCTTCCGTCTTTAATATCTACAATTCCACTGTCATCTACTTCTGGCATACAGTAATTAAAATCTTCTGCAACTTGTGCAAATGAGCATAAAACATCTAATTGTGATACTGCCATTGCAGACTTTTGTAATCTTTGTATTTGAGATTTTATGTGTTCTCTTATTTCTGAAAAAGCTTTGTATTCTAGTGCTACAACTTTTTCTTCTGCTCCTAAAACTTTGCTTTCAAGTTCTTTTAGCTCTTCTGTAATGTATCTTTCTCCACCGGTTAGTGTCTGTTTTCTTATATATCTGTCTGGAACTTGTGATAGATATGACTTTGTTACTTCTAAGTAATATCCAAATACTTTGTTATAGCCTACTTTCAAGCCTTTTATTCCAGTCTCTTCTCTTTCTCTTGCCTCTAATTGTACTAGCCAAGTCTTGCCGTCTATCATAGCTGTTTTTAACTCATCAATTTCTGGGCTATATCCCATTTTTATGATTCCACCTTCTGTTATTAATATTGGTGGTTCATCTACTATTGCCTTATCTATTAATTGAAAGATATCATCTAATGTGTCTAGGTCATCGTATATTTTTCTAAGCATTCCAGACTTAGCATTTGCAAGCATATTTTTTATTTCTGGTAACTTACTTGCAGATGATTTTAAAGAATTTAAGTCTCTTGCATTAGCACTTCCATAAGATATTTTTCCGGCTAATCTTTCTATATCATATACACCTTTTAAGCTTGATGAAAGTTCTCCTCTTAATATAATGTCATCTTTAAACTCTTTTACTGCTTCTAACCTGTTATTTATTTCTTTTACATCTATCAACGGATCAGAAATCCATCTTCTTAAAAGCCTTCCTCCCATTGATGTTGCTGTTTTATCCAATACCCAAAGAAGAGTTCCTTTTTTAGACTTGTCCCTCATTTTTTCTGTAAGTTCTAGGTTTCTTCTCGCATTTATATCTAAAGACATATATTTCGTGATTGTATAAATTGTAATCTTGTTGATGTGTTCTAATTTCGTTTTTTGAGTATCTTCAATATATTTTATAAGTCCATTTATTGCAGCAACTGCAAATGGTCTTTTTTCTAGGTCTTTTATGATATTTCCTTTATCATCACTAAGCGCATATTGCATATATATTTCTTCTGTTTCTTCGCTAAACTTTTCCTCATCTTCAGTAGAAATATATACATCAAAACGTTCTTTTATTTTGTTTATTTCTTCACCACAATCATACAACATCTCGTTTGCAATTATTTCAGATGGAGAATATCTTGAAATTTCGTCTAATAATCTCTCAAAATTATTTTCTTCCTTTATTTCTGCCGAATAGAAGTCTCCTGTTGATATATCGCAAACTGCTATTCCGAAAAATATTCCCTTTTTGAATATGCTCATTATGAAATTGTTTCTTTTTTCTTCTAGTAAATTAGATTCTGTTACAGTTCCTGGTGTTACAACTCTTATAACATCTCTTTTAACAATTCCTTTTGCAAGCTTTGGGTCTTCTAACTGTTCACAAATTGCTACTTTATGTCCATTTTGAACTAATTTTGCAATATATGATTCTGCTGCATGGTATGGAATTCCACACATCGGAGCCCTTTGCTCTTGTCCGCAGTCTTTTCCTGTTAGTGTAAGTTCAAGCTCTCTAGATACATTAACTGCATCATCGAAAAACATCTCATAAAAGTCCCCTAATCTATAAAACAATATACAATCTTTATATTTTTCTTTTGTAGCAAGATAGTGTTGCATCATTGGTGAGTATTCTGCCATGTTTGTTACTTCCTTTCTATTGTACTTCTCCTTTTAAATACCACATATGTTCAGATACAATCTTCAAATTTACTATTTTTCCAATCATATCATCTGTTCCCTCAAAATTTACTACTTTATTTGTGTCGGTCCTGCCTGTAAGCATGTTTTTATTTGTTTTGCTCTTTCCTTCAACAAGAACCTTTTGAATTGTATTTACGTATTTTTGATTGTTTCCTGCAATCTGACTCTCTGCAAGTTTCTTTAATCTATCAAATCTTTCATGTTTAACTTCATCTGGAACTTGATTTTCCATTTTATCTGCCGGAGTTCCAACTCTTCTAGAATAGATGAACATATAAACTTGCTCGAAATGAACTTTGCTTACAACATCAAGAGTGTCTTCAAAATCCTCTTCTGTTTCACCGGGAAATCCTACTATTATATCTGTTGAAAGTACTATTCCCGGAATTCTAGCTTTCATCTTTTCTACCAAAGCTAAATATTGTTCTTTTGTATATTTTCTGTTCATTCTTTTTAATATTTCTGTACTTCCAGATTGTAATGGTAGATGTATTATTTTGCATACTTTTTCACAATCACGTATTGCTTCTATTACATCATCTGTAAAGTCCTTTGGATGAGGCGAAATAAATCTAATTCTTTCGATTCCATCTATTTTATTTACTTCTCTAAGTAGCTTTGCAAAAGAATCAATCTCTCCAGTTGCAAGATTTTGTTCTCTTTCGACTCTCATGTATGAATTAACATTTTGTCCTAAAAGAGTAATTTCTTTGTAGCCTTCTTTTGCCAAGCACTTAACTTCTGCAATAATATCTTCTGCCTTTCTGCTTCTTTCTCTCCCTCTAACATAAGGAACTATACAATATGTACAGAAATTGTTACAACCATTCATAATTGCAACAGAAGCCTTAATGTTATCATCTCTCTTTATTGGAAGCCCTTCTATAACTTCTCCGTCTATATCTATTATATCTTCAATTTGCTTACCATTTACAATAGCATTATAGACATCTTCTGGAAACTTATAAAGAGTATGTGTTCCAAATACAATATCGAAAAATGGATAACTATGTTTCAATTTATCGACAATGTGTTTTTCTTGCATCATACAACCACCAATAGCAATAATAGTGCCATTGGTTTCTTTATATTTCTTAACTTCTCCTAATTTTCCAAATAATCTATCTTCTGCATTTTCTCTAACACAGCATGTATTAAAAGCAACAACATTTGCATCTTCAATCTTATCTGTTTTAGAATATCCCATCTCTTCAAGCATTCCAGAAATTTTCTCTGAATCGTTTTCATTTAGCTGGCATCCCATTGTTAAAACTATGTATTTTAAATTTTTTCCTTCGTTCAATTTTCGTACTTTTTCTATATATATTTTTTGTTCGCTAATCTTTTCTTGCATTTCCATAACCTTCTAATATTCTCCATTTTTCAACTTTTTTCTCAATTTATTTTACAATAAAAAATGAAAAATAGCAAGGATATTGACAATTAAATTTGGCTAAATCGTAATGGTTTTGAATTAGAAATAATCTATTTTATGAATAAAATTTTAGAAAAAAATGTTTAGAAAAAATTATTTATTAATTTATATTATTTAAAAAATTTTTTAAAATTTTAATTATCTCATTAAGGTTTATGTTTTCAGCATACTTATTCTTCTTTTTATATGTATTCCAGTAATTGGTAATTCTCTCATCCTTAGCAATGAAATCTAATATTTGATTATAATCATAAAAATATTCAAAAGCCTCTCTTCTTCTTAAGGTGTTATCTAGTGCTAACCTGAATATTTCTAAATTAATGCTTTTTCTCATTTTTGTCAAAAAGAAATAAACGTCATAGTAATCTTTCATTCTAGTATTATATTTACCTCTACGCAAGATAGTTTCTATTTTTTCAGATAGTATTGTTTCTATATTATATGTATCAATATATATCTTTTTATTTTCGAATATAGATTCATATTCATAATTTAATTCTTTAGGCGTAATCTTATCACCTGTTGAAATATCAATTTCCAAGGCTATTTTCAGATTTTCTAGCTTACCAACTAAATGATATTTATTCCCTCCATATTCATCATCTGCTCTAATGTCTGTTGTGTCTACAATCTCAAATGTGACTTTATCATTTAAATCAATCGACAAAATTTCATTTAAATTTTTCAACATATTTTCCGTAGATACATCAACACCTTTTATAGAAATATCCATATCCCTTGTACTTCTACTATTTATACCTAACATTGCAGATAATAGCAAACCACCTTTTAATATAAAGTTTTCACTGTATTTTGATGCTGATATTCTCTCCAAAATTCTTTCAAACATAAACCTTTGGTATAATTCCAACTGGGTTAGTCCAGACGCTTTAGCAAGTTGTTTTGATTTTTTAAATAATTCATTATAATCAATCATTACATCAATACCTCCATAATATTTTCAAATTTCTCGTATACATTAAATATCTTTGAATATTCTTCTAGAACTGATAAATTTCTTTTTGGTTGTTTAAAGTAATTTTTTATTACTTTGTTATATATTTCAATGTCGACTTCATTTTTGTTTTTTAATAAATCACATATACATCTTTCTGCATTATATACTTTTATAGGATTTCCATATGGACTTTTTATTTCTATAATTCCAATGTTAAACTTATCTTTTGAAACATAATGAATTTCTAAATTTCCATTTATATTATTATGATTTAAAGTTGTTACATCTATCTTATATGGAGCTCTATCACTTAAATTTAATAAGTAACATGCTGTATTATATGAAAATATAATATTAGAAAATTTCTGTTGTAGTATATAAAACTCATCTTCTATTAAATTATTATCTATATATAATCCATGTGAAACTTTCCTTATTGTCTTTTTATCGACGTAAGTTTGAATCGAAGGTTTTGAAATTCCTAATTTTTCAAACTCGTTTGTTTTTATATAACCACAATTTTTATTTAAAAATTTTTTTAATTTTTCTTCGTTCATATCTTTCCCTTTCTTTACTTTCACTCGTTAATTATACCATTTTTACGAGTAATTGTAAATATATCTATCATATATTACATAATTTTTTTCAAACAAAACAATTCATAAAATTATTAATCTCTTTCTATTATCACAAAAGTAACTTATAATTATTCATATCCTCAAATAATTTCCGTACATTAATTTCCGTACATTAATTCACCAGTTGACAAAAGCTAAAAATATAGTATAATATTATTGTAGTTTTTGATGTAGGAGAAAAAATTATGGCAAAAATATGGAAAAAATTGTTGTTAGTAATTCTTATTGTTGCATGCTTATTTAATGTAGTATCTAAAATAGTAAAAAGGTACTCATTAAAAGAAGAAATGCAAAGTTCTATTCAATATATGGAAGAACATCAAAAGAATGAAAATACATTGTAAAAAAAAATAAATTAATACTTGAAAATATAATTCAATTATGTTATTATAGTATTTAGCAGTTTTTATTAAAAAAGGGAGAGGTGAATACAATGAAAGAAGGAATACATCCAAATTATGCAGAAACAACAATCACATGTGCATGTGGTAATGTTATAAAAGCTGGATCAACAAAGAAAGATATTAAAGTTGATGTTTGCTCAAAATGCCATCCATTCTGGACAGGTAACTTAAAAAGAGAAACAACAGGTGGAAGAGCAGCAAAATTCAGAGAAAAATATGGAATTCAATAATAAAAAAATTAAAGGAAATGGAAGCATCTCCTTTATTTTTTTGCCTTATGTTAATAAATATTTATACATTTTGCCTTTACTACATTATTTTCTATATACCCATTTATAAATACTTTATTATTTTTATTTAATTGGCTATAAGCAAAATCTGCAAGTTTATTATATGCCTGCATCCTTACTATTTGCTTATCGGCTGTTTTTATCTCAAAGCATGCTATTGCTTTATTTTTTGAATTTATTATAAATTTAAATTCTATATCACTAATTAATTTTCCTATTAAAAATACTTCATTCATTTTTTTATTTTTCCTTACACTATAAATAAATTGCCCTCAAAAATTTGCTTTAAGTCGTTCTTTTATAAAATTCTGCTTTTAATTTTCACCAGAATTTATTATTATTTTTAAGCCAGTAATCTTTTATATTATTACTGGCTATTTTTCGTAAAACACATGTATTCCAATTTTGTACTAACATATGTTTTACTGATTCATGTTTACCTAAATTAGGATGGGATAAATCTCTTTAATACTAATACCTTCATTGTATATATTCCGTAAAATATATAATCTAGAAATTGTATTAGAGTGAAACACGGAAACCGATGTTGTTGTTGCTGTTGTCAGTGCTATTGTTGTTACGGTTAGCTGCAGGATTGTTTGAGCCTGTATTGTTGAAATTGCCTCCCCTATTAGCACACGGATTGTTGGTGTTGGAAGTTTTCGATTTATCCCAATATAATAAGTTACTATTTATATTTGATAATTTTTATCAAATTCAAATAAATATTACTTTCAGAATACTCATACTTTAATTTATATTTTCATTATAAAACAGTCTTTTTTCTAAATTTCTGGTATTTGCAATTTTTATATACCCTAAATGACCGCTTAAGTATTTGTATGCTTCTTTACTTGTCATTGTTCCTGCTTTTACTTGTTTTGTTAATTGTTTTACTTTGTTCTTGAATTTACGCTTTCCTTTGTCTCTTATTTTTAACCTATATTCGTTTATTTTGTAGCCACAAAAGTTTACTCCTTGTGAGCTTTTAAATATTTGTGTTTTGTTATTTAATTCTAGTTCTAAATTTCTACTTAAAAATTCTCGTATTTTTTCAAGAGCAAACACTGCTTCTTTTTTTGTTTTTAATAAAATTATACCGTCGTCCATGTATCTAAAATAATATTTGCACTTCAATTTATGTTTTATGTATTGATCTACTTCGTTTAAATATATATTGGCAAATGTCTGAGATGTGTAGTTTCCGAATTGGTTGTCCTTTCTTTCCCTCTGTTGAATATACTATTTGTTTTATTATTTTTAGTAATTTATAATCTTGTATTTTTCTTGATAATATTCTATATAAAATATCTTTATCTATGCTATCAAAATATTTTCTTACATCCATTTTTAGTATGTAATAATTGCCCCATATTCTTTTACAATGTTTCATTGCATTTTGTACATCTAAGCATGCTTTGTGCATCCCTCTGCTTTTTATGCAAGCATAAGTCGTTTGTATAAATGTAGTTTCAAAGTATTCTTTTAAAAATTGGTCTACAATCCATCTATGTACTATTCTGTCTATATATCTACTTTTTTGTATTCTACGTACTTTAGGCTCTGTAACATAAAACTCTGTGTAGCCTCCATGTTTATATGTTTCGTTTTTTAGCTGTTCATATAACCACATAATATATTCTTCTTGTTTTAAATTAAATAGTATTATTTCTTTTCTATAGTCTTTACCACGTTTACTTAAATTATGTGCTTTCATTAAATTTTCGTAAGATAGCTTTTTTTCAAACTGGTTTCTAATTGTTCTTGGCATAGTATTTGCTTAGTCCTCCTACTATTTTGCCTATTTCATATATTTTGCTCATTGCTACTTCAAATTTCTTTGTATCTATCCAATGCTGTCTCCACATTATTCGTAAAAATATTCTCTGGCAGTTTAATGCTGCATCTATATTATTTAGTAATTCTAGCTCTTGCTTTCCATTGTAGCTTTTGTTCAATTTATATAAATGTAACACATTATTTATCATTTTATACATGCTCACTTTTGTCTCTGTTCCAATGCTAAATTTTTCTGTTCTTGGTATTTTTATTAACATTACTATAACATATTCTATGTAATCTTCTATTTTCGGAATTAAGCTTAATTTTCTGTTTTCTTGTTCTTTCTTTTCTTCATTACTAATTTCAGTCATGTTTTCCTCCATTACTATTTAATATCTTTCTTTATTATTTTTATCTTTTTCATTTTCTTCATTGCTTAATTTTTCATAGTAATTACATAGTGCTAGTATATATTCATCGTCTTTATATGCAGATATTCCTTTGCAAGTTAAACAGTTTAAATTTTTGCTTGTTATTCTTGTAGCTCTTCCAGCCTTTGTTAAAACCTCTGTTAATTCAGCTTTATCTTTATTGTAATTATAAATTACATACCCATAACCAATTTTGTCTAATTTTTCTATATATTTATCAATTGCAGTGATTGGTACTCCCACTTTACACACATTATCTGTGAAGCATGTACATTTTAAATTTAATTTATCATGCAAGAGTACTGCATCTCTACCTGTTGCTATGTAGAACATACCTAGCCTTATTAGTACAATTTTCTTTTCGTTTCTCTCTTGCAAAATTTCTAGCATTTTGCTAAAACTCATTTTCACCACTCCTTTCAAAAAAGTGTGGCGACTTTTTCTTTTGCGGGTTAAATAATTGTACCCGCAAACGCAGAAAAAGCGCCACGCAAGTGGCGCCACGCAAGTGGAAAATTTTATATGTCTGCCCATTCATTCTTCATGGGTGACATTTAAAATTTTCCACATAGCGTATTTCATTCGCTATGCAAGGCGTGAGCCTTCTTATAGCTTTCTGTTATCATTTTTATTTTTTCCTCTTGTTTCAAATTTCTCGTCTCTAGCGTTCAGCTTTTCCTAGAAAAGTGAAACACGGAAACCGAGGTCGTAGTCGCTGTGGGCAGTGCTAATGCTGAGACGGTAAGCTGCAGGAATGTTAGAGCCTGTATTGTAGAAATTGCCTCCCCTATAAGCACACGGACTGCTGGTGCGGGAAGTTTTTTCTAAAGTCCACTCATATACATTTCCAGCTATGTCATAAATATTCATTACTTTATTTGTCTCTGATGTTCCTGTTGTTACTAATATTCCGTTTCCGTCTGAAGATTGAGCTATTTTATTTCTACTTGAATCTACAAAATTTGTAGTTGATGTTGTTGATGGATTCCATGTTGAGCTTAATGAATAGTTTGAACATACAGTATATTGTCCTGTCTGACTTAATTGGAATACTGAATCTCTATAATTTCCTATTGTTGTACTATTT
>UMJN01066834.1_pt1 | contig 47546 bp, 39 predicted proteins | sample 1966061 | NCBI WGS metagenome assembly UMJN01 (sample SAMEA4836149, study PRJEB28245) | human gut metagenome | biome: gut microbiome; material: fecal sample | place: Denmark | collected 2008
ATTCGATATCGATGCTAATGGTATCGTAAATGTATCAGCTAAGGATCTTGGTACAGGTAAGGAACAGCATATCACAATAACAGCTGGTTCTAACATGTCTGATGAAGATATCGATAAGGCTGTTAAGGAAGCTGCTGAGTTTGAAGCTCAGGATAAGAAACGTAAGGAAGCTATCGAAGTTCGTAACGAAGCTGACTCTATGGTATTCCAGACACAGAAGGCTCTTGATGAAGCAGGTGATAAGCTTGATGCTAACGATAAGGCAAATGTTGAGGCAGACCTTAACGCACTTAAGTCACTTGTTGAATCAACAGATGCTGAGAACATGACAGATGCCCAGGTTGATGAAATCAAGGCAGCTAAGGAAAAGCTTATGACATCAGCACAGAATCTTTTTGCAAAGATGTATGAGGCTAACCAGGCAGCAGGTGGTGCAGCAGGTGCTGGTCCTGATATGGGAGCAGGTGCAGGTTCTGATGCAGGTGCACAGGGCGGCAGCACACCTTATGGTGATGATGTTGTAGATGGTGACTATAAGGAAGTATAATTAAGTGATATATGATTGAATCTATAGTTTGTTATGCATTATAGATGAAATCAGAAAGGAAGTCAGGTCTCTATAAGGGGACCTGACTCCTTTCGGGTATAGAAAGGCGGAACCTATATGGCAGAAAAAAGAGATTATTATGAAGTCCTTGGGGTATCTAAGGATGCAGATGATGCAGCCATTAAAAGAGCGTATAGACAGTTAGCTAAAAAGTATCATCCGGATATGAATCCTGGTGATAAGGAAGCAGAAGCAAAGTTTAAGGAAGCATCAGAGGCTTATGCTGTGCTTAGTGACCCGGATAAGAGAAGACAGTACGACCAGTTTGGTCATGCAGCCTTTGATGGAGGTGCAGGAGGTGCTGGCGGAGCTGGTGGCTTTGGTGGCTTTGACTTTGGCGATATGGGAGATATATTTGGAGATATCTTTGGCGGAATGTTTGGCGGCGGTGGAAGCCGTGGACGTAACAGCAACGGACCAAGACGAGGCGCTGACTTAAGAGTAAATGTCAGAATCACATTTGCAGAATCTGTAACAGGAACTAAGAAGAAGATAGATGTAACACTTAAGGATGAGTGTACAAAGTGCCACGGAACAGGTGCGAAGCCTGGTACAAGTCCAGAAACATGTAAGAAGTGTGGCGGACGTGGTCAGGTAACTATGACACAGCAGTCATTCCTTGGCATGATGCAAAGCGTACAGCCTTGTCCAGACTGTCACGGAACAGGAAAGATAATCAAGGAAAAATGTCCAGACTGTTATGGTACAGGATATATAAGCAGCAAAAAGACTATCGAAGTTAATATACCAGCTGGTATAGATAACGGACAGTGTGTTCGTATACAGGGTAAAGGTGAGCCAGGAACTAACGGTGGTCCAAGAGGAGATCTTTTAGTAGCTGTTATGATATCGTCTGATCCGGCATTTGAAAGAGATGGATACAATATCTTCTCAGATGTTGTTATAGATTACCCTACAGCTGTACTTGGTGGAGAAGTGAAGGTTAAGACTGTAGATGGTGAAGTACTGTATGAGGTTAAACCAGGTACTGCATCTGGTACTAGAGTAAGACTCAGAGGTAAAGGTATGCCAACACTTAGAAACAAGGATACAAGGGGAGACCATTATATCACACTTATAGTTGATATACCTACTAAGCTTACAGCAGAGCAGAAAGATGCACTTGTGGAATATGAAAAGACACTTACAGGTGAAGAAAGAAAACGTCCTAAGAAAAAAGGATTTTTTAAGTAACAGGTTTCTATAAAAATACAAGCGAAATACATCATTTTATTGTCGTTTTTAAAGAATCGTGATATAATCATAGACACTGAGAAGTTTCAGTCGAATATTTAAAGAAAGGGGCTATTATTATAATGAGTAATATAGCAGATAAGTTTGAAGAACTTGGAGTAATTCCAGTAGTAGTATTGAATGATGCTAAAGATGCACTTCCTTTAGCAAAGGCTTTAGTAGAAGGTGGACTTCCTTGTGCAGAAGTTACATTCCGTACAGCAGCAGCTGAGGAATCTATCCGTCTTATGCATGAAGCATATCCAGATATGGTACTTGCAGCAGGTACAGTACTTACAACAGAGCAGGTTGACAGAGCTGTTGCAGCAGGTGCATCAGTTATCGTAAGCCCAGGCTTTGATCCAGAAATCGTAGATTACTGTATCTCTAAGGATATTCCTGTTATGCCAGGTATCGTAACTCCTTCAGAACTTGCTCAGGCAGTTAAGAGAGGACTTACAAGAGTTAAGTTCTTCCCAGCTACAGCAGCAGGCGGAATTAAGATGATTAAGGCTATGTGCGCAGCTTACACTAATGTAAGAATTATGCCTACAGGTGGTATCAACACAGGTAACCTTGAAGAATTCTTATCATGCGATAAGATCTTCTGCTGTGGTGGTTCTTGGATGGTTAAGGGCGACTTAGTTAAGGCTGGAGAATTCGATAAGATTAAGGATATGACAGCAGAAGCTGTTGCTTTAGTTAAGGAAATCCGTTCTAAGTAATTAGTTCAGACTACATAATTTCAGATTATCGCTAAGATGACAATTGAATAGTGTTATTTTAAAAGGACTTCATATATCTGTTTGGGCAGGTATGTGGAGTCCTTTTTGTATGAGATGTTTTCATTCACACATTATTAAGATTTTTTCCTTAGTTTCAACTCAAAAATGGAATTATAATGCATAATATACCTTTTAACGTACAACTTATACCCTTTACAACACAGAATTATAAAATACCTGTATAGTATAAGTATGTTGTAGGACAATGATTATGAAAATATATAAATTATTAATGATAGTATATTCATATATGTGATTAGTGTTTATGCATATAAAAGATACATGAAAAAGATGCACAGGAATGGAGATTATTATACACAATGGGGGATGACGATGAGAGGGATAGTTGTGTTTCTTAAATACCAGTATAAGAATAAAGCGTTGCTATGGGGTGTGATAATGGCATTAGTTTCATTCGCATTTACGTATGAGAATATAAGGGTGTTCAGAGCAGCATCGATAACGGAATTATGTGCTAAGGACATGTTGTTGATAAGTTGGCCGGTCTCAACAATGTTATATATAGGTATAAGTGTTATTAAAACAATGATACTTACTTACATAGATAATAAGCCTAATATACTGATAAGATATAATTCCAAGAAAAGAATATTCATATACCAATGTGCATCTGCACTGATAGTTGCACTGGCAGATGCCGTTATCATGTATGCTGTAAGTATAATATCAGCTTATATGCTGCTTGGCGTATATGATAACTGGTCAGAATGGGGAAGCATGTTCTATATAAGGGCAATGAGAAGAAAACTGCCATTGGATATAGGCATAAGTGATATATGTATATATTTCAATATGATAATAAGAAGAGCATTGATGATATGGCTTGTATCTATTGTTGGTCTGCTAAGTGAGATGCGGTTAGGAAAGTTAAGGTCAGTTATAATAGTGGTTATATTGATATGTGCGTATAGCTGTTATAGCCGATATGGAGTTATGTGGCTGGAGCTGGGAGTTATGCAGATGTATTACATGAGCAAGGTTATCGTCAAGACATTGATATTGTTGGCAGTATGTATGACATTAGTTATATCCGGTGCTATTCTTTCTAAGAAGAGGCAATATTATAAATGATTTACCAGATATACCTTTTAGAGTGCATAATTTACCTTGTTGAACACAAGAGGCAATAAAAAGTGTAGTATATGGGTGTGCAGGATATTAAACACAATGAATGTCAGACTGCAATATGGTGTAGCAGTTGGGGAAAGATATAGATATAAGTGTTGGAAAAGGAGTGTGAGTGAATAACATTATGAAGAAACTTTTAAAAATAGAATTAGAACGTGCGTTGAAAAACAAGTGGTTTTATATATGCCTTCTTATAGGATTTGCGATTGTAGCGAAGGATATATACTCTGTTGCTTACAATACAAGAAAATATTATTATTTATATGTTAATGATGCTGTTTATCAGTTTCCAGGAACTTATTGCAAATGGATGGTGACTAATTGCAGTTCTATGTATAAGTTGTTACATCTTATATTCCCACTTCTGATAAGTGTGCCATATTCATATACTATATATTCAGATATTAAAGGATGCTATGTTGGAAACATCATAAGCAGGACAGATAAGAAATTATATTATGGAAGCAAGCTGATAACACAGTTTATAACAGGATTCCTGGTTGTTTTCATCATACTTACAACGTCGTTTATAGCAACAGCTGCGTTTCTTCCATTAGAACATCCTACTATAGCCTCTTTTACATATGGTGTTCATCAAGATGTCGGATTGGGAAGATTATTTTATACGAAACCATTTTTAAGTGCCTGTTTATATATAATACTTGAAGCTTTGGTATTCGGTGTAATAGGCTGCATAAGTTTTGTATTTGCATACATCCTGACGAATGGAATAATAGTTATGCTCTCACCTTTTATTATATATTATGCAGAGTTTGTTATAGGCAGTGCATTGAACAGACCATATATGTCGGTAATGTCACGTATAGGTCTTCTTAAGAGTAATTATATAGTGCCTTTATGTATGGAGCTGGCTGCACTTGTGATAATCATAGGTGTCTCTTATATAGTAAGGGTTAATAAGAAGGATACGTTTTAGGTGCATTTAGTATGGGGTATGAGAAGATTATGAAGAAATATTGGAAAAGAATAATAGTCGTTATAATTGTCATGATATATATGTCTATGCTTGTGAGTGCGGTTATAGTGAATATTAAATACCGTGAATATGTAAGTGTGACAGAGCTTGGAATGTCGGAAACATATGATTATGAAAATGCTGGTTTTTCAGTGCGGATAGATTCTTATAAATGTGTTACACCTGAGGAACTGGTCAGCATGTATCCTTATACAGAAGACAGTATGGAAAATATAGATAATATAGAAAATATAATTCTTATATATGCAGATATTAACATATATGATTATGAACTATATAAGGTAAGTAATAGAAAAGGCGAATGGACAGTATTCTGGTCAATAGAATCAGACAATGGATGGCGTAACAATACAAGACTTCAGCTGTACAGAAGCTTTCATCAAAGCCTGCAGGAAGGAGAACATCAGTATATATTTCCATATGTAATAAGTAAGGGAGATGCTGTTAATAAAAAGAAACCACCACAGGAATGGAAATATAAGCTGCAGATTAATAAGACACCAGTAGTTTATGTTAATCTGGGATAAAAGAGGTAACGTGTATGAGTATGAAGAATAGAATAAAAGGCTACATAATATCAGCAATACTTATACTGCTGCTTATAGCGACAGCTGTTATGGGGTATAAAAAAGGTTATCTGAATGATGTGTTCAGAAAAGATACACAGAATATAATATCTAAAGGCAGCACGGAAAAGACAACAGTTAAGACTGAATCAGTATATAAAGAAGAAGTTGTATCGTTAAATAAAGGTGATTCATATATGGTAGAATATGATTCAGAAAAGGTAAATGGTAAATCAGTACCAACATTGGATTACAAGTACAATGTAGAATATATAGACAGCTATATTACAAGGAAACTGCCATCGAGAATGAGTGTTAATTATTATAAGCAGGAGGAGAAGACAGAACTGGATTCGGATAATAACTTCACAAGTGGATATTATTATGTAGTTGTTGAAATCAATATGATTAATATGATGCAGGAAACTTATAATCTGGCACCTCAAAGTATGGTAATTGGTAATTTTGTTGACGGTGTTTATAAAACAATAGGGGAACCTAGAGGAATAATATCCGAGGGTATGTCTGATAAAGGGGTAATAAGAATGGAATATCAGCAGGAAAATAATATTAAATTATGTTATGTAGCAGCTGATGAGTATATAAATGACAATCTTGTGGTTAAGTGTGAAATTGAAGACCGTAATAAGTATAAGGGAGAAGTTCCATATCTGGTAATCGGTAGTGAAGAATGAGATTGTGGAGTATATGTTAAGAGGGCAGATGGATGGATATTAAGAGATTCGTGACAAGTGATATAAGAAGGGCTGTAATACATAACAAGTACCGCATACTTCTGTGTGCAGGAATAATATCAGCACTTATGATAACGTTCTATACTTATGCTGCTGTTAATCCTTCCATAAAGGATGCAGGACTTGTTGTGTCTTTCTATGATTATATACTATATATGATAAGGGGAAGTGTGAGGGTTACTACCCAGAACATTAACAAGCTGGAGATTCCGTATGTATGGATATCACTGTGTATAATGAATGGTATTATGGTGCTGGATTATATGTATAATGACTGCAGGGGTATAGGCAGGAATGTTCTTGTATACAGTAATAAGAAAAGTGTATGGTGGCTGAGTAAGTGTGTTACAACAGCTGTATCGGTGAGTATAGTATATATTCTTATATATCTTTCAGCCATGATTTTTGCTATAATAGGCAAAGGTGGAATGTCAGGTATCCATACAGAAGTATTCAGGATTCTGTATCCTAAGGATACAGCACTTATGACATCAGATATGGTAAATGGCATGTCAGTCAGCCTGCTCGTATATGTGGTGTTATTTCCATGGATAATATCTGTTAGTATAGGGCTGTTCCAGCTGACATTGGGTCTGTATACAGGACCAGTATTAAGCTTTGTTATAATTATAACGCTGGAGGGACTATCAGTATTTTCTAATAATATTCTGCTGCCCGGTAACTGGTTAATGGCTGAACGCAGCTCAATATTAGCGTATAAAGGACATAATATATATATAATGCTGCTTATGTCAGTAATACTTGGCATAATATCAGTGATAGCAGGCAATATAAAGTTTAAGAAGAGTGATATATTGTAATCCTGTGATTAACTGTTTGCAAGACAGAAACTATTAATGGTATTATAAAGCTTAAGAAAAGTGATGCGCTGTATGTGCTATAGAAGGGAATAATCAGGTAACAGAAATGTTTTATAGAATAGGGATATGTGATGATGAATACAGTATATGTAAAGAGGTATCACAATATGTCAATAATTATTTCGCTGAGTGTGAAGATTATGCAGATGTATATATGTGGGAATCAGGGGATAGTCTGATAAAAGATCTTGAAGGTGGTACTGTTCTTGATATATTATTTCTTGATATTGAACTGCCTGATATGAATGGTATATCTATTGGCAGATATGTAAGAGAACAGCTTAAGGATTCAGCATTATCTATTGTATATATATCATATAAGACAAGCTATGCCATGCAGCTGTTTAATATTCATCCGTATGATTTCCTTATAAAGCCTGTCAGACAGCAGCAGGTCAGTGACACGATAAGTTCTTTGCTGCAGATTAATAACGAGGACAGACGTTTTTATGTATACAGAGTTAATAAGGTGATTAACAAGGTACTGGTTGGAGATATAGTATATCTGGAAAGTGAAAGAAAGCACATGCGTCTGGTTATGACAGATGGAACCAGCAGGGAATATGTAGGAAAGATAAAGGAAGAGATTAACAATCTTCCTGAATATTTCGTACAGATAGGTCAGTCATATATTGTTAATTACAGGCATATAAGGGAATGCAGACCTGAATATGTAATTATGGATAATGGGACTAAGCTTAGTATCAGCAGAGGATATAAAGCTGATGTAACGGATAAAATTCTGAAACTGGGTGTTTGATTGTGCAAATTATAATAGTATTTATGCTTATAAGAATAATCAGGATAATACTTGCTATTGATTATTCTAATATATTTCTGGATAATAAGAATAAGAAGGCATTGCTGGTTACGATTGTGTTCGTGTATTTGCCGGCTGTTGCAACGGATGTTATATTTGATTCGTTATATATAAGAATAATAGAAGAATTCATTATTATATATCTTATCGTATATACGTATGAGAGTGATATCATAAGGAAACTTATATTATCAGTCATGAATGTGGCGCTGTGCGGTGTCAGTGATATTGTAACATCTTATATAATGTCTGGCACGATTCTTATTCGGAATGGAAGTGCCAGCAGTGAGTTCGTGAGCGTGTTGTTATTGTATCTGTGTATTCTTATAATTAAGAATATGTATAAAGTAAAGACACATGGCAGATTCGGCAGGCATTGGATATATCTTCTGGTGCTTGCCTTGATAAGTATATCGGTATGGTATATTATTGCCGGTGATATTATCATGACACATGATGGAATTATGTTCGTGGGTGGTGCATTGCTTGTGATGAATATAATGTCATACAAGTTATTCGAGTATGTTACTAATTCTTACGAGTATGAGCAGGAGAATATGAAGCTTAAGGAACAGATGGACATATATGAGTGTCAGATAAGCAACAGTATAGCCAATGACAGAGAGGTACGTGAATTAAGGCATGATATGAAACGTCATTTAAAAGAAATCCAGATACTGGCAGCACAAGGGGAATATGGACAGTTAAACCAGTATATACAGGATATGACAGATGATGCCAGTGTACTTGATAATATGATTGGAACCGGCAATGTAGCGCTGGATGGTATTCTTAATTATATGTGCAGCAAAGCGCTGAAGAATAATATACAGGTTACAAGAAAGATAACCGTTCCAGAGGATGCAGAACTTGTTGCATATGATATGAATATTATACTTGGCAATCTGCTTGATAATGCAATCGAGAATGCATTAAAGACAGATGAACCTAAGATAGATATTGTCATAAAGTATCGGATGGGGATGCTGCGTATTAACATTGTTAATAGCTGCATACAGGATCAGAATATTATTGATGGCAGATATATATCTACTAAGCTGGATGAGATTAAGAATCATGGATATGGCATGATTAATGTCAGGAAATGCGTTGCTAAATACAATGGGATGGTTAAGTTCAGTAATGATGATACCAGGTTTAAGGCGGAGGTGTTGTTGTATATCTGAGCTTAACGAACAAAATTCAAGGAAAGAGATAAAAGCATTATCAGCTGATGGATTACCGGGGTTAGAGGACACAGATGTCAGAAACCAATGGTTAAATACGAAGAGTGTTACATTTTCTAATGTTTATGAGGCAATAGAGTTATTGCAAAATCTTGAATAATATTAAAAAGACTTCACATACTTGCGTGTAAAGTATGTGAAGTCTTTTTGACAAAATATACCTTTTTGGCTGCATAATGTACCCTGCACGGTTATTGTCAGAAAAATGTTATATAATGCAGATATGTATCAGATACATAAAGATGCTTGTAGTAGTTATGGGGCGTGGTAATAAAATGCTATTATAAGAATAGGCGTCGGAGAGGAGTATGTTTATGAAAACATTATTAAAAATAGAGTTGGAGAGAGCCTTTAAGAATAAATGGTTCTACATAACATTATTAATAGAACTGGTATTAGTGTTAGTGGATATAGCTACAGTTGTACTTCCTGTACGTATGGCATATGAAGACTTCTATATACCACTGAGAGATAATCAGATACCTGGAGCGTATTGTTTATGGATGGCTGCACATTGCAGTCCTGTTTATAAACTTTTACATCTGATGTTTCCTTTATTGATAAGTATACCCTACACTTATACCATATATAACGATAAAAAAAGCAATTATATATATAATATAACGTGCAGAATAAGTAAAAAGAAGTACTATATAAGTAAGTTAATTACTCAGTTTATGGTGGGAACATTAGTTGTTGCGTTTTGTCTTACAAGTTCGTTTATATTAACAGCTATGGTACTTCCTTTAGAGAATCCAACATTAGGTTCATTTGAATATGCGTTTACGAACCATAATGTGTTTTCAACTATATATTATAAGCATACTTTTTTGGCAGTTATTCTATTTATTATATTGGAATCACTTGTTTTTGGAATAATAGGATGTATTGGCTTCGTATTTGCATATCTTATGAATAATGTAATTATGGTGATGTTATCAACTTTTATAATTTATTATATGGATTTTATTATTTCTAATCTGTGTGGAAGATATGGGAGTCTGATGTTAGCCTCTAAAGTGGCTATAATATATAAAAACTGGGCAGCAGGATTTGTTATAGAGCTGCTGATTATTGTTGTAGTGGAAGTAGTGATGTGTGTAGTTCAGATGAATAAAAAAGATATTATATAAGTAAGTTCGGAGAAGTGCGAATGAATAAAAAAGTGAAAATAGTGAGTATTGTAGCAAGTGTATTTATATTGATGTTTGTTATCATATCTATATTAAATACCAATTTGAAATATCATAAATATTTTTATATAACTAAGCTGGATATGAATGAGCAATATAATATGGAATGGGGGGTGGTTAGTGTAACTGGAATGAAAGTTTATAACCGTAATGATTTCATTAATGAGTATCCAGGGGTGGAATCATATATATTGGATACTGATAAAGAAATAGGATATATGGTGATATATGTTACCTTTGATGTTACTGATGTAGACAAGTATGATGCAGAATGGTTTAAAATGTGGTCTATAGAGGCAGATAATGGTTGGAGAAATGGAAAAAGTATGTATATTAATGCATATCTGAATAATGGTGTGAAAATTACGGAAAATGGAAGATACGAATTATGTTGTGAATATAATATGAATGTTGGAAATATGTCATTAAAGACATTTGATGAATTATACAAACTTAACTATCGAGTGATGATTAATCAGAATCCTATTGTATATTATAAACTTGAAGGAGAATACATATGAAAGCAAAAAGCAGTATCATTACATTAGTTTTAATTATATGTCTGGTAATGTCCGCTGTGATAGGATATAAAAAAGGATATATAGGAGATATATTTAATCTTAAAACAAAAAAAATTGTTGATAATGTAACAAATAATAATGAAGGCATAGCAAGGACAAGAGAAATTATATATGAAAATGAATCATCTGTTTTGAATATAGGGGATGAGTATGAGATAGAATATGAAGCGAAAGATTATAAGGGAAATGTGGATAATAAAAATAGTTATAAAATAAAAGAAAAATATATAGATAGTTATATAACAAAAACACTTCCAGAGGGGATGTTTGTGACATTTTATGATGGAGATGAGAATGACTATTTAAATGATGATAAAAGAACGTTTTCAGAAAGATATTCATATGTAATTGCCACATTAGAGCTTGTTAATGAAAGTAATGATGAATCCAATATGACTTTCATAACACCAACTAATATGCAAATAGGTTATTTTGACGATGATAAGATATTTACGATGTATGATTATAGGAGAGGTGGTTTGTCTGGTGCTGAAAGTATAAAAGGACATATAGAACTGCCTATAGGAAGTAAGAATACTGTTAATTTGTGCTATATCATACCAGATGAGTTGTTGGATAAAGAATTGGTAATAACAGGGGAGATATCTGCAAATGACAAAGGGGCACCTAAACTTCCATATTTTAAGGTGAAGATGTCGGCTGAATAGCATTGTAAGAAATAGCAGGATTATTACATTTAATACAGGCTTGTACCAAATATGACTGGAGAAGGAAACATGAAGACGTTATTAAAAATAGAGTTAGAAAGAGCTTTTAAGAATAAATGGTTTTACATAACATTGTGTATAGAACTGGTATTAGTGATTGCTGATGTATGTACAGTTGCACTTCCAGCACGAATGGCATATGAAGAATTTTATATATCGGTAAGGGATTACCAGATTCCTGGGGCTTATTGTTATTGGATGGTTGTGAATAATGGAACGGTTTATAGATTGTTTCATTTTATTTTTCCATTGCTGATAAGTATTCCATATGTTTTTACAATATATAATGATATTAAAAGTAACTATGTATACAATATAACAAGCAGGATAGATAAAAGCAGATATTATCTGAGTAAATTATTAACACAGTTTATAGTAGGAACGGCAGTTGTGGCTTTTGCACTTATAAGTTCATTTGTATTAACAGCAGCTATATTACCGCTTGAACATCCGACTAAGGCATCGGCAGAATATAATATATCTGTAACTAAGGCGTTTCCAGAGTTGTTTTATAATCACACCTTTGTTTCTGTTATAGTGTTTATTGTTCTGGAATCAGTTGTATTCGGAATAATAGGCTGTATAGGTTTCATATTCTCATATCTTCTTAATAACGTGATTATGGTAATGCTGTCTTCTTTTATAATATATTATATGGACTTCGTATTATCTAATCTGTGTGGAAGATACGGCTCTCTTATGACAGCATCCAAGATAGGAATATTACATAAGGCATGGGTAACGGGATTGGTTGCTGAACTTATGATCATTGCGGTGACCGCAGTTGTTGTCTGCATAATCAGGATGAAGAAGAAAGATATATTATAAATATGGAGAACTATATATGAAAAAGATAATGAAAATAGCAGGAATCATAATAGCATTTCTTGTTACAACTGTATTAGTGATATCCATTATAAGTGTTAATGTTAAGTATCATAGATATTTTGATATAACAGAGCTTGACGGTAAGGATAAATATACAACGGAATGGGGAAATGTAAGTATAGACGGAGCAAGAATATTAAGCAAGAAAGAGATGATAGGAGAATATCCGGATATTGAATCTTATATAAAGAGTGAAGATGACAGCAAGGGATACGTGATGGTGTATGTAACCTTTGATGTAACTGACGTAGAGAAGTATGATGCAGAGTGGTTCAAGATATGGACAATAGAAGCGGACAAGATATGGTCTAATGGCAGAGATATGATTGTTAACAGCTTTATGAATAGCAATAATAAGATAACAGAAAATAAAGAATATCAAATGTATTGTGTTTTCGGTTTCACACCTCAAAATATCCAGTTAGAGAAGTATGATGATGTACATAATCTTGACTTCAGAATAATGATTAATCATAATCCGATAATTTATTATAAACTAGGCAGAATTAAATAAAATGAAGGGAATTGGTTTATGAAAGAGTTTCTGACTTTCTTTAGATATCAGAATAAAGCAGGAAAATTATACAAATGGATGCTGCTTATTGCGTTGACAGCGTTTTCATTTACGTGTGCTTATATAAGGACTTTCTTTAATGAGTATTATGTGGGATTGTGTGCTAAAGATATGCTGGTATTTTTCTCAAGAGATGGAATGATTCTTGCAATGACTGGAGGTATCAGTACGATTAGAGGACTACTGTTTACGTATGTGGATGATAATCCCAATGTTATTGTAAGGTATAATTCCAAAATGAAAGTTTTCGTTTATCAGAGCATGTCACTACTCATAATTACTTTGATAGATATGGTAGTGTTATATGCAGTTGGAATTATATCAGCATATATTATACTTGGGGTATATGATAACTGGCATATTGATGGAAGTTTGTTTTACAATACTGTAATAAGAAAAGGCTTTTCTGCTGATATAGGTGTATATGAAGCTGTTATGTATATTATGTTTATATTAAGAAAGACTGTTATAGTATGGTGTGCTGGTATAATCAGCCTTTTAGTGGAATATATCACAGACTGGATAAGGGTAGCCATTCTTGCAACAGTATTCATATATGGCGTAAGTATAACAACTCATTTTTCTATAAGCAGACTGGATCTTAGAATACTGGATATATATAATATGCCAAAGACTGTTATGTATACAGCATTAATTGCGCTGGCTGGAATACTGTTTGTTATTGCAGGAACTGTATTGTCACGAAGAAGGCAGTACTATAGGTAAAAGCAGCATGCGAAGCAGGGCGAGCTAGCGTGATAGCGCGGGTTCGTGAGTGTAAGGGTTGAGAAAGAATAAATTAGGATATAGTGAGCGCAGAAGAATTAGACAGGATAGGGAAAATATATGAATATCAGTAGATTTATAAAAAATGATATAAAAAGATTTTTAATACATAACAGATATCGAATGATTCTATGTGTTATTATAATATTCTCACTTATGGCAGCATTCTATATGCATACAGGTGTCATAAGTTCTGTAAAGAATAAAGAAATACAGCCTTCTGCCTGTGATTATATATTATATATGACAAGAGGTGTATGCCATGTAACAGAGGAGAATATAAAAAGACTTGAGATACCTTATGTGTGGATATCGTTATGTGTTATGTGCAGTCTTATGGTTCTTGATTATCTGTACAATGATATGAGAGGTATAGGAAGAAATGTGCTTGTATACAGCAGAAAAAAGAATCTGTGGTGGTTCAGTAAGTGCGTTACAACTGTTATTGCAATCACCATTGTATATATGATTATATGGATTATGTCACTGGTGTTTACAGTTGTATCTAAAGGGAGTATGACAGGTGTGCATACAGACCTGTTTATAACAATGTATAGTATTAATACTTCACTTCTTCCGTCTGATATGCTTGATTATAGTCAGATGGCGATATGCTTATATATAGTATTGTATCCGTGGTTTATATCTGTGTGCATCGGTCTTGCACAGGTTATGTTAAGCTTGTATACTGGTCCTGTTGTAAGTTTTGTTATTGTATTGATATTGGATACGCTGGCAGTATTTTCTAACAATGTACTGCTGTTTGGCAACTGGACTATGGCAGAGAGGTGTAGTATATTAGCAGAAGATGGACATGATATATACGTTATGTTTATTATGGCAGTCACACTTGCAGTTGTATCTGTTATGGCAGGCTGGTATAGATTCAAGAAGAAAGATATATTGTAGTGAGCGCAAAGGAAAAGGAAGCGGCTGTATAGCAGCAAGGTAAAGTTATGGCATACAGAATAGGTATATGTGATGATGAACAGAATATAGTGTTAATTCTTACTGGATATATAGAACATTACTTCCAGTTACAGGGAGAGGATGTAGAGATACATACATGGAATTCAGGTGAAGAGCTGATTAGTGATAAAGTGTTTGGCACAGGTGAGGGGGTTGATATATTATTTCTTGATATTGAGCTCCCTGATATGAATGGTGTGTCGATAGGCCGGTATATACGAAATATGGTGTCTGATTCTATAGTTCAGATTGTGTATATATCATATAAGACAAGCTATGCTATGCAGCTTTTTAATGTACATCCATATGATTTCCTTGTAAAACCAATTGATGAAAATATGATAGCCTCTGTAATAAGCGGTATACTTCATATGAATGGGCAGGATAGAAGATTCTATACCTACAGGGTTAATAAGACTGTACATAAGGTTGCGTATGGGGATATATGTTATCTGGCGAGTGACAGGAAACATATAAGAATAGTAATGTATAATGGAAACGTGAAAGAATTCGTGGGAAAGCTGAAAGATGAAATAGCTGATCTACCTGATTATTATATACAGATAGGTCAGTCATATGTTGTAAATTACAGCCATATAAGTCAGTTCAATCCGGAAAGTGTTGTTATGGATAATGGTGATGAGCTGATGATAAGCAGAGGATATAGGGCACAGGTAAGTGAGAAACTTCTTAGTCGAAGCAGATCATTGCCAGTGTAAGATTAAGGCAGGTTGTTATATGTATATGTTTATGGAATATATATTTGTTATATTAGTTGTGAGACTTATCAAGATGACTATTGATTTAGATTATTGCAATATATTTTTCAACGTGAATAACAAGAAACTCAGATGGATTCTATGCATTGGTGTATATCTGGCAGCGGTGTTGGCAGATATTATATTTGATTCGGAATTTATAAGCATTATGGAATCTTTTATAATTATGTATATAATCATGCAGGCTTATTCAGGTGCACTTGATAAGAAAGTGCTATTCGCGTCCATGAATGTGGCATTGGAGTGTATAGCTGATATGGGAACATCTTATATAATGTCTGATGGTATAGTGATGTCAAGTATCAATAATTATAATGCGTCTGGTAATATGGAAATATATTATTATTTCCCAGAACAATTTGTATCTATTATGTTGTTTTATTTTCTTATCATAATAGTTAAGAATATATATAGAACAAAAGAATATGATGATATGTCATACAACTGGCTTTATTTTATGCTTCTTGCGGTTATGAGCATAGGTGTGTGGTATATAATTGCAAGAGGACTGATATTAACGCAGGAGGGGCTGATATGTGTGGGTGCCGCACTGCTTGTCATGAATATGGTTTCTTATAAGTTATATGAGTCTGTTTCTGATGCATACCGGTATGAGAAAGAGTATGAGAAGCTGAAAGAACAGATGGATATATATGAGTGCCAGATAAGTACCAGTATTGAGAATGACAGGGTAGTAAGAAGTCTCCGGCATGATATGAAGCTTCATCTTGAAGAACTTAAGCTTCTTGCAGCAGGCAGAAAATATGATGAATTAGAGAACTATATATCAGCTATGACAGAGGATGCCAAGCCGTTGTATAATATGATTGGCACAGGTAATCCATCAGTAGACGGAATACTTGATTATATGTGTTCCAAGGCACAGGATAAAGGTGTGACAGTCAGAAGAAAGTTACGAATACCGGAGGATGTTGAGCTTAGTACATATGATATGAATATAATACTGGGTAATCTGCTGGAGAATGCTATAGAGAATACCCTGAAGACAGATAATCCTTATATAGAGCTTACGATTAAGTATCAGAGTGGCCCGATATATATCAATGTTACGAATACCTGTATTGCCGACCAGAAGGTTGAGGATGGAAAGTACCTGACAACGAAAACAGATACTGAAGAAAATGCAGATAAAGGATATGGAGCTGATAAAGCAGATAAAGTAAAACGGAATAATCATAACCGTGTTAAACATGGGTATGGACTTGACAATGTAAAAAGATGTGTTGACAAGTATAGCGGAACCATGAAGCTGAATTGTACAGGTGAATTATTTATAGCTGAGGTGCTGTTATATGTACCAGTGAAGGTTTATAAGAAGTAAATCAGTATGGTAGAAAAGGACAGATTTACGGATAAATCTTAAATTTTTAAAAATAGATTACAATATTGAATATATATGTTAAAATGTGGTAAGAGTGTATAAAAAGACAGCTCTTACCTTTTTTTACAATAACATTTATCTGTGATATTAAGAGGATTGTGCTGCTTGCAAAGCAAAGTAAAGATTTACATTTATTGGTTATGGAGATATTCTTTAACATGGATACGAGGTTATGTTATTGTGTTGCTACGTCAACAGATGGTAAGCTAATAGTAATATAAGTCAGAGAGGTCAGCAGATGAGTTTTGATGTATTAAAGAAAATAGAAGAATTGAAGAAATCGGACATGATATGTGCAGAAGGCAGATATGAACTTGTTAAGGCAGAAGTACTTAAGGATATGAATTCAGCCGGTCTTATATTAAGACATAAAAAGTCAGGCGCAAGAGTTGTTGTTATATCCAATGATGATAATAACAAAGTATTTTCCATAGGTTTTAAGACACCTCCTTATGATGATACAGGTATGCAGCATATTATAGAACACTCGACTCTGTGTGGTTCAAGAAAATATCCTGTTAAAGACCCATTCGTAGAATTGTGCAAAGGTTCACTTAACACATTTCTTAATGCTATGACTTATCCGGATAAGACAGTATATCCTGTGGCAAGCTGTAATGATACGGATTTTAAGAATATTATGGATGTATATATGGATGCTGTATTTTATCCTGATATGTATAACAGGGAAGAGATATTCAAGCAGGAGGGATGGCACTATGAACTTGAAGATGTAGATGATGATGTCAAGTATAATGGTGTTGTGTTTAATGAGATGAAGGGTGCATTTTCATCAGCAGATGATGTGCTTTCAAGATATACTTTTAATTCATTATTCCCTGATACTGTATACTGCCACGAGTCAGGTGGTGATCCTGCGGTTATCCCAACACTTAAGTATGAGGATTTTTTAAAGTATCATAAAGAGTATTATCATCCATCTAACAGTTATATATATATGTATGGTGATATGGATGTGGATGAAAGACTTAAGTATCTTGATGAAGAATATCTGTCAGACTTTGATGTGGCTGATGTTGATATACATGCAGATATTCCACTTCAGAAAGCATTTGACAAGCCTGTATATGAAACTAAGCCATACGCTATAACAGACGATGAACCATTAGAGGACAACACCTATCTTTCATATAATGTGGTAACTGGTACTTCTGTTGATGCAAAGCTATACCTTGCTATGCAGATACTTGATTATGCACTTGTCATGACACCAGGTGCACCTCTTAAGCAGGCACTTATAGATGCTGGTATAAGCACAGATGTGTATTCAAGTTTTGAAACCTCTCTTTATCAGCCGGTTTATTCTATAGTTGCCAAGAATGCGAATGAAAAGGATAAAGATACATTTGTTAAGATAATAGAGGATGTGCTTAAAGAACTGGTAAAAAACGGCATAAACGAAAGAACAATAGCTGCCGGTATTAACTACTATGAGTTTAAGTACAGGGAAGCTGATTATGGTCCATATCCTAAGGGACTTATGTATTATCTTACTATGATGGACAGCTGGTTGTATGATGAATCAAAGCCATTTATCCACATAGAAGCCGGTGATACATTTAAAGAGCTGAAAGAGGATGCTAAGAAGGGATACTTTGAAAAACTTATAGAGGAGTATATTCTTAATAATAACCACAAGTCAGTTATAGGTCTTGTACCTGAATATGGACTTGAAAAGAAGAAGGAAGAAGAGGAAGCAAGGAAGCTTTCAGAATATAAAAAGACTTTGTCAGAGGATGAGCTTAAGGCTTTAGTAAAGGATACAAAGGCACTTAAGGAGTATCAGGACACACCATCAAGCAAAGAAAATCTTGAGAAAATTCCTATGCTTGAGCTGTCGGATATATCAAGAGAGCCGGCAGAGCAGTATATAGATGTAAAGGATGTTGCAGGAATGAAGGTGGTACATCATAACCTCTTCACTAATAAGATAGCTTATGTACTTCTTTCGTTTAATACACAGGGTGTCAGTGATGAAGATATTCCTTATCTGGGGCTTCTTGGCAGTGTATTAGGTCTTATGGATACTAAGAACTTTACTTATCCAGAACTTATGAATGAGATTAACATAAACTGTGGCGGAATATCTTCTAGTGCTGCTGTGTATACAGACAAGGCAGACTTTAGTAAAAACAGCATTATGTATGAGTTTAAGGGTAAGGCGTTATATGATAAAATTCCTTTTGTTCTAGAAATGATGAAAGAGATTATGTATAACACTAAGTTCACAGACTATAAGAGATTAAAAGAAATTATAGCAAGAATAAGGTCAAGATTTGAGGCTACTATGTCAGGTTCAGGTCATTCCATAGCTATGCTTGAGGGCTGTGCACAGTTTTCAGCTTCAGCTTATTATTCAGATATGTTAAAGGGGTATAAGGCATATCAGTTTATCAGAGAGCTTGATGAAACATTTGATAATAATAAGGAAAATATAGCAGACAGGCTTTCAGAGCTTGTAAGGATTATATTTAACAAGGCAAATGTTATTGTAAGTCTTACAGCAGATGATGAAGGTTACAGCCTTTTTGCAGAGGCTTACAGTAAGTTGGCAGACGATATGAACGATGAAAAGACTGCTGTGGCGCAAAGAAATTATACACCGGTTAATGTAAAGACTGCATATACAGCAGCCTCACAGGTCCAGTATGTTGCAAGATGTGGTAACTTTGTTAAGGCAGGATATGAATATACAGGTGCGCTTAAGGTACTTAAGATTATATTCTCATATGAATATCTGTGGCTTAATGTAAGAGTCAAGGGTGGTGCTTATGGGTGCATGAGTGGCTCTACAAGAGAGGGAGATTTCTATATGGTATCGTACAGGGATCCTAATCTTGCAAAGACTAATGAGATATATGAAGGTGCAGCAGAGTACGTTAAGAATTTCAATGTAAGCCGCAGGGATATGGTTAAGTTTATTATAGGAACTATCGGCGAGATGGATTCTCCACTTACACCTTCTGCCAAGGGTATGAGATCATTTACACATTATATGACTCATACAACTATAGATATGTTAAGAAAAGATAGAGCACAGGTGCTTGATGCAACAGTTGAGAGCATAAGAGCACTTGCACCGCTTATAGATGCTGCAGTTAAGCAGGATTATCTGTGTGTTGTAGGTGGACAGAAGGCTATAAGTGAAGCTAAGGATATGTTTGATGTTATTAAGCCACTTATTTAATTATATGATGACACCAGGGTCAAAAGTATAAAATAAGATGATGTATCTTTAAAGGTGCTGATAAAAAGCAGTTGTATAAGGAAAATAATATGATTGGAGTAACGTATGAATTTAGATGAAATGCTTAAAGCCAGTGGAATAAGCGGCGGTGCTGCTTCTGGCAACGACAACGTAAAGTCAGGTTTTGTAACATTTATAGGAAGACCTAATGTGGGTAAGTCAACACTTATGAACTATATTATAGGTCAGAAGATAGCTATAACATCTAATAAGCCACAGACTACAAGAAACAGAATACAGACTGTGTATACAGATAAGAGAGGACAGATAGTGTTCGTAGATACACCAGGTATACACAAGGCAAAGAACAAGCTTGGCGAATATATGGTGGGAGCAGCAGAAAAGACTATTAATGAAGTTGATGTTGTATGCTTTATAGTAGAGCCTTCAACTTATATTGGTGCTGGTGAGCAGCACATTATAGAAAAACTTAAAAAAGTATCATCTCCTAAGATTCTTGTTATCAATAAGGTTGATACTGTTAAGAAAGAGGAGCTGCTTCCTGTTATAGACTGTTACAGTAAGGAGCTTGAATTCGATGAGATTATTCCTGTTTCAGCAAGAAATGGAAACAATGTAGATGATCTTGTTGATACTATATTTAAGTATCTTACATATGGACCTATGTTCTATGATGAAGATACTGTAACAGACCAGCCTATGAGACAGATAGTTGCAGAGCTTATCAGGGAAAAAGCGCTTCATGCTCTTAACGAAGAAATCCCTCATGGTATAGCAGTAGTTATTGACACATTTAAGGACAGAAAGTCGCCAAAAGGTATTATAACTGATATAGATGCTACTATTATATGTGAGAGGGATTCACATAAGGGTATTATCATCGGTAAGGGTGGTGAAATGCTTAAAAAGATCGGAACAAACGCACGTTACGAGATAGAAAAACAGCTTGGAAATAAAGTTAATCTTAAGCTATGGGTTAAGGTTAAGAAGGAATGGCGTGACAGTGATATTCTTATCAAAAACTACGGATATGATAAGAAGGATTTAAAGGATAACAGATGATATGTTACCAGTTGGAAATATCAGATTATGATATAGCAGTGTGATTGTGAAAGGAGACAGATAAGGTGGCTGATATTGTACAGGTAACAGGTTTTATATTGTCCAGTATGCCTGTGGGTGAGTATGACAGAAGAATAGTGATACTTAGCAAAGAACTTGGTAAGATATCAGCATTTGCCAAAGGCGCTAGAAGACCAAACAGTCATCTTATCGGTGTTACAAGACCATTTATATTCGGAACCTTTGAATGTTACCGTGGCAGGGATTCTTATACTATATTCAAAGCAGAGGTTAAGAATTACTTTGAGGAACTCGTAAGTGACCTTGACAGTGTGTGGTATGGATATTACTTTGCAGAGATAGCAGAATATTATGGAAAAGAGAATCTGGATGCCGCACAGATGCTGAATCTTTTATATGTGTCTTTTAAAGCACTTACGAATAAGTCTATACCAAACGAACTTATAAGGTTTATATATGAACTTCGCATGATATCTGTCAATGGTGAGTGTCCTGATTTTTTTACATGCCGGGGCTGCGGTTCGCATGATAAGCTGGATACATATTCGTATACATATAATGGCATGTTCTGCAGTGATTGTCATTCAAAGGTGAAGGATGGTATTAAGCTGCAGCCATCTACATTATATACATTGCAGTATATAGTTACGGCGGCACTTAATAAGCTGTATACATTTGTTGTGACTGATGAGGTTATGGCAGAATTAAGAATGGTGACATCAAGAATAGCTGCAGTTACGTTTGATAAGAAGTTTAAATCAAAAGAAATGCTGACAATATAAAAAGAAAAGAGGCTTGATATGGGACATAACAACCAGAAAAAGATAGCGGCAATCAATGATTATACAGGATTCGGAAGATGTTCCATAGCGGTGGAGCTGCCTGTTATATCAGCACTTAAAGTACAGTGCTGTCCGCTCCCGACTTCTGTTTTGTCGAATCATACTGGATTTGACAGCTTTTATTTTGAAGATTTTACAGATAGTATGCCAGCGTATATTGCTGAATGGAAAAAACTTAATCTTAAGTTTGATGGAATATGTTCGGGATTTCTTGGTTCACACAGACAGATAAAGATAGTTGAAGATTTTTTTAAAACCTTTAAGACTGATGAAAATATTATACTTGTCGATCCGGTTATGGGTGATTATGGCAAGCTGTATTCAACATACACAACGCAGACATGTACAGAGATGAAGAAACTTGTAAAGTACGCAGATATACTTACACCTAATCTTACGGAGGCATGTATACTTACAGATGAGGAATATGATGAAAAATGTCCTGGCAGGGAGCTTTTTCGTATAGCAAAGAAGTTATCAGATATGGGACCATCAAAGATAGTTATAACTGGAATAGTAAGAGGTAAGTATATAGCTAACTACTGTTATGAAAAGGGAAGCGAAGGCTATGAGATAAAGACTATGAAGGTTGGAACACAAAGGTCAGGAACGGGAGATATATTTGCATCAATACTGGCGGCTGATGCGGTGAATGGTGTGGATTTTCATACATCAGTAAAGAAAGCTTCACAGTTTATAAAGAAATGCATATTAAAGTCAATAGAGCTGGATATACCAGTTACTGACGGAGTATGCTTTGAAGAGCTTCTTACTACATTAAGATAGTAAGTGCTTTTTTATGGATAAGATTGTGCAATGTTAAGATGTGCATTTTTCATAGCTTATAAGAAAAGAGGATAAAATAATTATGGAAATATTATATAAGGTACACAATAATCTATATGTCAATATGACTAACAAATGTCCTTTTGCATGTACATTCTGTTTAAGACAGACTATGGACAGAATAGGTGAATCAGACAGGTTGTGGCTTGAAAGGGAACCTGATGTAAATGAGGTTATTGCAGAGTTTGATAAGTGGAATATGGATGATTTCGGAGAGGTTGTATTCTGCGGCTTTGGTGAACCTACAGAAGTGTGGGATAAAATAAGAGAAGTGGCAGCATATGTTAAAAAAACATATAACAAGCCTATAAGAATAAACACCAACGGAGCAGGTAATCTTATCAATGCAAGAGATATAGCAGCAGAAATGCCAGGACTTATTGATACCGTATCAATAAGTCTTAACGATCCGGATAAGGATGAGTACCATAAGCTTGTAAGAAGCAGATTTGGTGATAAGACTTTCGATGCTATGATAAGCTTTGCAAATGAGTGCGTAAAAAACGGACTCCACGTGGTTATGACTACGGTTGATACGACTATATCACATGAAAAGGAAGAAGAGTGCAGGAAAATATGTGATAAGATAGGTGCCAAATACAGAATCAGACCATGGGAGTCATAGATATTTATGAAGCCATATGTGTGGACTAAGATGTTTTTTGGTTTATGGACTATAAGGTTTTTGAGTTTGCTGGTTGAAATATATATAAGAATGGTATAGAATTAAAAAGATTATTGTGAGGATAGCAACACCACCCAGGTGTATGACAGTCCGCAACTTTAGGAGGAATCTAGAATATGGAAAAGACAATGGAAAAGATAGTTGCCTTAGCTAAGGCGAGAGGTTTTGTATACCCAGGTTCAGAGATATATGGTGGTCTTGCGAATACATGGGATTACGGCAATCTTGGCGTAGAGCTTAAGAACAATGTTAAAAAGGCGTGGTGGCAGAAGTTTGTACAGGAAAGCCCATATAATGTAGGTGTAGACTGTGCTATTCTTATGAATCCACAGACATGGGTTGCTTCAGGACATCTTGGCGGTTTCTCAGATCCACTTATGGATTGCAAGGATTGCCATGAAAGATTCAGAGCTGATAAGCTTATTGAAGACTGGGCAGATGAGAATAATTATGATCTTGGCGGTTCAGTAGATGGATGGACTCAGGAGCAGATGAAGAACTTCATTGATGAGAAGAATATATGCTGTCCTACTTGTGGAAAGCATAACTTTACAGATATAAGACAGTTTAACCTTATGTTTAAGACATTTCAGGGTGTTACAGAGGATGCTAAGAATACAGTATACTTAAGACCTGAAACAGCACAGGGTATATTTGTCAACTTTAAGAATGTACAAAGAACATCAAGAAAGAAAGTACCTTTTGGTATCGGACAGATAGGTAAGTCATTCCGTAACGAGATTACACCTGGTAACTTTACATTCAGAACAAGAGAATTCGAGCAGATGGAACTTGAATTCTTCTGTAAGCCTGGAACAGACCTTGAATGGTTTACTTACTGGAGACAGTACTGTATAGACTGGCTTAAGGCACTTGGTATCAAGGAAGATGAGATGAGAGCAAGAGATCATTCACCAGAAGAACTCTGCTTCTATTCTAAGGGTACTACAGATATCGAATTCTTATTCCCATTTGGATGGGGTGAGTTATGGGGTATCGCAGACAGAACAGACTACGACCTTACACAGCATCAGACAGTATCAGGCGAAGATATGTCATACTTTGATGACGAAGCTAAAGAAAAGTATATTCCATATGTTATCGAGCCATCACTCGGTGCAGACAGAGTTACACTTGCATTCCTTTGCTCAGCTTATGATGAAGAAGAGCTTGAAGGTGGAGATGTAAGAACAGTTCTTCACTTCCATCCAGCACTTGCACCTGTTAAGATAGGTATATTACCACTTTCTAAGAAGCTTAACGAAGGCGCAGAAAAGGTATATGCAGAGCTTTCTAAGTACTATAACTGTGAGTTTGATGACAGAGGAAATATCGGTAAGAGATACAGAAGACAGGATGAGATAGGTACTCCATTCTGTATAACATATGACTTTGATTCTGAAGAGGATAATGCTGTAACAGTAAGAGATAGAGATACTATGCAGCAGGAAAGAGTTAAGATAGAAGATCTTAAGGCATACTTTGAAGATAAGTTCAGATTCTAATATCAGTGAAATAAAAGTTTTAGAATATACTGGCATATGATTAGAAAGAGTCAGTGGTTGGTTAATAATATACGCAGGGTTTGTGCATGAGTCATGAATCCTGCGTAATATATATGATACCAGGGTCAAAAGGTCTAAACCCACATGAGCTTGCTCATAGGTGGGGGAGAGTTGTGGGAGTGCTTAGCACGGAACAATTCGTAGGTATTAAAGTCGGGGACATTTGCCCCCGACATCATATATATGTTGTTAAGGAAAATGCAGCATTATCAGACGATGTATAAGACAGATATAAAGGCAGAAAATATATGATATGTGCTAAATGTGGAACGGAATATGAAGGCAGTCAGTGTCCTAAGTGCGATGGACCGGTAATAAAGATTAATAACAGTGATTATCTGGCAAGAAGAAAGGCTTATGAGGAAAAACAGGCTAAGCTTAAAAGAAAAGAAGTACCAGGTAAAGATAGAACAGATAGAATTGATAAAACTGAAAAAAAAGATAAGAAAACACATGCTCCTAAGTCTAAGAACTATGATGAAGGGGTATTTGACATAACTAAAGTGGATATGAATCAGGTGGCTGATAAGCTAAAAAAAGGCAGGGATGCCTTTGCTGGCAGCAAAGACAGATTTGCAAAATCACTTGAGGAAAATGCTAAAAAAAACAATAAACAGGCAGATGAAACTACAGGGATTAAGATAAGAAAAGCCGATAGTTTAAGTATTCCTTATACGAAAGCTGGTATAGCGGCAGCTGTAATTCTTATACTTATAGCTGTAGTAGTATTTACTGTTAATATAATTACAAAGAAAAACTATAACATATATATGAGCGATGGAAGTAAGATATATGATGTTTCATCACTTGACAGCAGCTATGTATGTGATAAATCAGGCGCTATATTTGCTTTGGATGATGATACATTTTTCACTCCTGAATGGCCTTTGGACATTGATAAAGATAATTCTGTGTTAAATGTTGCAAGTCCTAAGGGAAGTTATTTTGCAACAGATGTGTACGATGCCACAGCTGGTATGTATACATTATATATATGGTCAGATGATGTATGTCTTAAAGCAGCAGAGAATATATATGAGCACAATGTTTATTACATATCTGACAAGGGAACTGTTATATATGAAGAGACTGAAACTATCAATGATAATGGAAAAACAGGGGTCAGAATGTTATCCATGGCAGAAGTAAAAAAAGATAAGTCAAAGGATGACGGATATATATGTGAAGTGAATACTATAGAAAGAAGTCTTAATCAGGCATATGTATATAGCAGTAAAGATATAATAGTTATTCTTAATACCGATGGACGTCTGTATCAATATGATTATGACAGAAAGATAACTACAGAGGTTGACTTATATGTTGATAGTGTGAGTGCGCTTGGAAGTTCAACGGGTATGTATATGTCAGGGGCAGAACATCTTAATGCAAAGGATGATGCGGATTCATATATATACAGTGTATCAGAAAATGCCTATTATGTGGAAACTAAGACTGCAAAAGCAACGCTGCTTAAAGGAGTAAGTGGGGCCGGCAATATGTATGTATATGATAAAAAGAATGATTATGTGTACTGGCTTAGTAATAAAAAATTATCATGTGCAAGATTTAAGGATGGAGAAATATCAGATATATTGTTTCTTGAAAATACCGGAAATAATATGAATATGATATATCTTGCAGATACGCAGGAACTCATATATGTAAACGATGCCGCGCAGCTCATAAAGGCTGAAAAAGGTAAAAAAACTTTTATAACAGAAGCTGTTAAAGATGGAAGTCTTTCGCTTGTAAAAAATACAGACGAAGCATTGACATATATATCAGATGGAAAGCAATATTATATTAAGAATGTAACAGCCTCACCAGTTGTGATATGTGAAGCAGGGGAGCTTACCAATACATCTAATACAGGCATTTATAAGAAAAAGATATATTATTATGGTGCGGATGGACAGTTGTATACATGTAACCTTAAAGGAGAATCACAGAATGTTATAGGAAATGTTGAAAGGTTCTTTGTAGGAAGCTATATAAGGTGATAAAATAATAGAATATAAGCTTTTGCATATACATATATAAGTAGTAAATGTATTAAGAGGCAGTTTATATGAAGCATATGTATATGAATACAAGATGTGGATACATGCGTATAATAGCGGGATTGATGGTTATGGTCATGATTATTGTGGCTATAAGCATTAATCCTGCTTTTTATAGTTATGTATGGGCTGAAGATGAAGGATTGAAAGAATCGGACATAGTGACAGCTGGCGCAGCAGGTCCTGATATAGATACTCCATCAGCTATACTTATGGAGTCTAAAACTGGCCAGATAATATACGAAAAAGATGCATCAAAGCAGCTTGCACCTGCAAGCATAACTAAGATAATGACACTTATACTTATATTTGACGCATTGGAAAGTGGGCAGATAAAGATGGAAGACCCTGTTACTGTTTCTGAACATGCAGCCTCTATGGGCGGCAGCCAGGTGTTCTTAGAAGAAGGAGAGATACAGAGCGTAAGGACGATGATAAAGTGTATAGCGGTGGCAAGCGCTAATGATGCGTGTGTAGCCATGTCCGAATACATATGTGGTTCAGAAGATGTTTTCGTTGATAAGATGAATGAGAAGGCCGGGCAGCTTGGCATGGAGCAGACACACTTTGTCAACTGCTGCGGTCTTGATGCTGACGGACATACATCAAGCGCAAGAGATGTTGCGCTTATGAGCAGGGAGCTTATAAACAGCCACCCGGAGGTCAAAGAGTTCAGTAATATATGGATGGAAGATATAACACATGTTACGGGAAAGGGTGAAAAAGATTTTACATTGTCAAACACTAATAAGCTTATAAAACAGTATACTTATGCGACAGGACTTAAAACAGGTTCGACAAGCAAAGCTGGCTGCTGTCTTTCAGGAACAGCCATGAAGGATGGAATAGAGCTTATAGCAGTAGTTATGGCAGCACCAACAAGTAAGATAAGATTCAAGGATGCGGTTACACTTCTTAACTATGGATTTAGTGTATGCAGCATATATCAGGATGCAGAGGAGCCTGATATTAAACATGCCAGTGTTGAGGCAGGCGTAAAGGACGAGGTAAGCATTAAAAAAAGTGAAGATTTCTCATACATGTTTCTTGAAAGCTTTGGCGACTCAGATATAAGAAAAGAATACACGGTTGACACAATGATGGCACCTGTACATGAGGGCGATAAGGCAGGAACTATTAATTATTATTATAAGGACAGACTGATAGGCAGTGTTGACCTTATGGCAGCAGAAACAGTTGAGGTGATGGATTATTCAGATTCACTTAGAAAAGTATTGGGGGTTATTACTTTTAAAAAATGCTGATATATGCTATATTATGATGTAAGCGTCAAAAGTATAAAAAGGTAAAATGTATAGAAAGGACAGCTTATGGATTTGTTTGATTATATGCGTGAAAGTAATAAAGAGAATGAATCACCTCTTGCCATGAGGCTAAGACCAAGGACACTTGATGAGGTGGTTGGGCAACAGCATATTGTAGGTAAGGATAAGCTTTTATATCGTGCTATAAAGGCAGATAAGCTGAGCTCGATTATATTCTATGGACCGCCAGGAACTGGTAAAACAACACTTGCCAGAGTTATAGCGAATACAACAAGTGCGGATTTTTGCCAGATAAATGCTACAGTAGCAGGCAAAAAGGACATGGAAGATGTAGTCGAAAAGGCGAAAAATAATCTTGGCATGTATGCAAGAAAGACTATTCTTTTCGTAGATGAGATACACAGATTTAACAAAGGGCAGCAGGATTATCTTCTGCCATATGTTGAGGATGGAACAGTCATACTTATCGGAGCAACAACTGAGAATCCATACTTTGAGGTAAATGGGGCTTTGATATCAAGATCCATTATATTTGAACTTAAGCCTTTAACAAAGGATGATATCAAGGAAATACTAAAGAGAGCTGTCTATGATAAAGAAAGGGGAATGGGCAGTTATAAGGCCAAAATAGATGATGATGCCCTTGAATTTCTTGCAGACATATCTAACGGTGATGCAAGAAATGCGCTAAATGCCATAGAACTTGGGATACTTACAACTGACAGGTCACAGGATGGTATTATACATATTGACATTAAGACAGCAGAACAGTGTATACAGAAACGTGCTATAAGATATGACAAAACAGGTGATAATCATTATGATACAATCTCAGCATTTATAAAGAGCATGAGAGGTTCAGACCCGGATGCGGTAAGTTATTATCTTGCCAAGATGTTATATGCGGGTGAAGATATTAAGTTTATAGCAAGAAGAATAATGATATGTGCAAGTGAGGATGTTGGAAATGCAGATCCTAACGCACTTGTTGTAGCAGTGAGTGCAGCACAGGCAGTTGAGCGTATAGGCATGCCAGAGGCAAGAATAATACTTTCGCAGGCTGCACTGTATGTAGCCTGTGCACCTAAGAGCAATGCGTGCTATATGGCGGTGGATAAGGCACTTGATATAGTAAAGACAACAAAGACACAGCCTGTTCCTGCCCATCTTCAGGATGCTCACTATAAGGGCTCCGCAAAGCTTGGACATGGTGTTGGATATAAGTATGCACATGATTATCCTAATCATTATGTAAGTCAGCAGTATCTTCCAGACGCACTTGTTGATGAAAGCTTTTATTCACCTACTGATAACGGATATGAGAAACATATAAAGGAACATCTTGACAGGATAAGGTCAGAAGCACAAAAATAATAACATAAGACGTAATATTAGACGTAATATTAGATGTAATATAAGGCGTAGTATAAAGTGTAATATAAAGTAAAGTACCTAAAAGTATATTGTACACATGAATGGAGAGTAAAGGATGAAAGAGTATATTAACCGGCTTTCATTAGGAAAGTTCAGGTATGACATACCAGACATAATAAAGCCTGATGATGTTGTAAGGGCTGATGTATTATGTGGAACATACAGTGAAGAACAACTGCATATTCAGGCAAGTGATGTCATCAAAGGCGTAGTGTACTCTTCTGACAGCCGTGTTGTTATAAAGAATGGGACATTCATAGGCAGAGAATGCAACATAACGTATATAGCTGATGCAAGAGAACTTCAGGATAAAGAGAGCATTGAAGGAAGATTCACAATAGTAAGTGATGCTGGTGAAAAAGATATAGCATATATTATAACAGGTTATAGCATGAAGGCCCAGACAAGTCTTGGTATGGGAGATGATCTGTTTCATTTTACGAATATTGTACAGAAGTCAAGGGAAGAAGCAGCTGTTTTATACAGGTCAGAAAGCTTTAAGAGTATATTTTTAAAAAATGATGAGAATCTCATTAACCTATATGAAAGTCTGTATGACAGTGAAAATGTATATGAATCCATGGAAGAATTCCTAATAGCAATTAAGAAAAAATCACCACTTACATTTAAGATGGATACACAGACAAGAACATACAGTCTTTCACAAGAAGGTGAGAAGGACAGTCTTATTATAGAAAAAAGCGGATGGGGATATATAGAGCTTGAAGTAGAATGTGATGCAGACTATATCAAGATGAAGCGAGGAACACTTAACTCAGATGATTTTGTTGGTGATATATATGAGCTTGAATATCTTATAGATTATAGCCGGCTTCACAACGGAAACAACTATACTTCGATATGTGTACGTTCATATGGCCATGAGGAGCAGATAGACCTAATAATATATAAAGAAAACAAAGAAACTGATATAGATAAGAAAAATGATGGTTTTGATATCCGTATGGAACAGAGAAGTGCCAGAATAGCACTTACGCAGGCTTATATGGCATTCAGAATGAAAAGAATAGACCGTGAACAGTGGATATCAGATACAGGAAAAATGCTTACAAGAGTCCGTGGATTGAAAGAATCGGACATAGTTTTCGATGTGTTTCAGGCAGGACTTGATTTTATAGCTGGCAATGTGTTTGATGGAAAACAGATACTTGAAAACATTAAAGATAAGATATTGACAGATGTAAGCAGTCATGTTGAGTTATACTGTCTTTATCTGTATGTGAGCACACTTGAAAGAAAGGATGCACTATATACATCTGATGTGTCACAGATAGTCAGCAGATATTATGAAAATGGTTATGATACATGGGTCCTTTTATGGATATTGTTTTATATAGATGGACAGATAGAGCACAATAAGAGTATAAAGCTTATAAGAATCAAGGATTCCTTTAATAACGGATGTACAAGTCCTGTTATGTATATTGAAGCATTAAATATATATAACGAACAGCCTGACCTGTTAAGGGTTATGAACAGATTTGAAATACAGGTAATATCTGAGGGCATAAAATATGGTGTTATATCAGAAAGGCTTGCAAGACAGGCAGCAGAGGTTATTGGAAATGAAAAAACAGCTGGAATGTCAGACATAGAGCTGTTAAAAAGACTATATGAAAGCTATGAGGAGGATAACATCCTTGAGGCACTTATAGTTCATATGATAAGGACAGGTATTGCAGATGAAGAAAGCTTCACATATTATGAGAAGGCAGTGCTTCGGGGTATCAGAATAACAAGACTTTACGAGTTTTATATGGCAAGCATTAAGAAAGACATAAAGTTAAGACTTCCTAAGATTGTGCTTATGTACTTTACCTATGATTCAGGAGTTAATTATCCCTGGAAATCATATCTATATGCTAATATAGTATACAATAAGGAGCTGTATAAGGAGCTATATGATTCATATAAACATATAATAGAGTTATATGTTTATGAACAGTTAAAGCAGGAAAATATTGACAGCAATCTTGTGTATCTTTACAAGAAGTTCATAAAACCACAGCTTGTTAAAAATGATACTGCAGCATTTTTAGCAAAACTTAAGTTTATGTATCATATAACATGCTTTGATGAAGATGTTAAAGCAGTTATGGTAAAGTATAGCCAGATACAGGAACCTGTAATATATGAGCTTACAGGGAAAGATACTTATATTCCGCTATATACTAAAGAATGTTCGCTTGTATTTATATGCAATGATGGGCGTAAAAGAAAAAAGACAGTTGATTATGAGATAGAGAAAATATTTGAAGAGCCGGGTGATATGTCTGAGTATGACCAATACGATATAGATGATAAATATATCACTATATATAAGGTTGAGTACTACAGAAGAAAACATATATATAAAATGTATACACTCGAATTATATAAGCTGGCGCTTGGTGTTGAAGGAATATCAGAACAGTATAGAAAAAAACTGAATTCATGGATGATAGAGTTCTATCTGGAATACTATAATGCAGAAAGTTTTACAGATGAATACAAGCAGCTTGATACATACAACCTGTCAGTGAGGGATAGTGCATGTCTTGTGAAAATACTTATAGATTATGGCATGTATTATGAGGCAAGGCAGCTTATTGATAAGTATGGATATGCAGATGTAGATGCGACAAAGCTTTTTATGTTTATGGTTCATGAGCTTGATGCATCGGTTAATGAAGAAGAATATAAGAACAAAATATCAGAATATGTATTTAAAAAGCATCTTTATAATGAACAACTGCTTACGTATATGGTGGAGCATTATAACAGTACAAACACTGATATGTATGTTTTATGGAAAACATCAAAGGAGTTTGGTGTGAATGTTGATTCGCTGTCAGAAAGAATAATATCCCAGATGATGTTTACCAATGTATATTCAAATAGATTAGCAGAGGTTTTTGCAGATTATTATAATAATGTGGCTGGATATTCGATTGTTAAGGCATATGCAGCATATAATTCATATAACTATGTTATAAAGAATAAGAAAGCAGATCCGGTTATATTTAAAGTTATAGAAAGAGCATATAAGGATAAAATAGGACTGCCATTATTATGCTATATTGCATGGCTTAAGGAAAAGTCATTGGAACTGTCATTATTGAATGAATCGGACATAAAGAAAACAGCACAGTCTATTCTGGATGAATTATGTGAAAAAGAACTTATATATAACTTTTATAAGAAATTCAATGGAATACTAAGCATACCATATAATGCGTATGGATTAACTGTTATAGAATATTTCGGCATTCCGGATAGAAAGGTGGAACTGCATTACCGCATCAATGATGACAGGGAGTATAAAACAGCAGTTATGAAAAGTGATATATGTGGAATATTTACATATAAGCTTTTAATGTTTTATGACGATAAAGTTACATATTATTTTACAACATCAGATGGAGAAAAAACAAAGGAATACAACATGGTATGTGATGATATTCCAGCACAGGATGCCGGCAAAAGATTAGATGCCATCAATGAATGTCTTGCCAGTGAGGAACTGCATGATATGGTTACATTGAAGAAGTTGATGAACAGTTATGTTACAAAGGCTTACGTTTCAGAAGAGATATTTAAGAAAATAGACTAGTGTTACTTACGAAACGATGTACTAGATAAAAACAGAATGGAGAAGTGCATGAAAGATCAGGGACTGATAATTGGAATTGAATATGATAAATCAGTGATACAGGCTTGTGTTTATGATATGAGAGCAGGCATACCTGTTGCATGCGATGAAGTAAGCGGGCTTTCAATAGCAGATGCCATCAGAAGAATATTGGGCAGATATAATGTGGATGAGATTGACAGTCTGTGTGTTAAGTCAGGATTATCTGATATAGAAGAGCTTAATGATATAAGTGATCAGATAAATTCACTTGGAATAAACGAGAACCAGTACATGATCACAGGTCCTATACAAAGCTTTGCTTATTATGCGTATTCACAGCAGAAAGAACTGTATAAGTCGGGAGTGGTCCTTATGGATTATGATGGACAGATTATTAATATATACAGGCTTTCATATAATACAGCTGATGGTGTGCAGTATATAGTATCAGCTCATGAACAGTATACGATAGATTCGCAAAGCGGCATGTCAGATAAGAAACTGGTTGAGTATGTGTCAGATTATTTTTCAAGGAATACAGCATCATCAGTATATCTTACAGGAAAAGGTTTTGATGTGAAAAAACTGCCAGATGGACTTTCAAAGGTGCTTGTGAATGGCAGAAAAGCTTATATAGGTCAGAATCTGTATGTAAGAGGAGCCTGCTATGCAGCATATGAGAATATATACCATGATATATTTGATAACGTGACTCTGCTAGTAGATGGATGTATAAAGGTGAATATAGAAACTGACATAAATGAACGTGGAAAAGCTATGAGGTTCCGCATAATAAAGATGGGTACCGAATGGTATATGGCACGCAGAAGCGTGGATTTTATCATAGAAGATATGACAACCCTGGCTTTAAAGCTGATCACAGCTGATGGAAAATGTACTGATAAAATAATAGATATAAGCAGCATACCTTATCGTGAGGGAAAGACAACAAGGATAAGAATGGATATATATGCAGTATCACAGGACAAATGTATGCTGACTATTAAGGATCTTGGATTCGGGGAAATATTCAGGACATCTGGCAGAGTTATAACAGAGGAAATAGATTTAAGTGAGGCATGCTTATGAGTACGATGATTCTATGCAGGGATAAATTAGCAGTCAATCCTTTATATATCAGCTGTTCTGATGTCAGATTATATTCAAATGAGGAGTTGTGCTACTATATTTATAACAATATATATATAATAACAAATGATTTTATAAGTGATGAGCTTATACATTTTTTAAGGTATGAGACAAAAGATATGGCACTTGCAGACAGAGTTGAACAGATGAAAAAAAGTGATGCAGGTCTTGCAGCTATTCTTGTTACTATATTAAAGTCAGTTGATTATTATTCGATAAGCCAGATAGATAAGATAAGTGAAATACTAAGTACACTGGACAGTCAGAATGTGTATGAGCGTTTAAGGTCAAGGGCTGATACATATCTTGACAGAAAGAGATATTTTAAGGCAATAGATTGTTATAAGCAGATAATAAAAGAGTATAAAAATGATGCACCAGGTGCATTTACAGCCAGGATATATCATAATACGGGAGTGGCTTATGCGGGTATGTTTATGTATGACAAAGCAGCCGAAAGCTTTAAGCTGGCTTATGAAACAGGACAGTATTCAGAAAGTTATGACGCTTATCTGGCAGCAAAATATTTTGACGAAAGAAACAAAGAACTTATAGTTGAGGATGTATCTGACAGAGAGCTTGCAGTAAGAAAGCGCATAGAAGGTGTTATGGATAACGCCAGATATCAGGAAGAGTATAGAAAGCTTGAAGAGCTTGTAAAAAGAAAAGAGCATGGTGACGTTGCATATTATCATAAGGCCGTAAAAGATATACTTAGCAGCTGGAAGGATGAATACAGAGGTTACAGTGCACGTGATAATTAGAAGGATATTAAGCTGTGATAATGTGCAAGAGGATAGCATGAATTGCGAGGTGATAAACAGGTGGGATTGTTCGATGTTATAAAAAATGGCTACGATAAGGATGATGATTTAAAAGATCTTGAAGAGCTTATGTATGATAATTCTAAAGAAGCAGGCAATAAAATGTCTATAAATGATATGATTAAAAGCTTTGAGCTTAATGAATCAGATAAAACATCAAAAGAAGAAGAGACTTCTGATTACAAGGAACTGCTTGAGAGTATGCGTAATAATGAAGAAGAAGACGGACCTTCCGGACTGGCGGAAAAAACAAGAAAACAGCAGGAAAGTGTTCAAAGAGAAGAAGAAAAATATGATAATCTTCTTAATACACTTCAGACTCAGACACTTATCAGAAAAGTAGATGATGTAACAAGGAGCAAGGGAAAAGACAGTCAGAATTCCAAAATAAAATCAACTGATCCAGATACTTATGAAAAATCAGAAAAGAGCAGGCAGAATATTAATACTATAATAGAAACTGATATAGACAGAGAACTTGAACTAAAGCAGGCAGAGCTTGATGCTGTAAGTACAACAGGTTTTAATGGTGATGATATAGGAAGCTTTATAAAAAGCCAGTGCGATATATGTGAAGAGGCTGCCCGGTTCATAGAAAATGCCAGAGTTGAATATGACAGTGTGACTGATTATTATGAGGATATACAGAAAATAGAAAATGCACCTGCTGATATAAGCAGAGAGCTTGTTATGGTGGCAGACAGAGTTGATAATCTGTCGGTAGACAGACGTATATTAAATACACCTGATAGCAGATTATCAAACAATGCATACAGAAATATGGAGATGTATGAGGCTGAATTTCCAGAGGCTGTAGCTAAGCTTCGCAGCACAGAGGATGACAGGAACACAATCGCCAGAGATATAAGAATGGTTAAAACAGAGCGTTCTATGTACAGGATGGAAGCTAAGGAACTTGTGAATAAACAGTTGAGGATAAAAGGCTATGCACAGCTTATATGTGGCCTGTTAGCAGCGATATTTGCTGTGTTTATGGTGATTATGGCAGTGACAGATGGAAAAGATAATATAGGTGCATTTATAACTGTAGTACTTCTTGCCGGAGTTATGGCACTCGGACTGTATGCATATCTTAAGTCGATAGAAAGAAAGGTATATGTAACGGAAATAAAACTTAACAAAGCAACAGCGCTTCTTAATAAGATAAAGATAAAGTATGTAAATGCTGCCAATGTACTTGATTATCAGTACAATAAATATAATGTTAAGAGTGCGTACGAGCTTGAACAGAAGTATCAGGCATATATAGAGATGAAAGAAGAACAAAAAAAGATGCTTGAAGTCACAGGAAATCTTACAAGTGCAGAGGCAGATCTTATGCATATACTTGGAAGGCTTGGGGTTATAGATACACATGTATGGATAGCACAGGTAAAAGCGATACTCAATCCTAAGGAAATGGTTGAAGTAAGACACAATCTGTCAGTAAGAAGACAGAAGTTAAGAAAGCAGATAGAATATAATGAGAACAGAATTGAAGATGCAAAAAATAACATTAAAAATATAACGAGGAATAATCCGGCTTATGCTAAGGATGCAATGGAGATTCTGGAAAAATACTTGCCAAAACTATAAGTTGTGTTACAATTAATAATGGCTTTTTGTAAAAAGAGATTAATATTCCGAATTAAGAAATATGACGCATATCAGGTGCGTAGTGTCAGAATGGAGGATAAGATGAAAGAGAAACTTGATGCAATCAAAGAAAGTGCTTTATCTCAGATTAGAGCAACTGATTCTCTTGAAAAGTTAAACGATATCAGAGTTGCTTTTCTTGGAAAGAAAGGTGAACTTACAGAAGTATTAAAGAGCATGAAAGAAGTAGCACCGGAAGACAGACCAAAGATAGGCCAGATTGTTAACGAGACAAGACAGGCTATCGAGGAAGTGTTAGATGCTGCAAAGAAGGATCTTGCTGCAAAGAAGAGAGAGCTTCAGATGAAGTCAGAGGTTATAGATGTTACACTTCCTGCAAAGAAAGCAGAATTAGGACATAAGCATCCTAACACTCTTGCACGTGAAGAGATAGAAAAAATATTTATCGGTATGGGTTATGAAGTAGTAGAAGGACCAGAAGTTGAATATGATCATTATAACTTTGAACTGCTTAACATACCTGCTAATCACCCTGCAAAGGATGAACAGGATACATTCTACATTAATGATAAGATAGTACTTAGAACACAGACATCACCTGTTCAGGCAAGAGTCATGGAAAAGGGAAAGCTTCCTATCAGAATGATATCACCAGGACGTGTATACAGAGCAGATGAGGTTGATGCAACACATTCTCCTTGCTTCCATCAGGTAGAAGGTCTTGTTATTGATGAGAATATAACATTTGCGGATCTTAAGGGAACTCTTGCAGAGTTTGCAAGGGAACTTTTTGGACCAGATACAAAGGTTAAGTTCAGACCACATCATTTCCCATTCACAGAGCCAAGTGCAGAGATGGATGTAAGCTGCTTTAAGTGCGGTGGTAAGGGCTGCCGTTTCTGTAAGGGTGAAGGCTGGATAGAGATTCTTGGCTGTGGTATGGTTCACCCACATGTATTTGAGATGTGTGGAATAGATAAAGATAAGTATACAGGCTTTGCATTCGGTGTTGGTCTTGAAAGAGTAGCACTTCTTAAATATGAAATCGACGATATGAGATTATTATATGAAAACGACACAAGATTCTTAAAGCAGTTTTAGTATATATATATATTTATATATATGCTGCATGGAAGATTGTGCAATGTAATGTGTATATGCATATAAAGTAAATAAGCCCTGTACAGTCAGATTATCATATTGTGGCTGTTTAGTATATGGGCAGGAATGGAGATTAGTATGGATACATCTATTAAATGGATAAAGGACCTTGTTCCAGGTTTAGAGTGTACAGATCAGGAATTCAGAGATGCTATGACTCTTTCAGGTACTAAGGTAGAATGTTTTAACAGACTTGACAAGAATCTTGAGAAGATAGTTGTAGGTCAGATTCTTTCAGTTGAGAGACATCCTGATGCAGACAAGCTTGTAGTTTGTCAGGTTAATGTTGGAGATGAAACAGTTCAGATTGTTACAGGAGCACCTAATATTGTTCCTGGAACAAGTGGACAGAAGGTGCCTGTAGTTCTTGACGGAGGACGTGTAGCAGGAGGACATGATGGAAGTCCGCTTCCAGAGGATGGAATAAAGATTAAAAAGGGTAAGTTAAGAGGCGTAGAATCATGTGGTATGATGTGCTCTATTGAAGAGCTTGGTTCTTCAAGAGAATTCTACCCTGATGCAGCTGAGAATGGTATATATATATTCGGTGATGACGCTGTTGTTGGTTCAAGTGCAGTTGAATACCTTGGTCTTGATGATACAGTGTTTGAATATGAGATAACTAACAACCGTGTAGACTGCTATAGCGTACTTGGTATTGCAAGAGAGGCAGCAGCTACATTCAGAAAACCATTTACACCACCTGAAGTACATGAGTCTGGCAACGATGAAGATGTTAATGATTATATTAAGGTAGATGTTCAGGCAGCAGATTTATGCAGAAGATATACAGCAAGAGTTGTTAAGAATATAAAGCTTGCTCCATCACCAAAGTGGATGCAGCACAGACTTATGACAGCAGGCATCAGACCTATCAATAATATAGTAGATATCACTAACTATGTAATGACTGAATATGGTCAGCCTATGCATGCTTATGATTATGATACTATTGCTGGCAGAAAGATAATAGTAAGAAGAGCAGAGGATGGTGAAAAGTTCGTAACACTTGATGGACAGGAAAGAATACTTGATTCTGATGCACTTCTTATATGTGATGGAGATAAGGCTGTAGGTTTAGCAGGTATCATGGGTGGAGAAAACTCTATGATAACAGATGATGTTAAGACAATGCTTTTTGAAGCAGCTACATTTGATGGTACTAACATAAGAAAATCCGCTAAGAAGATAGGCTTAAGAACAGATGCAGCAGGTAAATTTGAAAAGGGACTTGACCCAGAACTTGCACTTGAAGCCATGAACAGGGCATGTGATTTAATAGAACAGCTTGGCGCTGGTGAAGTAGTCGGTGGAGTTGTTGATGTGTATCCTGTTCCAGTGACTAAGAAGAGAATAGCCTTCGAGCCAGCTAAGTATAATGCACTTCTTGGAACAGATGTTTCCAGCAAGGATATGCTTGAATACTTTACAAGACTTGAAGTTGAATATGATGAAAAAAATAATGAGCTTATAATACCTACATTCAGACAGGATCTAAACAGAGATGCAGATATAGCAGAGGAAGTTGCAAGATTCTTCGGATATGATAATATCCCTACAACTCTTCCTAAGGGTTCTACAACTATGGGTAAGATCACATTTGAAAGAAGCATAGAAGATGTTGCGGGTGAAGTAGCACAGTTTACAGGCTTCTCACAGGCTATGACATATTCTTTCGAGAGTCCTAAGGTATTTGACAAGCTTAAGCTTGCAGAGGATTCAGAGTATAGAAAGGCAGTTGTGATATCTAATCCATTAGGAGAAGATTTCTCTATCATGAGAACAATTCCAGTTAATGGTATGCTTTCATCACTTTCAACTAACTTTAACAGACGTAACAAGAATGTTAAGTTATATGAGTTAGCTAAGGTGTATATTGCTTCTGATGACAAGAACGAGCTTCCAGACGAAAGAGTTATGTTTACTCTTGGTGCTTTCGGAGAAGTAGATTTCTTCTCTATGAAGGGTGTTGTGGAAGAATTTCTTGAAAGAATCGGCATGAAGAATAAGCCAGAATATGATCCAGCAGCAGGAATTTCGTTCCTTCACCCAGGTCGTCAGGCAGATATCATATATGATGGTACTAAGATAGGTTATATTGGCGAGTTACATCCAGATGTAGCAGATAACTATGCTTTAGGAGAAAGAACATATCTTGTTGTTATTGATCTTGCAACAGTAACAAGAATGGCCAGCTTTGACAGAAAGTTTAAGGGCATAGCAAAGTTCCCAGCAGTAACAAGAGATATTAGTATGGTTATGCCTAAGTCAGTGCTTGTTGGAAACGTAGAAAAGATTATTGAAAAACGTGCGGGTAAGATACTTGAAAGCTATAAGCTGTTTGATATATACGAAGGTGCCCAGATTAAGGATGGCTATAAGTCAGTAGCATATTCAATCTCATTCAGGGCAAAGGACAGAACACTTGAGGATAAAGATATCTCCCCTGTTATGGAAAAGATATATAAAGACTTAAGCGATGCCGGCATAGAACTCCGTATGTAATGTAATAGGCCAAAAGAAAAAGGAAGCGGCTGCGAAGCAGACATTTACTTTTTCTTGGCCATTAATGGACGAAATTAGAGGAATATTATGGATTTACATGATTTTTATTATGATCTGCCAGAGGAACTGATAGCTCAGGATCCTCTTTCAGATCGTTCAAGTTCAAGGCTGATGGTGCTTGATAAAAACACAGGGGCTATTGAACACAAGATATTCAGGGATATAACAGAATACCTTAAGCCAGGTGACTGCCTTGTTATCAATGATACTAAGGTTATACCAGCCAGACTTATCGGAGAAAAGGAAGGAACAGGTGCTGCCATAGAAGTACTTTTGCTTAAAAGACTTGAAGACAGGCAGGATACATGGGAGGTTCTTGTTAAGCCAGGTAAAAAGTGTAAGGTAGGAGCTAAGATAGTATTTGGCGGTGGAAAGCTTAAGGGCGAAATCATAGATATAGTAGAGGAAGGAAACAGACTTATACAGTTTACATATGATGGTATATTTGAAGAGATACTTGATGAACTTGGACAGATGCCACTTCCTCCTTATATAACACATAAGCTTCAGGATAAAAACAGATATCAGACAGTGTATGCAAAGCATGAAGGTTCAGCAGCAGCACCTACAGCAGGTCTTCATTTTACCAAAGAACTTCTTAAGCAGATAGAAGATATGGGTGTTAAGATTGCAAGAGTCACTCTTCATGTTGGACTTGGAACCTTCAGACCTGTTAAGGTTGAGAATATCTTAGATCATCATATGCATTCTGAATTCTATCAGGTAGACAAGGAAGCTGCAGATATTATAAATAAAACAAAGGCTGACGGAGGAAGAGTTATCGCGGTAGGCACAACAAGCACAAGAACTCTTGAATCAGTAGCTGATGAGAATGGACATATACCAGTTAAGAGTGGCTGGACAGAGATATTCATATATCCAGGTTATAAGTTTAAGGCTATAGATTGTCTTATAACGAATTTTCATCTTCCAGAATCAACACTTGTAATGCTTGTATCAGCACTTGCTGGCAGGGAGAATGTACTTCATGCATACAAAGTGGCTGTTGAAGAAAAATACAGATTCTTCAGCTTTGGTGATGCTATGTTTATAAAATGATGAGATTATAATATGTTAAAAAAACATAAAACTGATCATATGACTTTGACATACAATTATTAATGTGGTAGTATGTCAAAGTTATTGGAATTTATATAATTTATATAAATGACAGAATATATGGTAAAACATATATTAAATACGTTTGTATGAGTAGCACAGATGATCGCGGCTGTGGTGTAAGAACCACAGGTGAGGAAAGTCCGGGCTTCACAGGGCAGGGTGCCGGATAACGTCCGGTGGAGGTGACTCCAAGGCTAGTGCAACAGAAATATACCGCCAGGCAAGAGGTTTTATTAATGTTTTTACATTGGTAGCTTCCGTTGTTAAACAATAGCAGCTCGCTGCTATTGTTATAGACTTAACACTTAAGTGTTAAGTCTATTGGTAAGGGTGGAAAGGCAGAGTAAGAGACTACCGCAGTACTGGTAACAGTGCTGGCTATGTAAACCCCATCCGAAGCAAGACCAAACATAAAGCTATACGGCTGCCCGTCGTGCTTTTAGGTAGGTCGCTTGAGCTTGCTGGTAACAGTAAGACTAGATAGATGATCATCATCAGCCGTTACTGGCTGAACATAACCCGGCTTATAGTGCTGCTCATATTTTTGTCTTGATTAGGTTTGACAGGGATTTTATAAAGGATATGAAAGAGAATAAGGATATAGAGAAGAACGAAAGAAGATTAAGAATTATAAGGGATGCACTGTTTATTGTTATTCCACTGATTATTATAGTTTTCATCTTCTTAACTTACATAAAAGATATTAAAACAATTATAAATGAAGTAGATACACTAAGATATGAAATGAATTGTGTATTAACAAGTATTAAATCTAATGATTCAGAAATGCTGGAAGCATCGGCTGACCATATAGATGAATCATCTAAGCATATGCAGTATATATTTTTAGAAAAAAAGTGGAAGCTTTTATCACACATTCCATATATAAAAAAATACATAAGGTCAGCTAATACAATCGTTGATATTATTGTTAATGCATCAGATGATGTGTTAAAACCAGGCGTTGAAGTTATGAAACAATATCCGCTTTCGCAGTTGAAATCAGGAGATGGTTTCAGGGTGGATACTATCAATGCGTATCTGGATTATCTTGAGAAAATAGAGCCAGAGATAGAAGATATGACATCAAGTATAAGCCAAGTAAAGGTTACATTCAGCAAATCAGAAAATATATCAAAATATGTTGATAAGTTAAACAGCCTTACTGCTGCGTACAAGGAAAATGGTCAATATATACAGCTTTTCAGGGAATTTATCGGTGATGGAAGCGACAGGATGTATCTTATTGCAGCACAGAATTCTTCTGAGATCAGGGCATCTGGCGGATTTCCAGGTTCATTTGGAACTATAAGGATAGAAAATGGAGTTATGTCTATAGGTGATTTTCAGACTGTATACAAGGTGTTATCAGAAAGAGTGCCAGAAAGTGTGCAGGTTACAGAGCATGAAAAGACTATATTCAGCAGCTGGATGAGACTATCGAGGGATGTCTGTTATAATCCGGATTTTGAAAGAGTTGGAAGCATCTGGGCACACTCATATGAAAGCAGAAATGGCATACATGTAGATGGAGTAATTTCATTGACACCGGTTATCATACAGAAAATACTTAAATATACTGGTGGGGTAACCTTGTCAGATGGTACACAACTAAATGGTGATAATGCTACTAAGGTTTTACAGAAGGAGCTTTATTATAAGTATCTTAGCAACAGAACTGATGCTAATATGAGTAATGCAAATGATTATGTTGATGCTTTATTTGCAGAAACGGCTAAGCTTGTTATGAGTAAGTTTGTATCAGAATTTGATTATAAAATGATATCACAATATGCACAGATTTTTATAGATGGAGGTAAAGACCGTACTATTCTTATGTGGATGGAGGATGAAAAAGCACAGACATATGTCAGGGAGGCCGGCTGTTCAGGAGGGCTTAACCATGATAAAGAACATCCGCAGGCAGGAGTATATTTTAGCTGTTCATATGCTAGTAAAATGGGATGGTTCATCAATCTTGATACACAGATAGGAGATTCTGTGATTAACACAGATGGAAGCAGAACATATGATATGACAGTAGTTATGAGCAATGCTATAGTAAGTGATGATATATATAAAGCAGGAGAATATATACTTGGCGCACAGAATGGTGGAATAAAAGGCTTTATTCATCTGTTTGCTCCTGAAGGTGGAACAATAAGTGATATAACAACTAGTAACTCCATGAAGATGGTACTTGATGAGTATGAAGGTCTGCAGCTTGCTTATAACCTCAATTTTATTGTTTATGCTGATAAACCTATAACTATAAAGTATAAGGTTACAACAGCTCCTGGGGTGGATGAGCCATTAACAGTAAGTAAAACACCTACATTACAGGAATATAGATGAGATGATTGCTTGGGATTGTGAAGCTGCTTATTGAAGTCAGCGTTTATACCAAAAACAGGATGTTGTAAAAGAATTCATATTCTTTTGCAACATCCTGTTTTTACATTTGGAATATTATATTAAATACGTTGTATTATTTACCTGTATATTTCTCTTCGCAGTACTTGCATCTGTATACCTGTTTTTCAGGGTCTGCAAGAATAAATACCTGATCAAGCTCCTGTTCTATAGAAGTGATGCATCTTGGATTCTTACATTTGATAACATTAGTAATCTGCTTAGGAAGGGAGAGCGTTTTCTTTTCAACGATTTCTCCATTCTTTATAATGCTTACAGTTATGTTGTGATCGATGAATCCAATAGCATCAAGGTCTACAAGATCAAGACCGCCTTCTATCTTGATGATATCCTTTCTTCCCATTTTGCTGCTTCTGGCATTCTTTATGATAGCAACCTGACAGTCAAGTTTTCCAAGACCGAGGTTGTTATATATATCCATAGCCTTTCCTGCTTCGATATGATCCAATACAAAACCTTCATTAAGTTGACCTACATTTAACATATTAATCTGCTGCTAAGGAACATATACCGATATGTATATATCCACATAGCTTTTCCTTTCATTAATTTTTAAAATCATATTTATTTGTTATTTGTCTGTTTTTGGTTTATCATTTGTCTGTTCTTTAGTTAAGACCAAGAAGTGTCATTATAAGTGCCATACGTACATATACACCATACTGTACCTGTTTAAAGTAAGCTGCCCTTGGATCATCATCCACTTCGACAGATATCTCATTAACACGTGGCAGAGGATGAAGAACATACATATTATCCTTGGCAAGAGCCATCTTGGCTGTATCTAACACATAGAAATCCTTCATACGAAGATATTCATCCTCAGAGAAGAAACGTTCTCTCTGGACACGTGTCATATATAGGATATCAAGCTGTGGTATAGCTTCTTCAAGGCTTTCAACTTCTATGAATTCTGCGTTGTTAGCAGACAGTACATCATCTCTGATATAATCAGGGATTCTTAACTCTTTAGGAGAGATAAGTACGAATCTTACGTTGCTATATCTTACAAGAGAGTTGATAAGAGAGTGAACAGTTCTGCCGAACTTTAAATCGCCACACAGACCGATAGTGAAGTTATCAAGAGATCCTCTTAATTCTCTTATAGTCATAAGATCTGTAAGTGTCTGTGTTGGGTGCTGATGTCCGCCATCACCTGCGTTTATAACAGGTATAGAAGACTTGCTTGCTGCAACCATAGGTGCGCCTTCCTTAGGATGTCTCATAGCACATATATCAGCATAGCAGGATATAACCCTGATTGTATCTGACACACTCTCGCCCTTAGAAGCTGAACTTGAGTTAGCAGAAGAAAAACCTAATACAGAACCCCCAAGGTTAAGCATTGCTGACTCAAAACTAAGACGGGTTCTAGTACTAGGTTCATAGAATAAAGTTGCTAATTTCTTTCCATCACATACGTGACTGTATTTCTTAGGATCCTTTGAAATGTCTCTGGCAAGATCAAGAAGATCTGTTAACTCGCTGACACTTAAATCCAGTGGACTAAGTAAATGTTTCATCAATTGTTCCTCCGTGTGCTGTTGTTATGTTTAGCGTTATCTGACTTCATAATAAGAAAAGTGATTAAAAATAATCATCATACTGATAGTCAGTAACATTTACATATATATTACTATTATTTAACATAATTCTCAATTGTTATTTTGAAAAAAATGTGATAAAATTGTAAACATTATTAATAAGTATAATGACCAGTATAATCAGACTAAATTAAAGATAGGTGTAATCTTATTATATAGGTTTAACATAGGAATGGAGGAGTAGTTTATATGTCAAAGATAATATTAACAGGAGACAGACCAACGGGCAAGCTTCATCTTGGCCATTATGTGGGTTCATTAAAGAGAAGAGTTGAACTTCAGAATTCAGGAGAATTCGAGAAGATATTCATAATGATAGCTGATGCGCAGGCTCTTACAGATAATGCAGATAATCCTGAAAAGGTTCGTCAGAATATAATAGAAGTAGCATTAGATTATCTTTCAGTAGGTATTGACCCAGCTAAGTCTAATATATTCATACAGTCACAGATTTCACAGCTTACAGAGCTCACATTCTATTATATGAATCTTGTTACAGTATCAAGACTTCAGAGAAATCCAACAGTTAAATCAGAGATTCAGATGCGTAACTTTGAGGCAAGTATTCCAGTTGGATTCTTCTGTTATCCTATAAGCCAGGCTGCAGATATAACAGCCTTTAAGGCAACCACAGTTCCAGTAGGTGAAGATCAGGAACCTATGATAGAACAGACAAGGGAGATAGTAAGAAAGTTTAATTCAGTATATGGTGAGACGTTAGTTGAGCCTGAGATTCTTCTTCCACAGAACCAGGCATGTTTAAGGCTTCCAGGTACAGACGGAAAGGCAAAGATGAGTAAATCACTTGGAAACTGTATATATCTGTCAGATAGTGCTGATGATGTGAAGAATAAGGTAAGAGGCATGTATACAGATCCAGACCATATTAAGGTTAGTGACCCAGGCAAGATAGAAGGCAACACAGTATTTACATATCTTGATGCTTTCTGTACAGATGAGGATTTTGCTTTATTCCTCCCAGAATACAATAATCTGGATGAACTTAAGGAACACTATAAGAGAGGTGGTCTTGGTGATGTCAAGGTTAAGAAGCTTCTTACAGAGGTACTTAATAAGGAATTAGAGCCTATAAGAAACAGACGTCATGAGTACGAAAAGGATATACCAGAAGTATACCATATCTTACAGGAAGGCACTAAGAAAGCATATGAAGTGGCAGAACAGACACTTAACGAAGTGAAAGCTGCTATGAAAATAAACTACTTTGATGATGCTGAGCTTATTAAGCATCAGGCTGAAAAATATAACGGACAGTAGAATAAAACTTAGCCGGATAAAAGGGTGTTGCATAATATTATAGGCACTGTGTATAGTGTATATAATATTATGTTATATCCTTTTTTAAATTATGATAAGTATTTTATTGAAACTGAAAAAGAAGAATTAAAGAAAAATGTAAAAATTCTAATGTTGTGAACTACCCATCACCTAAAGGTAATGGGC
>UMJN01016371.1_pt1 | contig 43929 bp, 39 predicted proteins | sample 1966061 | NCBI WGS metagenome assembly UMJN01 (sample SAMEA4836149, study PRJEB28245) | human gut metagenome | biome: gut microbiome; material: fecal sample | place: Denmark | collected 2008
TACCCTCTGTATAGAGTAGCGTGGCGATTCCCTCTTTTATGTCTCAGATATGTTTACAGCTTGTTTATTTCCTCCTCTGCCAGTCCCGTAGCTGCTGCAATCTGTTCGTTGCTCATGCCCAGCGACTTCAGGTTACGTGCAATAGCGGTTTGTGTTTCCGCGCGACCTTCCGCGCGACCTTCCGCACGACCTTCCGCACGACCTTCCGCACGTTCCGTTTCTATATTGTCCCGTAAAATCACGATATTATCCAAGTGTTTGTAATACGCGTTCAGCTCCTCCCGGCTCATGCGATCCAGCTTCAGCCGTTCCTTCACCGCATCCAGTCCCGGCGCCGTAGCATTCTCCGGCACATTTCCCGTATTCAGGTAATAAATCCATTCTTCCAGCGGCGTCTTTGCCACCCGGTTAAAATCATTTACTTTCAGTATATAATATTCCGGATAAAGCTGGCTCACTTTGTCCACTTTGAATGTCTGTTTCTGAAACGGACTCAGTTCCAGCACATCCCCTTCATGAATTCCCACGAACTCCGTCTTTCCGTGATATACAAAATCCTTGCCGTGTCCCAGAGAGAAATACACGATGTTGATGCTGTACACCTTACGTACCTTGTCGTATCCCTGTCCGCGGTTGATGTACTCTGTTACCAGCTTCGAAGCGCCAAACAGCATCCGCTGGAAATACGCATACTCATTATTGTTCTGAATCTCGATGAGCACCAGTTCTCCCTTCGAGTTTTCCGCCAGCATATCCACACGGTTATACTTGTCGAATTCACCCTCCTGGTTGCTTTCACTCTCCAGCAGCTTCTGGATGGTCACTTTTTCCTCCAGCAGCGTGGTAAGCAGTCCCTCCAGCACCGCATAATTAGCCTTGTTGCGCAACAGGCGCTTCATAGCCCAGTCAAAACGAATATAGCTTTCCATACTGAGTGCATTTAGTAGTTGATAGTTACAAAGTAAACAAATAAACCTTAAAGTGCCAAGCCAATACAAAAAAATCGCCACGCTACCCTCTGTATAGAGTACCGTGGCGATTCCCGTTTACTTCCCCGCCGCAAAGTCCTTGATGCGCTGCTCCTCACTCAGTACTACGCTACTACCGATAGATTCTGTTCTGCCAATCATCAGTAATATGCAAGTTGATATATTCGTCGACAATCAACCATTAGACTTACAATGTTTTTGCGAAGTCCTTCAAATTAATTATGGCAACTGATGGGAAAGATATATTTTTAAGTTCATTGAAATGGTGATCCTCCGTCACGATATATTCCGCATTGGCTGTTATGGCACAGTCTACGAACTTATTGTCATCCTGGTCTGCTGTAATTAGATGAAAACGGTAGTGAGGAGTTAATTTCTTTACATTTTCACGAGTAAGAATCGTGTAGATAATCGTTTCGGCTACATACTTATTAATGTTGCGAGTCATGACTTCCAGATACTCTTCTACGATTTCATTGCTTATACATAACGTATAGTCTCCATTCAAGAATGATTGCCACACTTTATGGCAGTCATTCTTCGCTGAAATTGCAATAATCAGTGAGTTTGTATCCAATACAATGTTTCTCATATTCATTTATAGGGAGTACGTTCATGTAGTTGGTAGAATTTATCGACTTTTTCCTCATTTAATTCTCCATTCTCCCACAAACGGTCAATTTCTTTTTGCGCTTGCTTGGCGAAATAGTCAGAAATAGCCTTTTTAAGTTCTGCTAATGCTTCAGGACTATCCACAAACGACATCATTTCAAGCACTTGCAATTGAGCCGGATTAAAAACTGTAGTATTCATATATTTGGATTTGGTTCTAATACAAAAGAACAAATTTTTTTCTTTATTTCCTAATGAATAAGATAAAAGGATTAAAAAAACAATGGAGAATCAAAATCTTTCAGTAGCAGGAATCGTGGCGATTCCCGTTTATTTCCCCACCGCAAAATCCTTGATGCGCTGCTCCTCACTCAGGCGGCACACCAGCAGACGTCCGTCCTTCTCCGCTACGATGTAGCCCTCCAGACCTTCCAGCACCACCTGTCTGTGCTCCGCCGCATGCACCACACAGTTCCGGCAGTTGTACATATCCACCCGGCCGCCTACCTTGGCATTGCCCGCTTCATCCTGCGGCAGCAAGGCGCGCAGCGAACCCCAGCTACCCAGGTCACTCCATCCGAACTCCGCCGGCAGCACAAAGATATCTTCCGCCTTCTCCATCACCGCATAGTCGATGGAAATCTTCTCGCAAGTAGGGAAGAGGCGCTTCAGCTCCTCCGCCTCTTTGTCCGTAAACAAGGCAGGCTCCAGCTCGTCCATCACTCCGGCAATCTGCGGCGCATACCTGCGTATGGCATTCGTAATCGTGTCCGCGTTCCACACAAAAATCCCCGCGTTCCAGAAGTAATTTCCCGCAGCCAGATACCCCTTTGCCGTTTCCACGTCCGGTTTCTCCTTAAACGCTTCCACCTTGCAGATACCCTTTGCGTCCGCTTCCCCCTGAGCAGCAATATACCCGTAGCCCGTTTCCGGTCGGGTAGGCATCATCCCCAAGGTCACGATAGCCTGCGAGTCCGCCGTCTTCTCCAGCGCTACGGCAATGCAGCGTGCAAACTCCGCCGTATCAATCACCAGCGCATCCGAAGGCGTCACCACGATGTTCGCCTGCGGAAACTCCTTTCGGATCTTCCAGCATGCATACGCGATACACGGCGCCGTATTCCTTGCTTCCGGTTCCGCCAGAATATGCTGAGCCGGAATCTGCGGAAGCTGTTCCTTTACTATGTCGACATACTTTTCCGATGTCACCACCCAGAAATTCTCTTTCGGGCAGATACCCTTGAAACGCTCCACTGTGAGCTGAATCAGCGATTTTCCAACCCCCATTACGTCGATAAACTGTTTGGGATATTCGGGGGTACTCATAGGCCAGAAACGGCTTCCTATGCCGCCTGCCATGATAACTACGTGGGTTTGCATTATTTAATATGTATAACTTTAAGTATTATTGAATATAAATAAGCTGTCAGATAAGAACTTATTAAACTAATTATAGCTGAAATCCAGATATTATTTAATGGTAATATTTGAAAACAGCATGTAAAAATCAATACGTGAACTAGATACCATTCGTATGATATTTTATTAGTGAAAAATATGAATCTTCTCCACATGCGAGGAAATATCTTATATGTTATTAAGAGGAGTGATAAATATCCCATTAATGATGGAATATCATTAAAAACTTTAAACCATCCTCCTTTTATGCCTGTTATTCCTGTAAGTATAATCCCTATACATGCAGTAAATATAAGAAGTTTAAGTGATGGTATTTTGATATTTTCAGGATGTTTGTAATAGAGTTCAGCTAGCTTCATTCCTAATACAAACTCCCAAAGGTATTGTAAAAAGAAACTATTCCATATGCGTTGGTCATTAATTCCTATGATTGTGGTAAAAGTGCTCCATAATAGACTGATTATGAGAGATGAAAATACCCCTTTCCATTTATTCTCTTTAGGAAATAAATGAATTATTAAAGGCCATAGCAAGTAGAACTGTATTATTGTAGATATAAACCACATTTGATAACCTAGCGAGCCTTCCAAAGACTCTACAAACATCTTAAATAGAAAAATATGGCTTGATAATTCTAATAATTTGTTGCCTGAAGTATAGTAAAAAGGTATAGATGCACTTAATAAGATTATTAAGATATAAGGAACGTATACTTTAATAAATCTTCTTTTTAAGAAATTACTATATGATAATGGCTTGTTGAGATGTGATAGATATAATCCAAAACCACTGCAAAGGATAAAAACATGTACTCCTGCTCCTCCAAAAGAACTTGCAGTTCTAATAATTTGAGGTATGGAATAACTTTGTATTAGATGCATTAAAACAATTGTGAGGATAGAAAATCCTCTTAAATAGTCTATGACCTCTAATTTCTTCATAATAAAATGCTAATAGTTTATAACTCTTTATGTCTTCTTATGGGTTGTTTTTAGCCTACTTCAAATTTTGTAACTATGAGATGATAAAGTTATTATGTAATATGGTTTAATATTGTGGCTAATCGTTTCTTATTTATTGCCACTTATTTTTAGTGCCAATAACTTGCTTTGCAGACTGTTTCGTAAATAGATTATTTCAGGTCGAATGGATTTTTGTAAAGTCCGAGCAGTTGCTGCGTGAAGTAATAGAAGAATTGCATGTCGTCCACGAAATAGCGTTTGAAAAGACGTTTAGGTTCTTTTAAGCAACGATACAGCCATTCCATACCTATCTTTTGCCAAATTATAGGAGCACGTTTTAATGTTCCGGCTTCAAAGTCGATTGTAGCTCCTAGTCCCATGAAAATGTCTACTCCTGGCATACGACTTCGATATTTCATTATCCATTTTTCTTGTTTGGGAGCACCTACACCTACAAGTACCACATTGGCTCCGCTTTCGTTTACTATTCGAATCAGTTCTTCACATTCTTCCGGCTTTTTTTCAAATCCATAAGAAGGAGAGTGTGCACCTACTACAATTTTTCTTCCAACTTTTTGGTTTATTCTTTCCATTGCTTTTGCTGCAATTCCTTCCGCTGCTCCCAACAAAAATATTTTGCAGTTCGGATCATTTTTATGATATTCATAAAATGCTGTGAAGAAACTGGAACCGGGAATTGCTTCCGGTAAAGGATTCTTTAAAAGTTTGGAAAATAAATATAAAATTTTACTATCGCATATCACCCATTCTGCTTGTTGGTATACATCGTAGAACTCCTTGTCTTTTTGTAGTTTTACTAAATGGTCGACATTAGGAGTTATAACCACTCCCTTTTTTAGCTTGTTAAGAAGTAGCTGTTGAGTGAGAGGAAGAATATCTACATTTAAAATTTTTGTCATAGCATTAATTAATAGAAAATATTAAGTGGATACTATTATTTATATAAAATCTATACTGTGTTCAATTGCATCAAATGGAACCTTGAAGTTGTCTTTAACCTCTATCCATTGGTGTGAAAGAAATAAATTTTCGGCTTCTTCTTTTTTATTAAGGGGAATGTAAGTTGCTGATCCATCTAATGTTTCATGAAAAACAGGAATATCACTAACTATAATATGTTTGCATCCACAAGCTATGGCTTCTAATGGTGTACGTCCAAATCCTTCTTCAATAGATAACAATGTGAATGCGTATGCATAGTGATACAAAGATTGCATAACATTTAAAGGTATATATTCAGTAAATAGAATTGAGGCTTTCATTTCATTAAGTAGTAAATTTAATTCATGATCTTTCCCCCATCCTTGTCTTCCTACAAGTACCAATTTCTTTCCGGAAACTTCTAATTCTTTACGAATGGATTGAAGTAAATATTTAAGATTTTTTCTAGGTTCTATAGTAGATACTGATATGTAATATTCTCCAGCTTTTAATCCAAAATTTTTTAGATAGTCTTGAGATAAAACTAAATTTTCTTTTTTATAATTGGCTGAAATATTCTCTTTCCAGTTGATAACAGGTAAATGAGTATATTGCTTTATTTTATTTTTTGCATCTTCTGAAATTGTAACAATATAATTAGCTTTTTTTAATGCTAACTTATATTTAGGTGTTAAATAATATTTAGCAGCAAATTTAAGTGTTGAATAGTATTCTATAAATGCGGTATCATGTATAATCGGGACTATTTTTGATATAGATTGAAAGTATATATCTATGGGAGGAGGAAAAATAGGAAATAATGTGACATCTGCTTGTATACGTCGTACGGCATTAGATAATTTTATATTTTCTAATATAAGACGATTGCATGATGAAATGATATATGCATTAGGATTTTTATCTATATCATTGGTCGTGTGAAAGATTGGTATAATTAGATGTTCTGTTTTTAGTAATGCATGATATAAATCTATGGCATATAATTCTACCCCAGTCCATTTACGTCCGTGGAGAGGAGTCAAGTCAATAGCTATTTTCATTTATGATAGTGCTTTTTGTAAAAATTCAATAGATTTATTTCTCCATTCTTCTATTATTTTGTTGACAGGTAAATAATCTATTTGTAATGAGGTTGGCATTTGCCTACTTCCATTATCATAGATAATTCTGTCCTTTAATTGTGTGATTTCTAAAATGGACATAACTCTAGTATTCATGTTACTTACTGGGTTTACTAATGTACTGAAGGGGCGGTTAAAATTAATTGAGAAAGCAGTTCCATGAAAACTATCTGTTACTACATAAGTTGCTTCACTCATTAGTCCAACCCATTCTGTAGGAGCTATCATAATTTGCTTTTCTGTATTGTTTTCGTATATATATGATTTATCGCTTATGATAAATACTATCTTGTCACATTTTATATTATGTGCTATCTTTTTTGCTAGCTGTTTAATATATTTTGAACCGGATAAAGTATAGACTAATACATATTTCTTATTTTTTAGTGGATTATTTCCTATACATTTCATCCATTCAGTTCTATCTAACAGGAGAGTTGGATCAAGAACAACTTCTGCTTCTTTATTGCAGACATCTTTTAAAATTTGTGCTCCTTGTAATTCTCTAACGGACAAATATTCAATATTCTCTACAAGACGTTGATATGTTCTCTTTAATTCGTCAGGTATTTTAGGAACAGAAATACTTGCAGCATAAGATATTCTTTTTGCATTAAATTTTTTTGTGAATTCTAAGAAAAAAACATCTAAGAAATCTGTATGCATATAGTTCCAAATTTGATCACTTCCTGCAATATATGTATCATAGGGAAGATCTTTGGTTTTTCGTATTTCTTCTAGTGTATAATATTTGTTTGAATGTTTTGTGTATTTATTAAAGAAATCAAGAAACAATTGATGAAAATTTTTCTTATATTCTTTATTTTGAGAATCATATATCTTTTTTTTTATCACCTCTATTAATTTGGTAACTATAAAAAGAGGAGCTTTCCAGCCATAAACTTTAAATCTGTTTTTTATTGCGGGTAAAATTGCATCTTTACTATGTGATAAATCTTTTACACGTTTTTCCAAATCTATAACTTCTGCATTATATCCATGAGTATTTAAAAAATATTGTAATGCAAATGCTTGAAGCTCTTCTCCGTAATTATCATCTTTTATGTATGTAAGTATACCTATTTTCATGATTTTTTTATCTTATAATTAATGGTTTTATAGATATTATATAATCCTAATGTATATATTAAATCTTTTAATATCTTTATTACTAGATATTTGAATGTAACTTTCCATGGTAAATTGCATGCTTTTGAGAATTCCTTTAAAGTTGTATTCGGGTTCATTAATAAATTTATAGCTTTATCCCTTTGGGGTTGTCTAAGTAAAGGATGTTTTAAATTTGTTTGTTCTGCTATAGCTTCTTCAATTGTTCTTTTTTCTATATAAGCTTCTTGTAATATACTTTCTTTAAGAATGGGCATGCTGTTATAATTGTCTATTACTAATGAAACTCCACATGCAATGTTTTTCTTAAAAGGAAAACCATGTCGGCCTATTCCCCAAAAATCTGCAATAGTGAAAATGCCTACACGGTTTGTGCTGCAATATTGACATCTAAAGCAACTTTCTCTGAATATGTAACCTTCAAAAAAAGCATTCATATATGCGTTTTCCCATAGATTTAGCTTTCTCCATTTCGATTTCGTAAATTTAATAGCTGGGACTATAGACCAGCTATTAAATTTACGAAATCGAAATTCTTGTATTTTTTTCCCATTTGTGATAGTATTTTCGAGTTTTTTTATATATTCATTAAATACACCTTGTGAAGGTACTCCGTGGCAAACTAAATCAAGTGTTATAAGCAAATTTTCATATTTCTTTCCTAAGTATTTATATAAGCCAGCAATTTGACATGGTGTACCTGTAAATAGTACCATTTGACCGTTTTGTAAATCTTTCTTTGCTAATTGAAAACAATTTCCTATTTCACTTTGTACATATTTAGAACCTCTTAATAGGGATAGGTCTTCTATATTATCAATTCGGATATGATGGACATGAAGTTCTTTATTAATTGTAGCACCATATACGCTTCCACCTTTAGATAATATTATTCTAGCAAATACAGAAAAGGCTCCTCCAGAGGAACTGACATTTCTGTCTTTATTACTTATCATTGCATAAACTTCCTGTTTTAATTCTTTTGTACTAATTGGGTTAATAACAGGACAATGTTTAACGCATAATCCACATTCTATACATTTTTCTTGGTTTATAATAGGTTGTAGGAAACCTTCTATATCGGGTTTCATGTCAATTGCTTGTTTTGGACATATGTTAGAACAAGCTGAGCAGCCGGTACAGTGATATTTATCTGTTAATTTTATCATAATTATCAAGTTTGAAAAAGTAACCTTCTATTCTTCCTTTAATATTCAAGAATGACTTATGACAACTAAAAAAATCCATCTTAAAAAAATTAACTATAAGACCTATAGAAGGACGAAGTATTTGTTTTAAAAAGAAGAATATTGAAAAAGAATGTTTTCTTGTTAAATATCCAGATCCTCGTGCGTAGCTATATATTCTTTTAAGAATTATATTTTTATCATATATAGAGTATGTAGGATGATGAATAGAAATATTAGGATCATAGTATATTTTATAACTATATTTTTCCATTAATGTTAATAGATAGTCTGTTTCTTCACCTGAACCTATATTGTATGAAGAACCAACACCCATTATTTCATCAAATTGTAAATTAGGACAATATTTGAAGAATATTGTATATGAGATAGCTGCACATCGTTTTGTTATAGTTAATTCTGCTGCTGTATTAGGAAAGATAGAAGTTAATTCCCCTTTTTCATTAGTTCCTTTCCCTGTAATGCCTTGATATTTCCCAGATTCAAGGTAATTTAAAACTCTACTAAGAGTATCAGGTTCATACCAGCAATCGTCATCAGGAAAACCTACATAATCTCCTTTTACATATTTTAAACCAATATTTCGTGCATGAGATAATGAACAATGATGATATTTTATATATGTAAATAATATATTAGAATTTAGGTTTTCAAATATTTCTTTATTATCTTCTTGGTCAATAAATATAAGTTGAATATCGGAAAAATTGATACCTTTAAGTTTATTGATAGAATTTACGAAGCGCTTTAATTCCTCTTTTCGATTTTGTGATGTTTGTATTAGTGATATCATACGTGATTGTTTTTTATGCGGCTTAAAAATATATATAATGATATCAAAATATGATTTAACAGTATTTTGGATATTTTACCAAAAAAACCGTAAACTCTACCTTTACCATATGATTTAAAATCAGATATAGGCAATTTTGATAATTCATCCTTTTTCTGCTGATGGGATAGATTTTTACAACTACATACTGCTTGTATGTATCTATTCATCATAGGTGATAACACAATCCAAAAAGATGGAGAATCTAATTCTAGATTATATTTTTGAGCTAACTCTTGGTATGAGGATTTAAGTTTATTAAACCATAGGAATTCTTTCTTATAATCATATTTTTTTCTTTGTATAGAAGTTGTTGTATCACAATAGTAATATCCTTGTTTGTCTGTCGTGACAATGCATTCTGAATGTTTTAGAACATTAGAAATGAATATAGCATCTTCACCAATTAGTATGCCTTCAGGAAAAAAAATATTATTATTTTTTATGAGATTTGCATTAAATAGTTTAGAATGAGGTTCTGAATATACTAAATATCCATTCTTTATGAAATTAGCGATGCCTGCTTTTTGTAAATAGCATTTATTTGATAGTAAGGGGCGGAAAGAAGTCCTTTTGGGGGCATTTTGTCTTATAGGTGAAGAGACTATTAGTGATATGCTGGTTCCTTTTATAAAATATAGTAAATCAGATAAATAAGATTTAGATATGTAGTCATCAGAATCAACGAATAAAATCCATTCACCTTTAGCAACTTTTATGCCTTTATTTCTAGCTGCGCTTGCACCACTGTTAGTTTGGGTTATATAGTGAACTCTTGAATCATAATTTGCATAATGCTTGCATATGATTTCGCTTTTATCTGTACTGCCATCATTAATTAATATTAGTTCAAAATTTTCATATGTTTGTTTAATGATACTCTCAATGCATACTGATAATGAACTTTCTGAATTATAAACAGGTACAATAATTGAAACTAATAACTCCTTCATTTATGTTCTATTTATTTTTTTCTTAATCTACTTAAAAAATATATTTAAAATAAATCTATAAGATCGATATTTATATGCTATTTGCTTTTTTAGCTGTTGTTATCTGTATACAGTATAAACTTGGTATACTAATTATTATAAAAAAATGCTCTTAATGCTGATTATTTTATCAATATTATAGATTGATATTGTCTTTAAAAATTATATTACATATAAATTTTTAAAGACTTTATGACTTATTCTTTGCTTGCTTTTTGATGTTTCATGTAAATAGCTAGATGAATAAGTATATTCGTTATTTCCTATGATTTTAACAACCTTTTCTGATTCCAATAATTCTATTTAAAGGTACTTTGTTATTTCATGAACTATTTATTATAATTATGATGAATTTTTCGTTTTTTTCTTTTATATCTGTATTGGTTCATAGTATTATTGTACTCTTAATATTTTTTATGGTATTACGTCAACTATCTGTTATAGAAAGTTATATATGTTTTATATACTTAAAATTATAGTAATTAATTATTTTGAAAGGTATTTTATCTATTAATATTGGTAGTGCTTTTATTTTTTGATTGTATGTTATAGGAGCCACAAATCATTAAATAGAATGAAAAATAACATATCCAAACATATCCTGATGTCAAAGCCATACTAGTAACGCCTGTTATAAGGATATATGCAACAATTATATATCGTTCTTTTTTCTTTCTTCCATCAGTTAATTTATATGTATATTTAGTAAGAGTAAAAATTATTATGAAAGCAAAGATTAATCCATATCTTAATATAAGAGAGATTATGCTGTTTTCAAAGCAGATTATACCATATTTATTAGCTAAGCTGAATTGGTCATCGACACCTAATAACATGTCATTAAAAGGTTGTTTAAAAAAGGCTTCTATTGTTATCTTTCTAACTCTACTACTTCCATCTTCAAAAGAATTAGTTTCTGAATTAAATAATTTTCCACCAAAGTCAGTACTACCTATATCTTTCATTATAAGGAAGAATATGATTCCAGTAACAATAATATATATAAGATTTTTTTTACTTATAGCTCCATTTATGTATAAGAGACTTATAGTCATAATAGTAGTCATTATTGTTGCAGCTCTTGCGTCAAAGCAAAACATTACATAAATTCCTAAAAACCATAAGAAAGCTTTAGAATAATTATTTATTTTGGGAGAAATAATAATGAATATCATACATCCACCATGTATCAAAGCATTGTATAAGGGATGTCCCCAAATACCTGAAGATCTGAATCTTTCAAAATATGTAAGATCCTCATAAAATAAATTGATTTTACTTTGATATTCAAAAAGTGATACTCCACAATTAATTATATATACTGTTAATGCTGTATATAATAAAAAATTCTTTTTATCTTCCTTAAAGAAAAATCTATATGATACAAGAATTGAAGGAACTACTAATAATTCTAATATGTCAAAAAGATAACTTCTACCTATAAGATAATGAAATAGATAGATAAAGAGGGCTATAAAAATAATACCGATTATTTGTTGTATGATTTTTGCTTTTATGGCTATGAGAAATATTAAAACTGGACCATATGTTAATATATGAAGTAATGTCGGAGGAATTGACAACCCTGGAATATTATTAATCATAATTAACATCCAGAAAAAGCAAAGCGCACATATTTTATTGTGTTGCATATTATCTATTTCCATTTAATATTCCCCAAATTGGATAAGGAAGAATTTTTTTTGTAATGTATGCAATAATGAAACAAAGAATAACCACAGTAAATGGTCTTAATAGGATTGGAATAAGAGTTACTTCTGTAGGTAATGGGTATGAAATTATACGGATAACTACATAATGAATCATATATATAAAGAATGTATATTCATGTAATCTTATTTTGTTAAAATTAACCATTGAAAATGAAATGGGGATAATAAAAAAAGAAGATATTATTCTGTATAAATAATATATATTGCTGTTTTGGGCATAGTGCGATACTATGTAGATTAATAAAATAAATACAAGTATACACATTGACAGATATATGTTCTTTAATTTTATTTTATCATGAACATATGGATAATGGAAGCCAAAGAATGTTCCTACCAATAAAGATGGCAACCAGAAGATAAAACTGTCATATGGGAATTGATAAATACAGTTTAATATTAAAGTAAAAAAAATGATTCCAATGCAAATATATTTATTTGTTTTTTGAAATATAAAAAATATAATTGGTGAGATTATAAAGAAGTAAAATAAAGTTCTTAGATACCAAATTGGAGGATCATACGTTGCTTTATAAATATCCCATGGTAGATTGCTTATAATATATTGTTTATGACCGATTTTCGTTTCTAGTAATATAAACAGGCAAGCAAAGAATATTGAAAAAATCAAATAGGGTATGATAAGAGATTTAAATCGCTTCTTTATTTTTGCTATTATTTGTGATTTGCTAAGATTTCTAAAAAAAAGAAAACTAGATATTACAAAAAATGTTGGTACAGCAGAGTCAAATAATGTAACAAGAATGTTGTATAAACTTAAATATGTACCACTATGATAAATGGTCTTATTAGGATTGTATAAAGAATGTAATATGACTATAAATATAGTAAGTAATAAATTTAAATCTGCTATGTGTGTTGAACGATTGTGCATATTATTTTTATTTATCTATACTTTGTTTTAGAAATGTATAGGCTTGATTTTGTAATTCAGTGATGCGGTTTTGTACTTTATCAAAATCCCATGTTTCCATTGCATCATGTGTTAAAAGGTATTTACTATTTTGAAGCCTACTAGGTAATTCTAATTGTGAAAGAAGAGAAACAGCTCTATCATCCTTTATATTGTGCATAGAGGATTCGATGTACCAAAAAGGCTTATTGAATATAACAGAAAAAACTGTTCCATGAAATGAAGTTGTTAAAACAAGTTTAGCATATTTAATTAGGTTAATAAATGCAGCTGGTCCAAATTTAGGGGAAAGTTTGAATCCTATGTTTTTTAATCCTCTAGCTCCCCAGTTTTTAACATCAATGATATATACTGGTAAGTTGTATTTTTGAGATATTTTTAATACAGTATTATTTACTTCTTTAGAATAATTAAAGGCATAGTAAAATATGTATTCACCTTTGACTAATCTGTTTCCTATTTCAATAGAATCAGTCCATTCTTTTTGTGTCATAAATAATGTTGGATCAATGTGCATTTGGATGTCATTACGATTCGAAAGTGTTGTTATTTGTGATACAGCATTCTTTTCTCTTACTGAAATATAATCAAAGGTTTTTAAAAAATTAACATATTTGTCGGGATTAGAAGACGTTTTTTTTATATCATTTGCTCCTAATGAGGTTGCATAAGCTATTTTACGTCCTTCTTTTACAAAATTTAAGAAATAGGCATCGTCAGCGTCTACACAATTAATATTCCAGACTTGATCACTACCTGTAATGTAAGCATCAAATTTAAAAGTTTCTTCACAAAGAGATTTGTTGTTAAGATATTTTCTTTTTGTAAGAATGAAATATTTATCTATGAAATAATTATAATCTAAACTTTCTTTTTTTAATAATTTCTTATATGGAATACATAAAAACCATAATTTAACTTGTGACTTTTTGAATTTTCCATTAAGAAAAAATGAAGGCATTATTGAATATAATTCTCGTTGTCCTTTACTTGAGAAATCTATAATAGTTGGATCATAACCTAAATCTTTTAATTTCTGTTGAAGAGCAAAAGCTTGTAACATAGATCCACAATTGTTTGATCTGTGAAATGTTATTAGTCCAATTTTTTTCATCTTAATTTATTTATTAGTTGATAAACTTTTTCTTTCGCCATTTTCCTCTCATTTATATTCATACCAATTAAATATATCGTGAGAGAGCTTACAATTATACTTGTAAATATGATAATAATTAGTCTTAAGAAAGAGGATGGTAATAATTGTTGAAGGAAAATTGGGATTATTAATGATATAACCAATACTTCAAAAATTTTTACGTATACTTCTCTGATGTATAGTCTGATTGAAAGTTTAATTAAATTTTTTGCAAAAACCAATCTAATAGCTTGAGCAATAATTGTTATTGCTAAATGAACACAAAATACAGTTTCTGCGGGAAGACCAAAATGTAAGGCAATATACGAAATAGGGACTACTAAAAGAAGTATTGTTCCAATAGAAGATTGATATTTTTTTATATGTCCATTGGCATTTATTCCTGTTGTTACTGAATTTGCACAAGTCTCAAATAAAGTTATTCCTAAGATTAATCTAACGAAATTTCCTGTATGATTAGGTACAATGTCAAGCCATATATCTAGGATAGAGTTTATTTCTAAAAAGATAGGAATTATCAATATCATTAAAACGTAGAAGCTGAATTTAGAACTTGTTATTATCAATTTATGCATGTACTCTATATCTCCAGCTGAATAAGATTTAATAATTTGTGGGTTTATTGCTACTTGAAAATTACTAGCAAATCCTTGTACGGCGTTTTGTACTTGAACTGCTATTCCTCTCGCAGCATTAACAACTGGTCCAAAAAATAAATTTAATACAATATTTACTCCTTGAGTTAAACCTATAATTGCTATATTACCCAAAAAACTCCAACCTGCAAATGATCCTATCTCTTTTATTTGATGACGATTGATATTCCAAGTAAATTGCGGCATATCGAAATTCTTGTAGCAATAATGCTGATAGAGAAAACGTATAATAATCTGAATTCCTAATAAAAGGAGGGCATATATAATAAGGCTGTCATAAGTATTGAAATATATTAATAATAAAACTATCAGCAGTTTTAAGGATGCTTCAGCAATTGATATATAAGCAAAAGCACTCATCTTTTCTTGTGCTATAATCATGGCATTATATGGGACACTGATAATCATAATTAAAGTCGAAAAGACTGAACATTGATAAACGCAATTTGCCGCAAATAATCGTGTTGAATCCAATTGAATTTTTTCATTTAGAAACCATAATCCAATTGTTTCTGATAGTAGTAAAACGATGAATGCTATTATTAAATGAATATGTATACTACTTGTAAAAATAGTTTTTGAAGATCCGTCATTTTTTTCAATTGCAATATTTAGAAATCTTTGTATAGAACCGGCCATTGCAGAATTTATAAAGGAAAACATGGTTACAATTCCTCCAACTACATTATAAATACCATAATCATCTATACCTAAACATTTTAATGTAACCCTACTCGTATAAAGATTTATTAGCATTATTAGTAACATTCTTACATACATAAAGAATGCATTTTTTGCTATTTTATTGCTCTTTTCCTTTATTCCCATAAAGATCTTCCTTAATCAACATTATTATTTTTTTGTTATTATCTGAGAACTTTCGTGCGAAGATTTTACTGCTATTTTTTAGAATGTTAAAATCTGTTTCTTTGTATTCATAAGGAGTTCCTCTTTGCCAATCAATCTCACGTTGGTTGCTGATATATTCATCGTCAAGTGAGTATATGTTTTCTTTAAAGTGTGAATTTATAATTATTGTTTGTTTGTATATTTCATCAGCACATTTAGTATGCTTAAAGTTTTTGTATATTTCATTACGCTTATTGAGAAGGTATGATACACATTCTTCTGATAAGCTTGCCCAATTGGCTCCTTTTTGATAACATGAATAAAATTTATGGCGATGAAATTTAAATAAAGATTGCATTTTTATAAATGCATTGTCTATTATTAGAGCAAGTTTATAATTCTTATAGTATCGTGTTAAAATATGGTATAAGAGAGCTTTATTATAAATATCTTTTTGAACTGTATAGCTGTTGTTTATACCTATAAATTCTTTTCCTTTATTTTTAGAAAAAAAATCATGAATGTATTTATTGGTTTTTATAGGTAAGTCAACTCCTGATAATAGATGATAATATTCATATTTTCCATAATTATATGCATATTGATATAGTTCTATTTCGCACTCTATTTGACTAAAATCTCCCCATCGCACATCTTTTCTATTGCTTAAAAATATCAATTTAGAGTAATTGCATTTGATATTCTTAAAAACTTCTATGTTTGTTTTCTTATCAATATGTATGAAAAGATCATTGTCCTTATAATCTAAGAGTGTAACTAGAGTTTTTAATGTGAAAGGGTTATTGTGAGCTATTATAAGAAAAGCATGTTTCATTAATAGAGCTTTAATATATTAAAAAATCTTTTTTATAATATAGAGATTAATACTTGATTAATCTCTATATTATCTACGATGTACAATTTATTATTTTGTTGTCTTTTTTTGTTTTGTGTCGTATCCATAACCGTATCCATATCCATAACCATAGCCCTTACCGTATCCGTACTTGGCACCATAACCGTAGCCGTAGCTGTTCTTACGCTTGCTCATGTCGATGTCGTTGATAACGGTTGCCAGTTTCGGGAACTTATGCTCGTCGCGCAACACATTGATATAGCGGTAGCCGGCTTTCGGGGTTACGTCGGCACAGCATATATATACGCAGATGTCTGCCACACGGCCGATGATGGCGGTATCGGTCACCATACCGATGGGGGCGGTATCGAGTATCACGTAATCGTAACGTTCTTTCAGCTGGTTGATGGCATCTTCCAGTACGGTGCGTGCTACCAGCTCGGTCGGGTTGGGAGGTACCGGTCCGCCCGGCAGGATGTCCAGATTCGGGCTGATGTCCGAGCGCTGGATCATGTCGGTCAGTTTCACATGGTCGGGGTCGCTCAGGTAGTTGGTGATACCTTCGGCACGGCGGCTCAGATTGAACACCTTGTTCAGACCGGGCTTGCGGATATCCATACCTACTACGATGACTTTCTTGCCCAGGTAGGCGAGACTCACGGCGGTGTTTCCGGCTACAAACGATTTTCCTTCACCCGGCTGGGTAGAAGAGAAGAGGATAACCTTGTCGGTCTTGCCCAGCATGAAGAGCAGGTTGGTACGCAGGCCGCGGAAGGTTTCTTCCATGATGTCGTTCTTGTTTTCGCGTACCACGATGGCACCGTGCTCCGGCTTTTTGCTTCGTGGCAGTTCGCCCAGAATAGGTACGGTGGTGAGTTTCTCTACGTCGTCGCGGTTTTCTATCTTGTACTTCAGCAGGTCGCGCAGGTAGACAAAGCCCACGGGGATGCCCAGCCCGATGATAAGGGCGGCAAGAGCGATGATTTGTTTCTTGGGAGATACCGGAAGTTTGTCTGCCAGTGCTTCCTCGATGATGCGTCCGTTGGTAGCGGTGGCTGCCAGGGTAATGGCATTTTCCTCACGCTTCTGCAGCAGCATGATGTAGAGCTGTGCCTTGATTTCCTGCTGGCGGGAGATGGTGAGGAACTCTTTTTCCTGCTGAGGGGCGCTGCTGATGCGGCCTTCGAACTTGCGTGCCTGACGGTCGATGTCGCTGCGGGTAATCTGGAGTCCTTTCAGTACGCTGGCTACCGTGGTCTGTACGTTGTGGCGCATGGCCTCGATGCCGGTATTCATGTTTACCACAGCAGGGTTGTTCTCACTCGAGGTACGGAGCAGCCGCTTGCGTTCGATGAGCATGGTGTTATACTGGTCGATGACCGAACTCAGGTTTTGGTCCTGCAAGCCTACATTGGCAGGAATGACTTCCTGTTCGTTGGCAGGATTGTTGATATAGTCGCGCAGGAATTCTACCAGACGTATCTGGGTCTGGTTTTCGATGCGCAGCTGTTCGTATTTGGAGTTTTCCTGCAGGGCCAGCTGGGCGTCGCTGGTCAGGTCGGTCAGTCCCGACTTCTGCTTGAAGTCCGCCAGCTGGGTTTCGGTGCTGCCCAGTTCCTGATTGATAATGCCGATACGGTCTTCGATGAAGTCTGCCGTCTTCTGTGCTACCTCGTTCTTCTCGTCGTTGGCATCCTGGTTATAGAAGGCTACCAGGCAGTTTATAAAGTCGATTGCCCGTTGGCGGCTGCTATTCTTTACGGATATCTGGGCGATGGTGGTGGTTTTTGAGGTAGCTTCTACTGTCAAGTTTTCACCGTATGACTTTGCTACCGCGGTAGGAGCACCTACATAGGCTGCCAGGCGGATATCGCTGCTTTCCTTAGCCTTCCATTCGTTCAGGATGGAGTCGTTTGCCGTAAAGCTGAACACACCCGCTGGGGTGGGGAATACGGCTGGGAGTTTGTCGAAGGTCTTTTCCGCTTCCTCTTCTTCCTCGTTGAGGGTATAGCGTACCTTGACATACAGTTTGCCTTCGGGGCTGTAGCTCAGCTTGAGTCGCGCGCCTGCCTCCAGCTTTTCCGCCTCTTCGGGCGACATGAATACGTTGATAGGAGAGCTCTGGTACAACGGGATGTCGTAGCCCAGCATACGGTCCTCTTCCATGGAGGTATAAAGCCCCAGTTGGGTCACTACCTTGCGGATCAGGGTGCGGCTTTTCAGGATTTCCACCTCATTGTCGAAGTTGTTGCTCATGGATAGTCCGCCCAGGCTCTGCATGGCCTCGAGTGCTCCGGATGCTGCTCCCATGCCGCGCTTGCTGGAGTCGTCTTCCTTGATAAGTACGGCGGAAGTTACGTTATACACCGGTGCCTGATAGCGCAGGTACACAAAGGCGAGGATGAGGCAGACGATGACGCTTGCCACAAACCAGGGCCAGTAGGCAAGGTATTTGAAGAAGATGGCATAGAGGTTGATGCTCTCTTCGTGCTGCTGTTCGTTGTTCGGGTTCTGTTCTTCTATCATAATGTTTGCTGTATATTCTTTGGATTTTTAAAGGAAAATGTTTATCGCAGGATGTTGACAAGCAGGCTGGCAATGGATACCAGAATGGAAGTGGCCGAGATGACGGTAGTGGTTGTGTTACCGATGTCGGAGTTCTTCGCCTTGGTCTTGTTAGGAGTGACGTACAGAATGTCGTTCTGCTGCAGGTAGAAATAGGGCGACAGGATAAGGTCGCTCTTGGTCAGGTCGAGCAGCATGATTTCGCGCTTGCCGGTAGCATCCTCACGGATCAGCTTCACATTGTCGCGTACACCGTATACGGTCATGTCGCCTGCCATGGCGAGGGCTTCGAGCACGTTTACCTTTTCGTTGCTCACGGTGAAGGTTCCCGGACGGTTTACTTCGCCCAGTACGGAAATCTTGTAGTTGGCCATACGTACGGTCACGATAGGGGCTTCCTTAAGGTAGGGTTTCAGACCTTCGCGTATCAGGTCTTCTGCCTGGTTTTTGGTAAGTCCGCCCACCTTGAGGCGTCCCAGTACAGGGAAGTCTATCTCGCCGTCGTTGTTTACCAGATACTGCTGCAGTGTAGGCTGCGTGGTGGTATTGATATTGGTTATTGCCGCGTTCATCGGAGTCTGTACGGTCAGGTTGAAAGGAGCTGCTGCCTGCGGGTCGGTAGTATTTACCGTGATGCTGAGCAGGTCTTTAGGCATGATCTTGGCATCGTAGAGCGGAATTTCCTTTCCGTACTGGTTTACAGTTTCCGGATCTTGCAGGTAAGGAACGTTTTTGTAGGAGGTACATCCCGACAGCCCTGCCAGAAGTACCAGTATCAGTGTGAATGCTTTGAATTTCATAAGATAAATGTATGTTTGCAGATTTTTTATTCGGTTATTTTCCCATCAGCCGGGCAAAAAAGCCTTTCGGCTTTTCGGGTTCGTACTCCTGTTCGTACTTGCGCATCAGGTCTTCATAAGAAAGCTTCTGGTGTACCATTTCGTAAATGGTTCCCCAGTCCGGCAGTCCGCCCAGGTTGCGGTCGTCGATGAAGAGGTCTGCTTTCAGTTTGCGCGAGTAGTGATTGTTCTGCCCTTTTTCTTCTTCGGGGTAATCGCGGTTGATGGCATAAAAATCCAGTCCGCGTTCATGGCAGAACTGTACAGCCTCGTCCAGCAGGCGTCCTTCGCGTACACTCCATAGTATCAGTTTATGGCGTTCGGCCTGCAGTTTTTTTAATGTCTCGATGGCAAAAGGAATTTCCTTCCCGATGGAAGGATACTTGTGCTCGACGATGGTTCCGTCGAAATCTACGGCAATAATCATTTTGTCAATTAATAATGGATGTTACTATGTTATGTGAATGCCACAGTCAGGCACTTCATGCCAGAATCTGAGAAAAGTTGCTTATAGTATTGGTGGGCATATCGTTGCTTTTCTGTGGCATTTTTCTTTCATTCTATATCTTCGATGGTTTCGCACCAGGTGTAGCTCACTTTGAGCAGGGCGGTGCTTTGGGGCATTTCGATGGCGATGTAGTGGCGGCCTCCGTAGCGGAGGAACTTGCCGGTTACACCGTAGAGCGGACCGCGGCGTACTACCCGGACGGGGACGCTGCGCTTGCCGCGAAGCTTTTCGGAATCGATGAACCGCGTGCCCTGGATGTCGGGGCTGGTGGCATGCATGAAGTTCTGCATGTCGCGTTCGCTCACCGTGCAGTAGTCGTTGCCGTTGCGTTCCTTCTTCAGGAAATAGACGGGCAGCGGGGCTTCGGAGGCGAACTGCCGGCACCAGTTGGCGTCATAAGGACAGTGGATGAAAATCAGGTTATGGATGGCCGGTATCAGTACATGGCTGCATTCACCCTCGCGCCCGGTGTCGCGGAGCTCGTATGTCATGGGGATGTAATGCTCGATGCCCTGCTCTTTGAGATAGGCGGCTACTGTAAGTTCTTTGTTGTACACCGTCTGCAGGGGAAGCCATACCTGTTCTTTTTCCATGTCTGTGGATGTTTGTCCTTCTGGTTTTTTGTTCCCTTTTTTCTTGATTGAATGTTTGTTGAGGTACGGATATACCTCTCTCTCCTTCCTAGCGTCTGAAAAACACTATGAATCAGTTTGTTATCTCCGAAAATGGAAGATGACGCACATCGTGCTTCTGTCTAGGATCCGCTCCCACAGCCGCATAGGAAGTCGTTCTTCGGCGCAAAGATAACAAATTTATATGCAGAAAGGTTTATTTTAACCTTTTTTTAGATATGATTGTTCGATTTTTTTATTTTTACACAAGGACTGCCGTCTTTTTCCGAATGTGGACGCAAACGGGCTGGCTTGTCAATTTATCCGTTTTTTTTGGATATTCGTACGAAAAGCCGGAGCTTTTGTACGAATATCCGGGTAAACTTCCTGATGTTTACTTCAACTTTTCAGCTTTTTTTCCCGTCGGGCTGCCTTTTCGGGAGTCCGTGCCCACGGAAAGCTGCTTCAGAATCCTGAACTCGTTTTCTCCCGGCTCCTCGTCGGGATCGGCCTCGCGTACTATCAGGTTCGTCTTGTGCATGATGCAGCTCTCTATGATCAGCCTCAGGGTGGTTACGTCGAAATCTATCTCGCACACCTGTTCGGCTGCCTTGAAGAAGGTGGCCAGCGTCTTGAAACGGAAATTGCGGACGGTGTCGAAACACGTATGCGTGCCGATGCCCGTGATGCGCTGGATTTCCGACTTCGATACGTGCGACAGGGCGTACAGTGTATCGATGAACTTTCTTAATTCTTTGAGCCACTCGTCTGTCTGTTGCTTCGTAGGCTCGCACGAAGCGTATAATTTTTCGAAATATTTCATTAGTCTTGTCTCTCGGGGTTTATCTCTGCCGTATAGGGCAGTAATTAATACTCTGCCAATCGGTATTTTTACCGATGAAAGACAAGAACGGAAGTTTACCTGTCAGGTTCTGTTGATGACACAAAGATAACGGAAAAATCGTGGCTGAACGTTTTTCTTTGCGAGAAAAACTTCCCTTGCTTTTACTCTTTCTTTTAATATATAATAGGAAAGGGTGGCAACACTGGTGGTGCTCTTGTGGCCCGCCGGACATTGTAATAACTTGTAACTCTGAGGGTTTGCTATGCTACACTTTGGTGACGGTGGTGGCCCGCCCTTTCGGGTTGCGTAAAAAAATGAAGAATTATGGAGGTGATAACAACTATGAAAAATCCTGGCAATCTGGGCTTTCTGGTACTTTCGAGGCGACTGCTTACCCAGATGTTTGCCGAAATGTACGGAAAGTGGCATTCCGACTCGCAGGCGTATGTGTATCTGCTCATGGCGGCGTGCTTTACCGATCAGGGTGATACCCCTGGATGCCTGAAACGGGGCGAGCTGTTTTTCTCAGGAAGGGAGCTGAGTCTGCGCTTCGCCTGGAGCCGGAGGCATGTGAACCACTTTATCGGAGAGCTGGAGCAGAACGGTGTGGTGGAGGTGATGAAGGTGCAGAACTGTTCGAAGCTGCGTCTGCTGCACTACGATACGCTGTGCCGCATGCGGGTGAAAAACGGTGCGGACGGAAGGCGCAGGAGCGCGGGCGACGAGATGTTTGAGGTGTTCTGGGAACAGTATCACGACATGACGCAGCAGCCTGCCCTCGACATCGAAGCGGCACGCAAGGCGTGGGGGAAACTGACGCTGGCCGAACGCGAGGAGGCGGTGGGAAACATCGAGATGTATCTCTGCATGTTGCCGTCTATCGACCGGGCTCGTACGGCGCTGAAGTATTTGCAGATGAAGAGTTTTGTACTCAATTGATTATATTTTTATCTGTGTTGTCTGATGAAACTTTTTAAATTGTCAATCATTGCTGTCCGATAAAACTTTTCAAACCCTCAATAACTTGTTGATATATAAAAACTAAGCAATAATTTTAACAGGAGGGCTTATCCATGGAAACAATACAGACAATCAACCTGTAGGATATGTTTATCGGGCAATGATAATATGTTTATCTGTGTTATCCGGCAAAATGTTTTGAATTTTCACTAACTTATTGATATACATAGAAATAAAAGGCGATTTTAACAGGAGGGATTATCCGTAAAGGCAATCGGATTTTCAGTAATGTAAAAAGCTGTATCGGACAGCAGTCATATTTTTAGGATTATGGGGATGGTTTATGCGGAAGAAATAGAAGGGGCGGTACTGGGGGCGTGCCTGCTGGAGCGTTCGGCTCAGGCGGTGGTGCTGAAAAGTCTGCGTGCCGAGATGTTTTACCTGACGGCGCACCGGGTGGTGTTCGAGGCGATAAACTCGCTGTATGCCCGGGGAGCGGCGGTGGATATGCTGACGGTGACCGAGGAACTGCGTGCTCAGGGACGGCTGGACGATGCGGGCGGTCCGTTTGCCGTGGCGAAACTGGCGGCGGGGGTGGCTACGTCGGCTCACCTGGAGTATCATTGCGGCATCCTGTTTCAGTATTACCTGCGGCGGAAGCTGGTGGAGGCGCTGACACGGGAGCTGGCGGCGGCAAACGATATGACGTGTGATGTGTATGATGTGCTGATTGATACGCAGCGGGAACTGGGGGCGCTGCTCGAGGATTCGCCGCTGGAGAATCACTTGCACCCCATGCCGGAGGTGATGGATGATACGGTGGCGCTGGTGGACCGCCGGCAGGAACTGGCTGTGAACGGGCTGACGGGTGTGCCTACGGGCTTGCAGCGGCTGAACGAGATGACAGGGGGATGGCAGCCGGGCAACCTGATTTTTACGGCGGCGCGTCCGGCCGACGGAAAGACGGCACTCGACTTGTTCTTTGCGCGTCAGGCGGCGATGGCGGGTGTGCCGGTGGTGTTCTTCACGCTGGAGATGACGGCTTCGGAACTGGGCGAGCGCATGGTACTGGCGGAGAGTTCGGCCGATCCGTTGCGTATCCGTCAGGGCAGGCTCTCGCCGGAGGAGGTGGAGGATGTGCACCGTACGGCGGAACGGATGAGCGCGCTGCCGGTGCATGTCGACGATACGCCGTACATCAACGTCGACCAGTTGTGTGTCATCGCCAAGTCGCTGCGGGCAAAGGGGCTGCTGGGCTTGCTTATCGTCGACTATCTGCAACTGCTTGCCACGGTGAATCCGGGGCGTACGCGTGAACAGGAGGTGGCGGAGTGCAGCCGCAAGCTGAAGGGGCTGGCGCGCTCGCTGGGCTGTCCGGTCATCGTGTCGAGCCAGCTCAACCGTCAGGCGGAAGACCGGGCGGGGAGTCCGGAGCTGCGTCACCTGCGCGAGAGCGGGGCCATCGAGCAGGATGCCGATCTGGTGATTCTGCTGCACCGTCCGGAGCGTTATCACATCCGGGTGGATCCCGATACGGGGTGGTCTACGCGGGGCATGGGCATCGCCACGGTAGCCAAGCACCGCAACGGGGCGACGGGAAAGGTATATTACGGGTATAATCCCAGCATGACGAAAATCGGCGAGTTCGCGGGTACGCCTGTGACTGCGCCGGCAAACAATTTAAAACGGAAGAATGATGAAGGAAAGAGCAGTGACTTATTCGGTGGTTCCGCGGGTTGATCCGCGTGATATCTCGGCAGAGATGACGTATTATGCCCGTGCACAGGCGCGGGGAGAGGTGACGCTGGGCGACATGGCGCGCCGTATTCAGCGGCGGTGTACGGTGACACGTGCCGATACGCTGGCGGTGCTTGTAGCGCTGGAAGAGGAGGTCTGCCGCGGGCTGTGCAACGGCGAGATTGTCCGTCTGGGTGAGCTGGGTTCGCTTCAGGTGGGAGTGAAAAGCGAGGGAGTGCGGCTGGAGGCTGACTTCCACGAATCGATGATAAACAAGATATGGGTGCGTTTCCGTCCGGGCATGGTGCTGAAAGGGATGCTGGACGGGGCGGCTTTCGAACGGGTTTCGCCGCGCAAGGAAGCCGGACGTGCCGGAAAGGGGATGCGGTATGAAAGAAAATGAACACGGCGACGGGGAATTCCGTCTGCGTATCTACGGCAAGTCGGAGCTGGCTTGTCTGTATTTTCCCGACCGTTCGCCGGAAACGGCACGGCGCAATCTGTACCGGTGGATGTACCGCTGTCCGTCCATCCGCGAAGGGCTGGCGGCACTGGGCCACGACAAGCACCGCAAGTTTTTCCTCAAGCCGGAGGTGGAGGTGATCGTGCGGGGACTGGGGGAGCCGTAAGATAAAGAAACTATGATATATACTTGCACGGGGTGTGAACCTCACGTTTGCGGTATCGCGGCGTGGTTCACACCCCGTTTTTTGATTTTATATTCCAGGCACTATTTTTTCTGTAATTTCATGGCCTGTTCCTGTCCCGCGGCTATTGCTGCGCGCTGTTTCTTTAAAAAGAAACCCGCCATTGACGTGAATTTGTCAATGGCGGGCAAGTGGATATATATAATGTATGATATAGCCGATTGTCATTATCTCTTTCCTGAGCCGTCGCAATCGGAGCATTTACCTGAACCATGGCAGTAACTGCATTTTCCACGTCCGTTACAAGCTGTACAGACAATGTTCTGACCAAGATTACGTACAATGCCGCTACCGTTACAATAACCGCATTTACCAGAACCATGGCAATAGTATTTGTCTGCGGTTCCACTCATTGACGAACATTTTCCTGAACCGTGGCAACGTTTACACATCGAGCTTCCTGTAGAACTTCCGGAAGAAGATCCGCTGTAGGAAGATCCATTTTCCTGATATGTGCCGTATGTTCCTGCTGCCTGGCTATTACTCATCGTTCCTAATGTCTCGCCTACGGTACCGAGTATGTTTCCGATGGTGCTCCATCGCTTACTTCTGCGCTGGGCTTTTACACTCTTAAGGTTCTGCTTTGCCATGTCGTAGGTAGGACAGGCTTGCAGTGCATACTCATAGCATGCTTTGGCATTGTTCAGGTCACCCAGACTTTCGTAGAGTACTCCGAGGTTGTTCAAAGCCGGAGCCTTGTAACCATAACTGTTGTATGGATCGGCCTTAATGACTTGCATATACCTGTCGTACTTGGTCTGTGCCTCTGTGTCGGGAGTGTTGTAAGCTAAGTCGGTGTTTGTGTATGTTTTTTTATATGGCAATATAAGATACGTATATGTTACATCACGGTCGGATTCGGTATTCTCGTCATGTTATGTCACGTTTAATGCTGTAATTAGTGGATTATTTCGTATTTTTGTTGCTAAATAGTTATTCTATGAAACCGAATCGGAAGAAACCCGTACTGGTTGGAAATGATTTGTTTCAAAGGTACTTGTCAACTTAGGATAGTAAGAAGTTTTAGTGCGACAAATGCTTGTTGTTGTAATGTTGCAGCAGGTAGAATGGAAAAAACTCAAATTCTTTCTGTTGAGATGAAATATCTGATTGTTGATAAAATTTAAGAATATAAAGATGTTAGAAACGGTTATTGAAAATACGGAGAAATTTATAGCTTCGGTTCCTAAAACCAAGCGTAAGAAATATGGTCAGTTCTTTACAAACGGGACTACAGCTTCTTATATGGCTTCGCTTTTCTGTTTCGATCTTTCAAAGCCTGAAATTCGCCTGTTGGACGCAGGTGCTGGAACAGGCATCTTGTCGGCGGCGGTTGTTGACAAGTTGGTGGAGTCTGACTATGAGGGTAGGATTCATCTTACTTGTTATGAAACGGATGAGAATGTCTTACCTCTTTTGGAGGCTAATCTTGAGTTTCTTCATTCTGAGTATGGAGTTGAATATTCTATAGTCAGGGATAATTATATTACTTCGCAGAATTTTGAAGGGGATACATTATTCTCTGTTCAGGATAATGTATATGATTATATCATAGGAAATCCTCCTTATCTTAAAATACCGAAAGATGCGGACGAAGCCAGAGTGATGCCAAGTATATGTTATGGCGCTCCTAATCTTTATTTTCTTTTCTGGGCTATGGGTATACATAACCTTAAGGAAGGACACGAACTGGTATATATTGTGCCCCGTTCCTGGACCTCCGGAGCTTATTTCAAGAAATTCAGGGAATATTTTTTCAAAAACTGTGTTATTACCGATATGCACTTGTTCGAAAGCCGTGACAAGGTTTTTGAGGGTGAATCGGTATTGCAGGAGACAGTAATCGTAAAAGTTAAGAAGACTACGGCTACACCGGAGTATATCAATATAACCTCTTCTTCTACTTCTCAATTTACTGATTTGAAGACTTTCCGTGCTCCTTATGCTACCGTGGTGGCGCGAAACCAGTTTGTATATCTGGTTACAAACGAAGCTGACGCTGCCGTACTTTCTCTCATTAACCGCTTCGACAAGACTCTTCCCGACATGAATCTGCGTATGCAAACAGGTGTAATTGTTGATTTCAGAACAAGGGAAGTGCTTCGTGATCATCTGGAAGATGGTTCGTATCCCCTTTTGTATTCACAGCATATCAGAAACGGACGGGTAGTATGGCCGTTGGGTAAAGAAGGGGAAGTTATAAAAACAGACCGGAAGGCTTTTCTGCAGGAGAACAGTGATTTTCTTATGGTTAAGCGTTTCACCTCAAAAGAAGAGGACAGGAGACTGCAGTGTGGTATATATCTTAAACAAAGATTTTCGCAATTTCCGTATATTAGTACACAGAATAAAATAAACTTTATAAAATGCGATTCTCCTTGTATTACTTATGGTCTGTACGTGTTACTTAATTCCAGTTTTTATGATAAATACTATCGAATACTGAATGGGTCTACGCAGGTAAATTCTACTGAAATCAATCAAATGCCGGTTCCCGATAGATTGATTATAGAAAGTATGGGACGGGAGTTGATGCATAAAGAACTGTCTGTTACAAATTGTAATGAAATTTTTAATAAATGGATAAATTAGAAACTGCTAAGAGTTTGCTGGGCAGAATCAATATGCCTTTGCGACAGCAGAGTACGCTCTGTTGTCTTACCCTTCTTGCTATGGCTCATCTTAAAGAAGATACGCCTTGGGCCGAGGCTACAAATGAATGGATCAGAATACATGACATAATCTCGTTTATTGCGGAATATTATGGCGTAAAGTATGCCGAAAATTCAAGAGAGACTTTTCGTAAGCAGGTCATTCATCCTTTCAAGACTGCCGCATTGATCGAAGATAACGGCCTGTCGACCAATAGTCCTAATTTTCGGTATCGCATAACCTCTGAGTTCTTAACTGTTATCTGTTCTGTGAAAGATAATTGTGATTCGGACAAGGAGAGTGACGCTCTTATACAGTTCTTGCGTATGCACGATACATTGTCTGATATATATGCCTCCAAGAAGAAAATGCAAAAGATGCCTGTCAGAATCAATAACAAGGATTTTACATTTAGTCCGGGCAAGCACAATCAGTTGCAGAAAGCCATATTGGAAGAGTTTGCGCCACGCTTTGCTCCTCATTCTGAATGTTTGTATGTGGGGGATACCATTAAAAAGGATATGATAAAGGATGTTGAAAGGCTTTCTTCTCTCGGCTTTGAGATAACATTACATGATAAGATGCCTGATGTGGTTTTGTATAGGGAAGATAAGAATTGGATATACTTTATTGAAGCTGTTACATCTGTAGGTCCGATGGATCCTAAAAGAATATTGGAGATTGAGTCTATGACAAGTAACGTGACTGCTGGCCGTATATATGTTACAGCCTTTCTTGACTTTGGTACTTTTAAAAAATTCTCCGGACGACTTGCTTGGGAAACGGAAGTCTGGATAGCTGATATGCCGGATCATATGATTCATCTTAACGGTGATAGATTCCTTGGTCCCCGCTGATTTATTTCGAATGTTTCTCACCGTCACGGAGGGGCGCTGGTATAAGGCTGTATCATATTCTGTTCTGACTCTATCGTAATATAAAGAAATCATTGTATCTGACTGACACGGGGTGTGAACCTCACGTTTGCGGTATCGCGGCGTGGTTCACACCCCGTTTTTTTGTGTGTATGCTGCATCGGAAACTTAATGGCGGAGGCCTGGACGCTTTTTCAGAATCGGATGAGGAAAAAATGAGTAAAATCATTATATTTGCATATGTATCATCAACAGCTGTAGATATGGATTATGATATAAAGGATAAAATGGAGTGGACGATTATTTTCATCAGGGAGTTCGGACGTAAATACGGACTTTCGATGAAGCAGGCATTCAATTACCTGAGTCGTTTCAAAGGGATTGATTTTATCGATCGCCATTATGATTATGTGCATACTCAGTCGTTTGCTTCGATGGTGGACGATATAGCTGAGTATTGTCACCGTCACGGAGGGGCGCTGGTATGAGGCTGTATCATGGGACGAATAAGGAGTTTCTGGAAATTGATTTGCTGAAGTCTAAACCTAATAAGGATTTTGGGAGAGGTTTTTATCTTTCAGCAGATTACAATCAGGCTTTAAATATGGCGCATGTGAAAATGGAACAGCTGGAATCCGGAAGCCCTGTTGTGTTGGAATATGAAATAAGCGAAGAGGCATGGGACAGTTTGCGCGTATTAAGGTTTGAAAATTACTCTGAAGAATGGGCTAAATTTATACTTTTAAACCGTAATAATCCGTCTGATCAGCCTGTTCATGATTATGATGTGGTAATAGGACCTATTGCTGACGATAGAGTGGGAGTACAGTTATGGAAGTATGAAAATCATTCAATTGATTTGCCTACACTTGTCCGTAATTTGCAATACATGAAAGGAGTAACAATACAATATTTTTTCGGTACGGAACGTGCTATAAAATACTTGAAGCGAATATGAATGAGAAAAAGGAAATGATGGCAGATATGGTAAAGAACCTTGCACTGTTACTGATGGAGAAGAACAGGGAATTAACAATGGAACAGGCGCTTTCATTTGTTTTTAACTCGGATACGTATCAGAAAGTAATGAATGAGGAGGCTGCATTTTATTACCAGAGTCCTAAGTATGTTTTTGCTTTTTTGGAAGAAGAACTGTTAACAGGAAAGGTCGGATAAGGATTTTATTTTAACTGACACGGGGTGTGAACCTCACGTTTGCGGTATCGCGGCGTGGTTCACACCCCGTTTTTTGTGTGTATGCTGCATCGGAAACTTAACCGTTTTGAAACAGGATTGCCACATGCGCGTTTCTGTTTTGAAATACGTTGCCTTTAATTTTGCGCAATGAAAATTAAGGATTTTTAATTGCTTGAAAAACGCTGGTTGTCATGTAGATAACTGGTAATGAAAAGGTAAGGAACAGGTTGGGAAAATTTACAATTTAAAAATAAAATGAAAAAATTTGCAGCGTATTTACTTTGGTTTTTGCTGATTGCTGTCTTGCCGCTGATGGCGTGCAGCAACGATGGAATGACGGAAGCTGTAGCGGACAGCTTTGATGTACAGTTTGAATGCCCTTCGCTGATAGAAGTGGCCAAGGGAGGGGAATATACGTTCCAGGTGACCGGAAGTAACAAGCCGGCGGAATCGGATGTGATTATTCTGGAATCGACAGGGGGAATCTCGTATACGTGTCTGCTGGTGAGTGTTTCGGAAAACAGTTTTACCATAAAGCTTGCCGACGGATGTGAAAGCGGTACGTACCGGGTGTTCATCAAGCGTGGTGACCGCAAGAAACAGATTGGTACTACCTATATTAATATTGTAGAGGGAATTGATTTCACACCGGATGCCGGAACGACGGTGTACGGGGTGGTATCGACAGCCGACGGTCCGGTGCAGGGTGTTGTGGTATCGGACGGTGTAGAGGTGAGCGTGACCGACGAACGGGGTATCTACCAGCTTCAGTCGGAAAAGAAATGGGGGTATGTGTTTATCTCCGTTCCTTCGGGATATGAAGTTCCTGCCGAGGGAGTCTTGCCTCAGTTCTACCAGATGATGAAGGGGGATGCCGCTACAACGGAGCGGGTGGATTTCTCGCTGACTGAGGTGGAAGGACAGGATAGCTATAAGGTGTTTATGCTGGGCGATATGCATCTGGCCAACCGCACGGGCGACCTGGGACAGTTTATGGACTTTACCGAGGATCTGAACAGCTATCGTGCCTTGCATCAGCACGAAAAGATGTATGCCATTACGCTGGGCGACATGACCTGGGACCTGTACTGGTATTCGAACAGTTATGCGCTGCCTGAGTACCTGAATACCATCAACAATCAGGTGAAGGGACTTCAGATTTTCCATACTATCGGAAATCATGACTACGACTACAAGGCTACGAGCGACGAGGAGGCGGGAAGCAGTTTCATGGATTATATCGCTCCGACATATTATTCGTTCAACATCGGAAAGGTGCACTACGTGGTGCTGGATGACATCGATTGCAGCAACTACGACGGCACTACCTCACGCGACTACGAGAAGCGTGTGTCGGCCGAACAGCTGAGCTGGCTGTCGAAGGATCTGGCATATGTCGACAAGTCGACACCGCTGGTAGTGGTGATGCACGCACAGCTGTTCTACCCGTCGCAGACGGAAGGTTTCAAGATAGACCATGACGTGCTGAACACTACGCAGCTGCTGGACGTGCTGGACGGCTACAAGGTGCATTTCGTGACCGGACATACGCACCTGAGTTTCAACGTGACTCCGGAGGATGACGTAACGGGCGGACGCGAGGTGTACGAACATAACGCGGGTGCGATATGCGCTTCGTGGTGGTGGTCGGGCTACCTTACTCCGGGTGTTCACATCAGTCCCGACGGAACACCGGGCGGATACTCGGTATGGGATGTGAACGGAACGGACATCGAATGGATATACAAGGCTACGGGATGGACGGAGGATTACCAGTTCCGCAGCTACGACCTGAACAATGTGCATTTCTCGATGGCGGATGTGCCGCAGATGCCGGCCAGTGTACCGGCTTCGGTCAAGGCGAAATTCCAGCGCTATGTGGATGCTTATCCGGTGAACAAGGACAACGAGGTGCTGATAAACATCTGGAACTGGAATCCGCGCTGGACGCTGACGGTGACCGACGAGAAGGGCAACAAGCTTACTCCTGAGGAGGTATGGGCTTACGATCCGCTGCATGTGGCAGCGCTGAGCGTGAAGCGTTTCAACTCGTCGACACTGAGCTCTACACCGAGCTTCATTACCGAAAAGTTTACGCATTTCTTCAAGGTGAAGGCGGCGGATGCCGACGTGGATCTGACTATCACCGTGCGCGATGAGTTCGGACACGAATGGACCGAGCAGATGCAACGTCCGAAGGCGTTCTCGACGGATGCTTACCTGCCTCGCTGAACGGGGATGCACTGACAAGCTACTTAATGTTTTACTAAATATTTATTTATGAAAGTTTTCAATTCGTATGTTTTTTTGCTGTTGCTGTTGCTGACGGGCAGTGTTTCTACGCTGTCGGCGCAGAACAGAACAGTATCGGGTAAGGTACTGGATGCCTTGCAGGAACCGCTTATCGGGGTGTCTATCGTCATCGACGGAACTGCCCAGGGAAGCATTACTGATGTAGACGGAGCCTTCGAGCTTCAGATACCTGCCGGTGGGGCTACTCTGAATTTCTCTTATGTGGGTTATCTTACCGAAAAGGTGAAGGTGAAACCGGGACAGAAAAATATTGTGGTATATATGCAGGAAGATGCCATCATGCTGGATGAGGCGGTGGTTATCGGTTACGGTACGCAGAAGAAGGTGAACCTGACGGGAGCCGTGGCTACGGTGGGCAGCGAGAAGCTGGAAAACCGTGCGACGCAGTCGCTGGCAAACATGCTGCAAGGTTCGGTAGCCGGTCTGAATGTCACTACCTCGTCGGGTGTGCCGGGCAGCTCGCCCAGCATCAACGTGCGTGGTACGACTTCTATCAACAGTGCCGGTCCGCTGGTGCTGATAGACGGTGCGGTGGGTGAACTGGACCGTGTGAACCCGAACGACGTGGAGTCTATCTCGGTCATCAAGGATGCGTCGGCTGCGGCAGTATACGGTGCGCGTGCGGCATTCGGTGTGATTCTGATCACAACCAAGTCGGGATCGGCACAGGACGGAAAGGCTACCGTGCGTTACAGCGGCCGTCTGGGATGGCAGGCTCCTACCACGACTACCGATTACGAAACAACCGGTTACTGGTCGGTGTATACGGTGAATACCTTCTGGCGTGCGAAGAACGGTACGAACTACGTGGATTATACCGACTACGACATGCAGCAGCTGCTGGCCCGTGTGAACGACAAGACGGAGAACCCCGACCGCCCGTGGGTAGTGGAAGATACAAGAAACGGTCGCCGTCAGTGGGTGTACTACGGCAACTACGACTGGTGGCACATGATGTACAACGACCGTCGTCCTACCCAGCAGCACAGCATCTCGCTGAGCGGGGGTACGAAGGATGTGAAATACCTGGTGAGCGGGGCATACGATTACCAGAAAGGTATCCTGAACATGAATCCGGATATCTACCGCAAGTATAACCTGCGTTCGAAGATTGACTTTACCATCAACCGCTATGCTACGCTGAGCAACAATACTTCGTTCTATGGCTCGCAGTATACTTTCCAGGGTAACGGAAGCATCGACGATACCATCGGTTACAGCGGACGTCACGCGCTGGCATGTTTCCCGATGAAGAACCCTGACGGCTCATGGCTGTACGGTACTCCTTACCTGAACTATAAGGTGGGCAACGGACGTCATATCATGCTGGGTGAGGGATCGCACCGCAACGTGAACCGCACGAACGACTTCTCGAATACTACACGACTGGTCATCACACCGATCAAACAGCTGAGTCTGACGGGTGACTTTACCTACCGTCTGTACCAGACACGCAATACACACCGTTCGAACAACCTGTTCTACCGCGAATATCCGGACGGACCGCTGCTGTCGTATGCTACCGGAGCCGGTCTGAACAAGCTGAGTGAATCGGTGAACACACGCAACTATTATTCGGCAAACGTTTTTGCCAACTACGAAGATACATTCGGCGAAGCACATCACGTGACGGGAGTGGTCGGTTTCAACTACGAACGCATGTATCTGAAGAATGTTTCGGCTGCGGGACAGAACCTGACTTCTACTTCGCTGGACGACCTCGACCTGGTGGGACAGAATGCCGAGGGTGAAGTGCTGACCGAAGTGGGCGGCGGACAGAGTGAATATGCGCTGGCTGGTTTCTTCGGCCGTGTGAACTACGACTACAAGGGACGCTACCTGTTTGAGGCGAGCGGACGCTACGACGGTACATCGCGTTTTGCTGCCGGAAGCCGCTGGGGATTCTTCCCTTCGGGTTCTGTGGGATGGCGTATCTCGGAAGAACCGTTCTTCAAGCCGCTGAGCGGATATGTAGACAACCTGAAGCTGCGTGCTTCGTTCGGTAGCCTGGGTAACCAGAATGTTTCTTCTTACTATACATACATGCGTCTGATTTCGGTAAGCGACTTTGCCGGCTTCACGTTCGGCGAGGGCAGCTCGATGGCGAAATATGCTACACTGGGTGCGCCGGTGGCATCGGACCTGACCTGGGAAACCAGCCAGCAGTGGGACTTCGGTTTCGACCTGACCATGCTGAAGAACCGCCTGAACATTACCGTAGACGGATATGTGCGCAACACGCTGAACATGCTGACCGACGGTGTGAAACTGCCGCTACTTCGGGCAGCAGTGTATATCGCCGCTGGTTTATCGACAATATCAAACTGAGCCGCGCCAACTGACAGGTGCGGTAGCAGAGAGGTTCCACAGGCTGTACAGCATTTACGCAGACGGTTTTCCACCGGCAGGCGTCGAGCTGTACGGCCTGTGGTTTTTTTATTTTTATCGTAACAATGCAATCCTGTAGGCGGACGGTGACGGACACTGCCCGGAACTGGCTATGTATCTTTGTGATACAGAAAAGAGATTGAAAGCTTTCAACAGGTATTCGTTTTAATCATTTAAAAAGTAAAAAGATTATGGAAAGAGCAGTGACTTATTCGGTAGTAGCAAGAAAGAAACCTAATGATCTGGAAGGTAGTGCCAAATATTATGCCCTGGCACAGGCACGCGGCGAGATGGGAATCCGTGAAATGGCGGACCGTATTCAGCAGATGTGTACGGTGACACGTGCCGATACGATGGCGGTGCTGATTTCGCTGGGTACGGTGATGCGTGACGGTCTGTGTGCCGGAGAAATCGTGCGTCTGGGCGACCTGGGTTCGTTTCAGATCGGTCTGAACGGTGAGGGTAGTGCCACGGAGGAAGAATATCACACCGGACTGATAAAGAAGGCGCATATCAACTTCCGTCCGGGAGCCGATCTGTCGGACATTCTGACTTCGCTGAGCTACGAACGTGTGCCGGTAAAGCCTAAAAAAGAGGAGTAAGACTCCGGAAGGGAGATGCGGACAGATGTGAAATATAAAAAACAAGGAGGAATGTATGACTGGAAAGGTAAAATGGATTCTGATCAGGATAATCAAGTGTCTGTATTGCATACTGACCGGAAAGAAAGGAGGGTGTGATGAGAAAGATTGACATGATTGTCATTCATTGTTCGGCAACGAGAGCGGATGTTCCGCTCTCGCCCCGTCAATTGGAGGAAATGCACCGGCAGCGCGGGTTCGACGGATGCGGGTATCATTATTATGTAAGGCGCGACGGAGAAATATGTACGATGCGTCCGGTAGACCGTCCCGGAGCGCATGCCAAAGGATATAACCAGCACAGTATCGGTGTGTGCTACGAAGGAGGACTGGACGAGCAGGGACGTCCTGCCGACACACGTACGGAACTTCAGAAGCGTTCGCTCAGGGTGCTGGTGAGAGTGCTTGCCATGGACTTCCAGACACGCCGGATAGTAGGACATCGCGACCTGAGTCCGGACCTGGACGGTGACGGTGTGATAGAACCGGAAGAGTGGACAAAGGTGTGTCCCTGCTTTGATGTTGGGACGGAATTATAAGAAAATTTATGTACAGTGTTATAATGATATGTTTTTATGTTAAAAAGCTGTCAAAATGTAATATGTAAAATAAATATGTGTATTATTAAATTTTAACACTTGTATAAATCTTTGGTTTATAGTAATTTGTATTAAGGGACTCTTTTGAGGAGTCCCTTATTTTTTAAATATTTGTTATTGTTTGTTTTTATATGGTTTTATCCATAGATTCTCGAAGGGGGTATAAAGATGTTCAATGTGTTAGTAAAATATCGGTATTTATAGTAAAAAATAAAGCTGAAACTGTCTATTTGATAATTTATAGAATATGCAAGAATATTTATGTATTTTGCTTTAATTTTTTGTTTTTTAATGAAATGATATGTATATTTGTGTCCGTTATTAAAATTTTATTAGAATATGGAAAAGCGAATTACACTTTTTTGTGCCTTTTTGTTAATAGGCATAAGTCTGGCGATAGCTCAGGCTGTACAAGTGACAGGTGTCGTGGTGTCTGCGGAGGATGACATGCCTGTCGTGGGAGCTTCTATTTTGGTTAAGGGAACTTCTAATGGTACAATTACGGATATCGACGGAAAGTTTATACTGAAAGTTAACAAGGGGGATAAACTTGAAATCAGCTATATCGGTATGAAATCGCAGACAGTAGCTGCCAAAAATAATATGAAGGTGGTACTGGAATCGGATACAGAAGTTCTGGATGAAGTCGTAGTTACCGGTATGCAGCGTATGGACAAGCGATTATTTACAGGTGCGTCAACAAAAATATCTGCCGAAGACTCTAAACTTGACGGTGTGCCGGAAATCAGCCGTGCCCTGGAAGGACGTGCAGCCGGTGTATCGGTTCAGAACGTATCAGGTACTTTCGGTACAGCTCCGAAAATCCGTGTACGTGGTGCCACATCTATCTACGGTAGCTCTAAACCGTTGTGGGTAGTAGATGGTGTAATCATGGAGGATGTAACGGAAGTAGGTGCTGACGATTTGTCTTCGGGTGATGCCGTTACACTGATCAGTTCGGCTATTTCTGGTTTGAATGCTGACGATATCGAAAGCTTCCAGATTCTGAAGGATGGTTCGGCTACTTCTATCTATGGTGCTCGTGCCATGGCAGGTGTGATTGTCGTTACTACCAAGAAAGGTAAGGCAGGTTCTAACAAGATCAGCTATACAGGTGAATTCACCATGCGTCTGAAACCGAACTACCGTAACTTCAACATCATGAACTCTCAGGAACAGATGGACGTATACAAGACACTGGAAAGCAACGGTTACCTGACATTTGCCGATGTATACCGTGCTTCTAACAGTGGTGTATATGGTAAGATGTATCATTTGATCAACAGTTACGACGCAAACACAGGATTTGGCATGCCAAACACTCCGGAAGCAAGAAATGCTTATCTGCGTGAGGCTGAATACAGAAATACAGACTGGTTTGATGTTTTGTTCAATAACAGCATTTCGCAGAACCATGCAATCAGTATGACAAGTGGTACTGAAAAGGCTTCGTACTATACTTCACTGAGTGTGATGAACGACCCGGGATGGACCAAACAGAGCAAGGTACAGCGTTACACTGCCAACCTGAACGCTTTGTATAACATTACCAAGAAAGTTTCATTGAACCTGATCGGTAACGCTTCTTACCGTAAACAGCGTGCACCGGGTTCGTTAAGCTCGAATCTGGACCCTGTAAGTGGTGAAGTAAAACGTGACTTCGATATCAACCCGTATTCTTACGCGCTGAATACTTCACGTGCACTCGACCCGAATGAATACTACGTACGTAACTATGCGCCGTTCAATATCTTGCATGAACTGGACAATAACTATATGGACCTGGATGTAGTAGATATGAAATTCCAGGGTGAGTTTAAATACAAACCTATCAATAAGGTAGAACTGAGTGTGCTGGGCGCTTACAAGTATTCTACTACTACTCAGGCTCACAAGATTACTGACTATTCTAACCAGGCATGGGCTTACCGTGCAATGGATGATGCTACTATCCGTGACGCTAACCCGTGGTTGTATACTGACCCGGATGTATCGAACGCGTTGCCGGTATCGGTTCTTCCGGTGGGAGGTTTCTACCGTGAAACTAAATATGGCATGAACAGCTACGACTTCCGTGCTACTGCCAGCTACAATGACGTATTTAATGAAAACCATATCTTCAACTTCTTCGGTGGTATGGAGTTGAACGCTACCGACCGTACACAGACTTGGTTCCAGGGTGTAGGTTTGCAGTATGATATGGGTATGCTTCCTTCTTACGACTATCTGTACTTCAAACAGGGTAATGAGGAAAATGCTGCTTACTACGGTGTGGCTACAACCCGCTCTCGTGACGTGGCTTTCTTCAGTACAGCTACTTATTCATGGAAAGGTAAATATACAATAAACGGTACAGTCCGTTATGAAGGTTCTAACAAGCTGGGTAAGAGCCGTTCGGCACGCTGGCTTCCTACATGGAACGTTTCGGGTGCATGGAACGTACACGAAGAAAGCTGGTTTGAAAACCTGAGACCGGCCTTGTCTAACCTGACTCTGAAGGCTTCTTACTCACTGACTGCCGACCGTGGTCCGGCTGAGGTTTCTAACTCACGTGTAATCGTCAACAGTTATAACTCTTACCGCCCGTTTGCCAGTGTAAGTGAATCCGGACTTCAGATTACAGAACTGGAAAACAGTGAGCTGACTTACGAAAAGAAACATGAGTTGAATATCGGTGCTGAAATCGGTTTCCTGGATAACCGCATCAATCTGGCTATGGACTGGTACAAGCGTAACAACTACGACTTGATCGGTATCATCAATACAATGGGTGTAGGTGGACAGATTTCAAAATATGCCAATGTTGCCAGCATGAAGTCACACGGTGTGGAATTTACATTGTCTACAAGAAACATTGTAACACGCGACTTCAAATGGAATACCGACTTTATCTTCTCTAACGCGAAGAACGAAGTTACCGAACTGGATGCTAATTCACGTGTTATCGACCTGATTGCAGGTACAGGTTTTGCTCTGGAAGGTTATCCGGTACGTTCACTGTTCTCTATGGACTTCCAGGGACTGAACGGACAAGGTCTCCCGACATTCATCAATGAAAAAGGTGAAGTGACTGTAAGTGACATCAACTTCCAGGAACGTAACCTTAAAGATCATCTGGTTTACGAAGGTCCGACCGATCCGACTATTACCGGTAGTTTCGGTAACGTATTTACCTACAAGAACTTTAAGTTGAATGTATTTATCACTTACTCATTCGGAAATGTAATCCGTCTGGATCCGGTATTCAGCAATGAATATACTGACTTGGATGCAACACCGAAAGAGTTTGTAAACCGCTGGACTAAGCCGGGTGACGAAAATATTACCAACATACCGGTTATCGCCGATACACGTATGAACCGTCAGGATTCTCAGTTGAGCCGCGCATACAATGCATACAACTACTCTACAGAACGTATTGCTAAAGGTGACTTCATCCGTATGAAGGAAATTTCACTGAACTATGATTTCCCGAAATCACTGGCAAACCGTATGAAACTGAGCAACCTGTCACTGAAACTTCAGGCAACCAACCTGTTCCTGATTTATGCCGACAAGAAGCTGAACGGTCAGGATCCGGAATTCTTCAACACCGGTGGTGTGGCTGCTCCTGTTCCTAAGCAGTTTACTTTGACTTTGAGATTGGGTATTTAATTTGATTTAAAAGAGAAAATTATGATGAAAAATATAAAAACATACAGTGCTGCTTTATTGATGGCATGGGCTTTCGCTTCGTGTAGCGATTTCCTGGATACAGTGCCTGATAATCGTGCAGAAATTGATACGGAGTCGAAGGTTACCAGTCTGCTGGTTTCGGCTTATCCTAACTATTATCCGATAATGATGTTTGAGCAGGCTTCGGACAATACGGCTGACAATGGTGAAATGTATGGCTTTGAGTTCCAGCAGGAACAGGATGCCTATCTGTGGAGTGATATCAAGACAGATACGGATCAGGACTCTCCGCAGGGAATGTGGAACGGACTTTATATGGCGATTGCTTCGGCAAACCATGCACTGCAGGCTATCGAACAGATGGGAAATCCGGCTTCGCTGAACGCTCAGAAAGGTGAAGCGCTGTTGTGCCGTGCATATGCACATTTTATCTTGGCTAATATTTTCTGTGAGGCTTACGATCCGGCTACCGCTGCGAAAAAATTGGGTATTCCTTACGCTACGAAACCGGAAACAGAAGTAGCTCCTGAATATACCAGAGGTACACTGGAAGAAACTTATCAGCATATTGAGGCTGATTTGCTGGAAGGACTTCCGCTGATTAATGACAATTTATATTCAGTGCCTAAATATCATTTCAACAAGAAGGCTGCCAATGCTTTTGCCGCACGTTTCTACCTGTTCTATGTAAAAGAAGATAAGTCAAACTATGAAAAGGTGCTGGAATATGGTAAGGCTGTTTTGGGTACAAATCCGGCAAGATCACTGCGCCAGCTGCAGGCCGATCTGGGTTCTATCACTGAAGCAGATGAAAGAGGCGATGCGTATATCTCTGCATCGGTAGATGCCAACTTGCTGATTACTCCGATTAACAGTTCATGGCCTTATATTTATGGTCCTTACAACATGGCAAAACGTTATGGCATGAACCGTACAGTGACTGAAACAGAAACTTTGTGGGCAGGCGCTCCATGGAACAACCCGTTGTTTTATGCCAGCCTGAACGGTGTGGAACAGAAGTTGTCTTTTTTCAAGTATCGTATGTACTTTGAGTATATAGATAAGGTAAACGGTATCGGTTGGCGTCACGCTGTAATCGTTCCGTTCAGTACCAACGAAACATTGCTTTGCTGCATCGAGGCTAATATTCTGAAGGCTCAGCCTGACTATGCTACTGCTGTAGAATATATGAACGAATGGCTGGATGCATCGAAGGGTGACGGAAGATACGGATATCCGGAAACACTGACAGAAGATAAAATTGTAGACTTCTATGAAGGTGTGGGATATACACCGATACCTGTAACCGATGAAACCAAGCGTACAGTGAAGAAACACCTGAATCCTTGCTTCTCGTTTGTAAACAAGAAACAGGAAAACATGATCCACTGTGTGTTGCAGATGCGCCGTATTGAAACTATTCACGACGGTTCACGCTGGATGGATATTAAACGTTATGGTATAGAAATTACCCACAACCGTGGCGGTATGGACCCGATCGTATTGACGAAAGATGATCCGCGTCGCGCATTCCAGTTGCCGCAGGATGTTATAGAAGCTGGTCTGGAGGCTAATCCTCGATAAATGAACTTTAAAATGATAGTTGTTATGAAAAAGATAAAATACTTATTTTTAATATTGGTAGCCATGTGTACTGCTACCTCATGCAGCGAAGATGATTTGTCGCCTGATAGCATTTTTGATACGACGGCTCCTCAGCGCAATGAGTTTGATAACTGGATTCTTACGAACTATACAACTCCATATAATATCGACTTGAAGTATCGTTTTGAGGATATCGAATCGGATATGGACTATAACGTGATACCAGCCGATTACAACAAGTCGATTGCTTTGGCGCAGATGGTGAAATACCTGTGGCTGGAAGTGTATGCCAAACTGGCTGCTCCGGAGTTTCTTCCTACTTACTGTCCGAAAATCATGCACTTTGTAGGTTCACCGGAATATAACGCAGCCAGCGGTTCCATTGTATTGGGTACTGCGGAAGGCGGTATGAAGATTACGTTGTTCAACGTAAACGGACTGGATGTCGAAAATCCGAATATAGATGTGTTGAATGAATGGTACTTCAAGACCATGCACCATGAGTTTGCTCATATCCTGCATCAGACAAAGAATTACTCTACAGACTTTAATGACATTACTGCCGGTAAGTATACAGGTGAAGGATGGGTGAACATTCAGGACGCTGATGCACGTAAAGACGGTTTCGTAACTGCCTATGGTTCCAGCAAACCGGATGAAGACTTTGTAGAAACCATTGCAAACTACGTGGTAAAATCGGACGCTGAATGGCAGAACATCATGAGCCAGGCCGGAACAGTAGGTGGCGCATTGATTCAGGAAAAACTGGATATGGTTACCGAATATCTGAGTGACTCATGGGGAATTGATATTCAGGCTTTGCATGAAGAAGTGCAGGAACGCCAGTCGCATATACTGGAAATGGATTGGACAACATTAAAATGATAAAAACGGAATGAGTATGAAAAAGTTATTATATATTTTTACTCTGATCAGTTCGTTCTTGCTGGCGGGCTGTACTTCAGAAACGGAAAACTTGTTCGGTGAATCGGCTTCGAACCGTGTGGAGGAAGCGATGGTAAACGCTCAGAAGATTTTGGTTGAGGCACCGAACGGATGGTTGATGAAATATTATCCTTCTTCTCAGCAGAGTTTTGGCGGATACAACGTGCTGATGTCGTTTACTGCAGAAGGTGAAGTTACGGTAAGTGCTGATATCGCTGATCCCGGTGCTAAGTCGACAAGTCTCTACCGTTTGAAAGAACAGGCTGGTCCTACACTGACTGTAGATACTTATAATGAAATTTTCCACTTCTTCTCTGATCCGGCCTCGGGTGTAGGTGCTACAGGACTCGGTATGGAAGGTGACTATGAATTTACTATTCAGTCGGCCACTCCGGAACAGGTTGTATTGAAAGGTAAAAAGACTGGTAATACCATTACCATGACTCCGATGCCGGAAAATGAAACTTGGGAGGCATATCTCACTGATATCAAGGAAGCTGAGCAAAAAGTAAATTATGTACTTTTCTCTTATGCTGCTGATGGTGAGAAATATGACGTAACAAAATCATATCGAACACTGGCTATCTCGCATGAAGTTGACGGTGAGAATGTAACAGAGGTCTTTTCATACATTCAGACCAAGGAAGGTATGGAATTCTACAGCCCGATTACATTGGGTGGAATGGAAGTATCGAAATTGGTTTACGATAGTGCTTCTGGTACTTGGAAGTCTGAAGATGGAAAAGCTGTATTGAGCGGTGAAACTACTCCTCCGGCATTGTTATTTGCCAACGGTGGTCCGTGGTTTGTTACTTACGACGGTATGAGTTCATACGGACAGAGTTATGTGACTTCTGGATTGGAGAAGATGAGCAGCAATATTTCGGGTAATAATTCTTTGGATTATTTGATTCTTGGTAGTTATTTCTATGCAGATAATGCTGTAAACATTGCTTATGGACCTTATTATGGAGTAATGCTTTTGGAAACGACTGTTTTGTCTGACAATCAGATTAACCTGAACTTGCCTGGTAACTGTGACCAGACAGGACTTGATTTGTGGAATGCCGGATTTAATACTGTGGTTCGTCCGATTGCATACCTGGACGGTGGTGTTACATTTACAGTTACTGCTGACGATCCGGTAAATCCAACAAAGATGACGCTGACTGAAGTTGGCAATACGAAGAATGTAATCGTTGTAACCAATCAGGAAACTCCGTTTGGTTATCATGAATAATAATAATTTTCTCTATTAATTTCTCTCTTAAAGAATCATTGGAGGGTTATTCCTAGTGATAGGGGTAGCCCTCACTTTTTTATTGCTGGACGGGCGTGAAGGCAAGTGGCTGTATACATTTTGCGCTAGGCACTTTGAGCTGTCTCAAAATGGAACTGCGAAAGTAAAAATCTTATAGATTGAAATTTAGAACTATTAGTGTCCGATAAACATATTAAATAGCCTGATTATCAGTGTTTTTTTTATGGATAAGTTTTCTTGCTAAAGTTGGTGTTTAATTTTATGTATATCAATAAGTTATTGATGACTTGAAAGTTTTGTCGGGCAGCAATGATTCAGAAATAAAAATCTCCTGCTTTAGTCTTTGTTTATTTCAATGACTGGACTAAAAGCAGGAGTTTTTTTATGTTGTAACTATTATAAGCCTTTGTTCGTAACTGTACTTCATTTTTGAGGCAGTCTCAGTTTATTTTAAAATATTAGTGTCCAATAAATATATTGAATGGCCTGGTTATCAGTGTTATTCTTATAGGTAAGTTTTCTTGTTAAGTTTGTTGCTTAATTTTATGTATATCAATAAATTATGCCAATCAGCAGTTGGCTTTCTGATTCAAAAAT
>UMJN01066115.1_pt1 | contig 42832 bp, 41 predicted proteins | sample 1966061 | NCBI WGS metagenome assembly UMJN01 (sample SAMEA4836149, study PRJEB28245) | human gut metagenome | biome: gut microbiome; material: fecal sample | place: Denmark | collected 2008
ACCAACTCCAGGATCACCAACAAGTAAAGGGTTATTCTTACCCTTCCTTAAAAGTATCTCCATCACTTCATCAAGTTCCTTATCCCTTAAATAAATCTTATCTATTTCCTTATCAGTTAAACATACCCCAATAGATGAAAGTATCTTTGGCTTATCAAGTTCTTTAACAAGTGCATCTGTATCAACTCCCATATTATAAGCTACTCTAAGTGCTATCCCATCACTTTCCCCAAACAAAGAAGAAAGTAAATATAACTCATCCATCTCCTTATGCTCATCATAACTTTTATTATAAGCATTATCAATAACTAATTTAAGAAGTGGTGTATATAAAATAACTTCACTTTTCTTAGAAGCCTGACCAATTAATCTAACAAGTTCATCCCTAAAACCAGCATAAGTCAAATTAAATTTATAACATATTTTTTTTACTCTATCCCTTTTTAGCAAAGCAAGAAGCAAATGCTCCGTCCCAACATAAGGATGCCTTAAATTAAGCATCTCTCCCTCTGCAGACTTTAATATCATACAAACATCTTTATTAAAACACTTGTCCATAAAAAAATCCTCCTTTTATATCTTATGATATAATGCGGAAGATTTATCAAATATATTCAAAAACAATTATCTAACCTCAATCTGTCTGCAAGAGTTGCTATAAACTCAGAATTAGTTGGTTTAGCTCTATCATAATCTACAGAATGTCCAAATAAAGACTCCATCAAATCATAATCCCCTCTGCTCCAACTAACCTCAATCGCATGTCTAATTGCTCTTTCAACTCTACTAGACGTTGTATCATACATTGAAGCAACCTCAGGATATAACTCCTTTGTAATTGCTCCTATCATCGATGGATTCTTATACATCAAACTAATACTATCTCTAATATAAGAATAACCCTTAATATGAGATGGAATTCCTAAAGAATGTAACATATCAGTAATTGCCCCATTTAAAGACTTATCATCAAGAAATAATTCCTTACTACTAGTTTTATAAACCTCTCTCACTCTTGAATACAAAGAAGCCATATCATAAGGCTTAAGCATATAATAGTTAACACCCTCATCCATACATTTATTAATAACTAAAGTAGAGTTTATATTAGTAGTAACAATACTCTTAACATTTATCCCCTTCTTACGAATAGTTTCTAAAACACTTAAACCATCCAACTTTGGAATAATTAAATCCATGATAAGTACATCAAAATCATGTGCACGCTCTTCAATTATTTTAACTGCCTCTACTCCATCATTTGCACTTAAAACGACCTCAATATCACCACAATCACTAAAATACTTCTTTACGTCATTAACAGCATCACTACTATCATCAACTATAAAAACACGTATTTTATTCATTCTTTAATTTTCCATATCGTACTAACACACAAATCAATTATAATACAAACTTCGTCATAACCATAGAAATTATTTTGTAAACTATTGTAAATAAACGTAAACTTTTGTCGAATTATAATTTATTTACACACTCTTTTACATCATCTTTACTAAGGTTTTTACTCATAACTCCTGTAAAACCATCATTAAGAAGTTCCTTCTTCATATTAAAATTAATCTCATTACAAAGCACAACCACTGGGCACTCTATGCCCTCCTTCTTTATCTTATAAATAAAACTTCTAGCATCTATTTTCTCCATATCCTCATCAATAAATACTAAATCATAACGAACCTCACTTCTAAGTTCATTAAGTAAATCCAAAGTAACATCAAAAATATGAACATCACAATCTCTCTTTAAAGTATTCTTAATAACCTTTACACTCTTATCACTTAAACTAACAACCCCTATACGTTTCTTACTAAGTAAAGTTTCATTGTACTTATCTATAACCTTATCCTCACTAGACTTCTCACCAAAAGCTATTCTTTGATCCAAAATAATCTGTACTTTTGTCCCCTTACCATTCTCACTATTAATTGATATAGTTCCTCCTAGTAAATTAAGCATCTTACGAACAACTGAAAGACTAACTATCTTATTATCAATATTTTCAATATCACTATCACTCATCTCATTATGATTAGTCATAATCTCATTATGCTTTAAAATATCAATACCACATCCTGAATCCTCAACAACCAAAATAAGCCTGCAAACATCATACTTAATAATCGCACTAGCTCTAAACTCAACAAAACCCTTATTAGTATACTTTAAAGCATTATCCAAAACAGAATTTAATATCTGCTTAACCTTCATTGAATCTCCAAATAAAAACTCTGGCATTCCTTCACTTAAAACAAATCTATAATCAACTCCATCATGTGCTTTTTCTTTACTACTTAAATATACACCATCCAAAAGTAACTTTACATTATACTTATTCTTAATATTCTTAATATACTTAGAATCTAATGACGAAATATCAATTGTCTGCCTAATATTATTTCTAGAAACATTAACAATATTATTAAGTTCACTTACTTCATATAAAATATCTTTATTCTTAGTTAAAGAAGCAATATTATTACTTATAACCTCTACTTTATCAAGCTTATCCTTAATATCCATCGTAACAACATTTAGAAAATTACTCTTCTCATTACTAGTCTGCTCAGATAAATTTCTTGCCTTCTGCACCTCAGCAAGTAATTTTAAGTCAGGATTCTCGATAGTAAAATACATAATAAATAGTACTAAAGTTTCCATAGAAGTAGTAAGAGTAACCTGCGGATTAAGTCTTTGAATAAACGCAATTACAATATTAAAAACCGTAAAAGCAAAAAATGGAATTACTTTTGTAATATCAATCTTCTTAAAACAAACTAACGTCGTAATAATACTAAGTGTAATAAGAACTGTACCTACATTATAAACATAATCACAAGATGGTCCAGTCGCAAAACCTACCGCTGTAGTAATCGGTAAAGCAAAAATTACAAAAATACTAAAAATCAAAAATGCCAAACTAAATTTTTTAACCTTATCAAAAATACTTTCTTTATCACTTAAACACAACGAATAAATATAAAGACTCATCATAATGGTAAAACAAGTTAAAGTACTCATAAAAGTCTTTGTAAAAAAATGAGATATCGGACTATTTTCTGGAAAAGTAAACCCAACAATAGAACACATAGTCTCTCCAACAAGCCCAATTAAATTAACAATAAGCAAAATAGAATAATATTTTGTCTCTCTCGTCTGTAAATGATTCTTCTTAAAATAAACCAAATTTAAAACAAACGAATAAATAAGTGAAAAACCAATAATATAAATATATTTCATACAAGCCTCCTATAATAAAATATTATCACAAAAAAAAAGATAAGTCTATTTCTTTAAGACTTTATCTTTACCTTTAGTATTAACATATAAAAGGTTCTTTACACTTAAACACTTAGAACTATAACCTTCCTCTATTAAAGGATGAATATCTCTCTTACCACTAGGTGCAACTGGAAAACCTTCTTCTATACTTCTAACACGTACATATAACTTATCTAACAACTCTGGGCTAAACTTTGATTTCAATCTCTTACTTAAACTAGCAAGGGCTTTCTCTTTATTTGCTTCAGGTTGTAATATAATATGCATAACATAAGCCTCACCAATATACTCATCGTTAATCTTAACAAAAGAACCTGTCATAATATTCTTAGTATCATCTAAAACTGCATCACAAATCTCATATACAGGAATAACCTCTCCATCGTCAAGAATAACATTATTATTAAGTCTATCCTTAATCTTAACACTACCACTTTTAGTCATATAAGCAACATTACTCATAACTAAAAATCTTCTGCCATCTTCAGCCTCAATATATGGACTATCAACATGCAACTTAGAAAAATCATCACCAGTATAATAATAACCCATCATATCACAAGGACTCTTAACACCAATAATTCCTTTATCACCAGGTTTACGATAATTTCCCTGTTCATCCAAAATTACAACTTCAGCAAAAGGTAACACATTAAGACCTATTCCTTCCTTACTAAAAGTATAAGGTGGCAACTTTTCCATATAACTTTTAAATAATGTTGTAAATACTCCACTAGCTTCTCCAGTTCCTCCACCAATTGAATAACAAACTGGAAAATGTAATTTCTTAACTCCAAACTTATGCTTACGTGCCACTTTATTAAAGTACTTCTCACTACCCTTATCCATACCTTCACCAGTAATCGTTGGAGCAATTAACTCACCAAGTTGTCCATTACGATAACCATCACCAGCAAGTCCATCGCATAATCTTCTAAACTCCTCATCATGCTCTAAAGCATAACACAAATCATAATTAAATCCTTGACTACCAGGCTGATAATTAGCTCTATGCATTATAACTGAATACTTAAAGAAATCCTTATCATAAACTGGCTCCAAACATAAAGTGCACCCATGAAACAATCCATCCATCAAAGTACACAACTCCATATGTGTATAAACAGGAATATGACACAAAGACTTAATACCATCCATATTAGTTAAATTAGTTATATCTCTATCCTTAAACCTAGCAATAGTAGCATAACTTCTATTACTATGAAGTACCCCTTTAGGAACTCCAGGATTAGTAGTACCACTAGTATAAGTAATAACTGCAGGATCATCTAACTCACTATCATTAACAACATTATTATCATAATTTATTCCAATATCCTCAAAATCCTTTGAAGACATAACTGTTTTACTACTTTCTTCCCTAATCTTAGAAACCTTACTATCAAATAATCCAGGATGAAACTTATCATCAATCTCCTCATAAGGATTACCACCCTTTAAAGAATCAGCTAAAGACAAAACAACCACATTACTTATACTACTCTCATCTATCTTATCCTTAACCATATCATAAACATCATCACTAATAAAAATAGTATTACTCTTAGAATGTTCTAAAATAAACTTAGTATAATCCTTATCAAACCACTCACCCATAGAATTAAGTTTAGCCCCAATTAAATTAGTAGCTAAAAATAAATATACAAACTCTGGAATATTAGTAGCACAAACAGGAACCTCACTACCAGCACCATAACCCATAGTTTTCAAACTCTTCGCATAAGCATACACCTTATCAAACATATCACCATAAGTAATCTTATTACCACGATAAAGAAGTGCAGTCTTATCTAAATTATCCTTATTTCTTAAATAAACCTCAACCGCAAACGAATGATTATGAAAAGCATCCATATCAGCTATAACCATCTTAGCACTATCACTAATCTTTAAATCAGTTACATAATGTCTCTTCCACTTACGTGAATTCTTTAAAGTCTCATTAACTTCACTAGCAAATTTCTCCATATATTCTTTCTTACTACTTATCATAAAATAAGCCCCCAATCAATGATTTTATAATAACAAACTTTTATAAAAAAATCAATCAAACAAAAAAGTGATTCCTTAAAATCACTTCTCTGTAATAAAAAATCTCTGATACCAAGTTAAAAATGCATAAATAGTATAAATCTGTTTCCCATAAACTGCGCCATGGTAATGCTCATCCAATAACTTATTAATCGCCTCATTATCAAAAAATTCTTTTGAAAAATCACTATTAAATAAATCCTTAACTTTATTATAATACTTCTCTTCTCTTATCCACTTACCAAAAGGAACTGGAAATCCCTTCTTCTTACGCTTAGCCCACTCCTCCGGTATCTTCTCATCTGCTATCATTCTAAAAATATACTTAGTCTGTCCATCACGAACCATATACTTTGTTGGTATCTTCTGTGATAACTTCCAAACCTCTTTATCTAAAAATGGTACCCTAAGTTCAACAGAATTTGCCATACTCATCTTATCAGCCTTAAGTAAAATATCATTAGGTAACCAAAAATTCAAATCAATATACATCTTTCTTTGAACATCATCCTTACCCTTAACCTCATCATAATAAGGAGTACATAAATCAAATGGTGATAAATCAGTCCTATACTTAGGCTTAAGTATTGCTTGTGCATCCTTACTTAAAAACATCTCTGTCTTATTATAATATCTCTCTTCTAAAGGCTTACTATACTTAAGAATTGTATGTTTCCCCTTAAAATAAGGAAACCTCTTAGCAATATTACCAATACCTCTTCTTAAAAATAAAGGCACCTTATCATAAAATTTCTCTAATCCTTCAAGATTATACTCATTATATCCACCAAACATCTCATCAGCACCCTCACCAGAAAGGACAACCTTAACCTCTTTTCTAGCAAGTTTACTTAAAAAATATAACGGCACAGCTGACACATTCGCACTAGGCTCATCCAAATGATACTCTACAGTAGGTAAAATATCAAAAAACTCATCAGCACTAATTACCTTAGAATAATGCTTAATCTTAAAATAATCAGACAAATCCTTAGCATACTCAATCTCTGAAAAACCTTTGCCATCAAACCCTACTGTAAACGTCTTATTAGGTCTAGCCTCAGCAACTACATAAGATGAATCAACTCCACCACTTAAATAAGAACCAACCTCAACATCACTAATCTGATGATACTTAATTGAGCTTTCAATTGTCTCCTTCAAAACATTCTCATACTCATCAAAAGGTTTATCTTCCTTCTCATACTTAAGCTTAAAATACTCCTTAACCTCTAACTTATCATTTTCATAAACAAAATAATGCCCAGGTCTTAACTTATAAGTATATTTAAAGAAAGTCTCTTCCATATGATTAGTTCCATACGATAAATACAAACTAAGTACCTTCTCATTTAACTCTTTCTTAAAATCAGGATGTGATAAAAAAGATTTAATCTCTGAAGCGAACATAAATAGTCCATCATTCTTATAATAATAAAATGGCTTAATTCCAAAAATATCTCTTGCCCCAATTATTTTCTTCTTATTTATATCATAAATTATAATTCCATACATTCCACGTAACTTATTAAATACTTCAGTATCCCACTCTTCATATCCATGAACAATTACCTCAGTATCTGTATTAGTTCTAAACTTATGACCACACTTAATTAAATCCTCACGCAAACTTTGATAATTATAAATTTCTCCATTAAAAGTTATTGCAATCGTATTATCTTCATTATATATTGGTTGACTACCACCCTTTAAATCAATAATAGATAACCTTCTAAAACCAAGTGCAACATCATTATCAACATAATAACCATCACTATCTGGCCCTCTATGGATAATCCTATCCGCCATACTCTTAATAATCTTCTCTTTGTCTTTCTTAGACCTCTTATCATTAAATCCGCAAAATCCGCACATTAATCCTCCTACACATTAAATCTAAAGTAACAAATATCCCCATCTTGCATTAAATATTCCTTACCCTCTAAACGCATCTTACCAGCTTCCTTAACCTTAAGTTCACTTCCACAATTCTTCAAATCATCAAATGACATAACCTCTGCTTTAATAAATCCACGTTCAAAATCACTATGAATTATTCCTGCACACTCAGGCGCTTTCATGCCCTTCTTAAAAGTCCATGCTCTGCACTCATCCTTCCCAGAAGTAAAAAATGTTTGTAACCCAAGTAAATCATAAGTTGCATATATTAGTTTATCTAAACCAGAAGAAGTAATACCCATTTCTTTTAAAAACTCCTTCTTATCATCATCATTTAACTCTGCAAGCTCACTTTCCATCTTCGCACACACAACAATTACACTAGCATCCTCTTTAGAAGCATACTCACTAACCATATCTGTATACTTATTATGGCCTACTATCGCATCATCCTCATTAACATTAGTCATATATATAATCGGTTTCAAAGTAATAAAGCAAAAAGCTTTTAAAATCTGTCTCTCTTCCTTAGATAAATCCAATCTTCTAAGTGGAATATTTTGCAGTAACGCCTCTTCACACTTCTTAAGAGTTTGAAACTCTAAAAGTTCAGCCTTATCCTTAGTCATCTCACACTTTTTCGCAATCTTACCAATCCTATTTTGTACAATCTCTAAATCAGAAATTATTAACTCAACATTAATTATCTCAATATCCCTAATAGGATCAACACTACCCTCAACATGAATAATATCACCATTTTCAAAGCATCTAACAACCTCAACAATTGCATCCACTTCTCTAATATGACTTAAAAACTTATTACCAAGCCCTTCACCATTAGATGCCCCCTTAACAAGCCCAGCAATATCTGTAAACTCATAAGTAGTTGGTATAGTTCTCTCTGGCATATATAAATTTTCTAAATAAGTAAGCCTTTCATCTGGTACAGTAACAACCCCTACATTCGGATCAATCGTCGCAAATGGATAATTAGCTGCTAATATATTCTTCTTCGTAATCGCATTAAATAACGTACTCTTACCAACATTAGGTAACCCTACAATTCCTGCCTTTAACATAACATCATCTTCCTTCTATCTGCCCCTTTGATAAGCAATAATCTCCTTTTTAACCTTCTCTAAATCAGGCTTAACCCCTCTTTTATATAAAACTTGTACAAGATCCATACCAGGGCCTCTATTACCCTCAATAATAAGCGGTCCATCTTTACTAATTGCAATATCCCATCCAATAACATTAACATTATCATTTACCTTAGCTGCCTTATTAACCATCTTCTTAATCTCTTTCCAGTATGGAATCTTATAACCATTTACTTTAACATGAGTAACACTAGTCTCTTTAGAAACATTCCCCTCTTTATCTATTGCTTCACCCTCTAAAATTCCTTTAGCAGTATTAATCTTTACACCAACACCACCTTGATGAAAATTATCCGCAATTGTCTTGCCAGCGCCTATCCTAGCTACTGCAAACAAAATCTCACTCTTACCACCAATACACTTAGTCACTATCCTAAGCGTATTAATACTATTAGGATTTAACTTACTCCACTCCACATCTTGAACAACAAGCTCCTCAAGTAAACAATTCTCTTCCTTTAACTTCTCATAAAAAGTCTTCATATCTTTAATATCACTAGAAGCTAACTTAACAACATCTTGTCCGCCTAACCCACTAATTGGTTTGCGAACAAACTCTTTATGACTACTAATAAAATCTTTAACTTTAGAAAACCCATCATCATAAGATACGAACTCTCTTTTAGTAAACTCGCTAAAATTCTTATGAAAATTAACCTTATTTGAGAAAAAAGGCGCATACTTAACATTAGCCGCTAACTCATAAAACTTATTTTGATACCCAATCGTCGCATAAGTCTTTCTCTCACTAAAACTCTTATTATAAAATTCATAATTTAAATAATCCTGAAGTCCAGACTTAAATACAAGTGCTGAAACCGCAGTATCTATAAACATTAAAATTGTACTCTTACCAGTTTTTTGAGAAACCTTCTTTAAATTATTATAATGTCTCTTATAATTACCTTTAAGAGCAAATCCAATAAAACCCATGTTATCACCTCCCAAAATTATAACAAAAAAAAGGCCTCTTTAAAAGCCTTTATTCTGCTGTTTGACTTAAGGTTATCGTTTTTGTTTCAGTTTTAGTTCCTCTAACAAATGTAATTTCAACCTTATCACCAACATTATACTTATATAAATAATATTTTAAAAATGATGAACCCTTAATATCATAATCACCAAACTTAGTAATTACATCACCTTTTTCAAGCCCAGCCTTATCTGCTGGTGATCCCTTTTGAACATAACCAACAACTGCACCTTCAGTAATATTCTTACTTAAAGATATTCCATACTCTCTAATTAAAGCATCAGTATTACTTACATCTAAAGTACCAACTCCAAGCATAGGACGTTCTATCTTACCACCCTTAATTAAAGATTCAGCTATACTAATAGCATCCTCTATAGGAATCGCAAATCCCATACCTTCTACACCACTACTAACAAGTTTCATATTAGTAATACCAATAACCTCACCATTAGAATTAGCAATAGGTCCACCAGAATTACCACTATTAATAGCAGCATCAGTCTGCATAACATTCATAACCCAAGAAGCTACACTAGAATTACTAGCGTTTACCTCAACTAATCTATCCTTACCACTAATAATACCTCTAGCAACTGTCCAAGAATACTCAGAAGCAAGTGGAGTACCAATAACAAATGCCGTATCCCCTAAACGAGTATCCGCAGCCTTACCAATCTCAGCAACCTTAATAATTTTATCCTTATCTATAGATAAAACCCCAATATCACTATACTCATCACTGCCAACAACTTTAACAGTCTCCGTTCTATTATTAGTAAACTTAACTTTAACTTCACTAGCACCAGATATAACATGATTATTAGTTAAAATATATGACTTCTCACCCTCAGTCTTATAAACAAATCCACTACCACTACTTACCATAGTACCATTTTGATAAGACTCAACAACAACCACTGCATCATAAAGCTTCTCAACAGCATCAGCTATTCCATTATCGGTAACTGTTACCTCTTTCTCTAACTTATTAACTACCGTCTGACTAAGTGGTTTAAAATATCTAATCGCATAATACATCCCAACACTACCAATACCTAAAGCCACCATAAATATTACAACATATACAAGAACATTACTTTTATCCTTCTTCATATTTCCTCCTACAAATCTAATATTTCTCTAAAATTTCTTGGAAATCCCATTGTATCTAGGACCTTCCCAATGTTAATAACTTTAAGTTTTCCACAAAGAATATCTATCTCATAACTTAACTCATTTATAAGAAGACGAAACTCCTCAGGCCTTAAAAGCTGCTTTAAAATAATGATTAAAGCAAAAAGATCATCCTTACCATAAATATACTCACCATCAGTAGTTGGTATATCAAGCCCATCATGATACCTAGTATCACCAATTATTTTCTGCGTTCTATGATCATATAAAATATCTTCATGAGCACACAAATTACGATAATTAGAAAGTATTGGAAGATAAGTTAAAAGATTATTAATCGATAAATCATAAATATTTGCAATTTCCTCTTGATCTTCCCTCTTCATAACAGTATAAAGTTCACCAACAATACCAAATGATAAAACTTTCACAACAACCCAAAGTGGAATATAACCATAATTCTTTAAATAATGACTAGTAGCTGAATGCTGCGCACCATTAACCCTAATCTGACGTTTCATCTTCTTTAAAGTATCACTTAGTTGTCTCTGTTTATCTGGTACCTTAGTAAAATTTTCTGGTTTCAAGTAATCTTTCTCTCTAAAACCATATTTCTTTGATAACTGATAAGAAATAATACTCTTCAAATTGTTCTCAATAATCAACAAATTTTTAAAGACAATATTTCGTACCTGCCTATCAAAATTGAATAATGCATATAACTCTCTAAAAGTTGTACCTTTAATGAAATTACGATCCTTAGGGCTCTTTAAAAACAAATGACGATAACCACTAATAAAGAAATAATTCTCACGAATAAGAATATCTTCTGTAAAAAGATAGTCATCGATAATAAGACCTTTGCTTTCAAGGATACTTATTTGTTCTTGAATTGTTTTAAAGACCTTCATCTTCATAGTCTCACCTATTATCAAATTATATCACACATTCCTGATAAATCATATAATTATATTATGAAAATTTTATGAATTTACGAATAAAAATAATTTATAACACCTTGAGTTATTTTCAAAGAAAGTTTTTTAACATACCCTTCATTTAAAAGATTAGTTCTATCAAAATAATTAGACAAAAATCCACACTCCACCAAAACCCCTATAGGATTAAGCCTATCATACATATACTTACCGCGCATCTCTTTTATCTTTCTATTAGTTTTTGTAAAAGAGTTTAACTCACTTTGGATAACCTCAGCCAAATGCTTATTATAACTATTATTACTAACATAAAAAACTTGTGCACCACGATACTTAGAACTCTCAAAAATATTTTGATGAATAGATAAATATATATCAGGATTCGTATTATTAATAATCTCTATCCTCTTATCAAAATCACTCTTCTTCCTTCTAGATACTCCATCTTCACTTAAATCATCATCACTACTTCTCGTTAAAATAACATTAGCTCCCTTTTCCTCTAAAGCATCTTTAAGAAACATAACCACCCTTAAATTAACATCCTTTTCTTTAACATTACCAACTTCGGCACCACCATCTTTACCACCATGTGCAACATACCTTTATACACGGTACATAATTAATAAATAATTGAAAGCACTTATATACATTATAAAAAGTGATCAAAAATGGTCACTTTTATTTTTTTAGATCCACTTTGTAATAAAATCAGTTGAACCTGTTCCTCGATAAAATAAATTATCCAATAGAATTAATTGTAATTTCAAGCATTGTTCCTTTATTAATACGAAAAAAACCTTTATCATTTTGATATAGGTTATTTTTTTATAATTACTTCTTTACCTTTTGGGGTATCCATTTCATCTAATTTATCTAGCATATTATTAATTATACTTTTTTGACTTTTCATTTGTTTTTGAATTTTATCAGCTTTTTTAATCAGTTTTTTTCTTTCTATATAATTTTTTATTTTGTTATCTTTTTTTTGGACCACCATTTTCTTCTAACCCCCAATCTATGTCATCACCAAAATCGCTTAAATCCCATTCTAAATTATCACCTAGTTGTGTATTATTTACTTGTTGCGTTTCTAAATTATTATTGCTAAATATATTTAAACTTTCTTCTTGTCTTTTAATTCTTTTCTGTGTTTTTTCTAATGCTTGTCTATATTTATCTTTTAGTACACCTAATGTATCTTCACTTAAAACTCTTTCAAACTTTTTATTTAATAATACTCTTTGTTTTTCTACATCATAGCAACCAATTATAAATTTAGGATCTAAATAATATGTTATTTTTCCGTCTTGTGATTGTACTTCATTGTAGAAAGCACCAAATTTTTCGCCATCTAAATCAGCACTATCTCCAAACATATTGACATATTCAACAGGAATACGCATTAAAATTATTTTTTGTGAATCTTGATGTTGCCAATTTTCTAACTTTGTTTTTAAAGCTTCAATATCACCTGTGTCTAAACCTATGCTAGTATAATAAAGTGAATTATCTTTTGTTCTTAATCCGGTGTTGAATATTGAATTGACAACTTCATCAGAATTTCCAGATCTTCCAGTTCCGTGTCCTAAACAAAAATATCCATTTTCATTTAAAATATCACTTAAATCTTCTAATGTAGTATATGTAGGTAAATCTGAATGTTTTTGTCTGTATAATTGTCTAAAATAATCAATTTGATTAATATATTTATTTTCATTTTCATTATATACCCATATACCAATTAAATCTTCAAATGGTATAGCACCAATTTGATTATTATGTACTTTTTCTGCTGGTGCTTCCAAAATTATTGAATTTCCAGTCATATAAAAAGTTTTATCGCCGCCTTGCGTCCAAAATATTTCGTTATGGTGTGGATCAGTAGTAATAGTTTCTTTTGGCCTTACATAACCACTATTAATAATATCTGTAATTTGTCCTGTTCCAGTTTTTCTGCCAATTACTCTATAAACAGATGTTGAAACAGTACTCATAGCATTTGGCGAATTTTTACCTATTGCCATATCATTAATAAAAACTCTATTTCTAGCATTTACAATACGATCGTTATTTAAAGTGTCTATGATAATCACCTCTAATCTTCTTTGTCTCTAGTATTTATACTCATAGGACTACTTATTTTATTATTTGTGTCTTTAATCCATATATAGTATTTTTTATATTGGTATATTGAAATTGAAGCTGTATTGTTTTCAATTTTTTTCCAACAAATATTATTACTATCCGGTGTGCTTTTAGTTGATTTAACACAATATTCTGTGGCGTCACCAGAAGTTGTAATATTCAATTTATTGTTTTTAATATCTAGTGCCTCAATTTTAGCACTCATTTCATCGCCAACTTTTACATAGTATGAATTACTTTCATTGTTTCTAGGTAAAAGGTTAATAGCTGCAACTACTGTAAACACACATAGAACAATAACACCAGCAAATACTATAAATGATGTAGAATTATTATTTTTCATTATTTCACCTCCGTATAATCTTTAAATAATTTTACATATATAGGTTTTATTAATTCTCCTATAACAAATGTAATTAAACATATTCCTAAAACTATTAAAACATTGATAATTCCAATACCGTCAACAATAAAGAATTTTGATAAACCAGTAGTTAAAACTATCACTTGTACTATCATTAAAATACCAACACCTAATGACAATCTTTTGTTATCAAATAAATTTTTGTTTAAAACCGACTTTTTTAAGTTTCTACAAGACAAAGAATATAACAATTCATTTGCCACTAAATATATAAACATTAAGGATCCTGCTATATTTGCGTCTTGAGTTTTTGCATAATAGATAAATAATGCAATCATTATTATTGACTTAAATATTGCACTTATGACTATCTTTGATGTTAAAAACGGAGTAAAGAAACTAGAATTTGATCTATTAGACGGACTATTTTCCATAACATCACTATCAGATTTTTCAAAAGCAAGCATAATGGCTGGTATTGAATCCGTAACCAAATTAATCCATAATAATTGTAATGTTGTAAACATCTCCATATTTAATAACATGGATACAAAGACTAATATAACTTCTACAATATTACCTGCTAATAGATAAAGAATAACTTTTTTAATATTAGCTGTTATTCTACGGCCTTCTTCCACGCCGTCAACAATAGTAGAGAAACTATCGTCAACCAATATGCAATCTGCTACTTTTTTAACAACTTCTGTTCCAGTAATTCCCATACCTATACCTATATCTGCTTTTTGAATTGCTGGGGCGTCATTAACACCGTCTCCAGTCATAGCAACAACATAACCTTGAGATTGTAAAGCTTCCACAATACGAAGTTTAGTGTTAGGACTTATTCTTGCATATACTTGATAATATTTAACTGCTTCTACAAGTTCGTCATCTGTCATTTTATCAACTATTTTTCCCTCAATAGCTTTATCATCAGTATCAATGATATTGACTGATTTAGCGATTGCAATAGCAGTATTAATACTATCGCCAGTTATCATAATAGGTTTTAATCCAGCTTTATGACAAGTAGCTATCGCATTAGGTACACTTTCTCTTGGTGGATCCATCATTCCAATTAATCCTAAAAATATCATATCTTCTTCTGGATATTCTACATTTTCAAATTTGTAGGCAAAAGCTAATAATCTTAATGATTTTGCTGATTGTTCTTTTTCTATTTCAAATATTTTTTGTCTATATTCTGGACTCATCATATACATTTTTCCATTTAATATATAATGAGTGCAATTATTTATAATAGAATCAAGACTTCCTTTTGTAAATGAATAAGATTTATTATCAATTTGATTTATAGTACTCATCATTTTTCTATCAGAATCAAATGGATACTCTTTAATTCTTTGATCTACATATACTTGATTGTTTGTTATTTTTTCTAAATATTTATATATTGATACTTCTGTTTCATCACCCATATAAATATCATTATTTTTAACTACATTTTGACAATTTTTAGCACATCTCATTAGTAGTTCCGCATTAGGTATATTATCTTCATCAGTATATAGTTGTTCGTTGACATAAATAGACTTTACTAACATTTTGTTTTGTGTAATAGTTCCTGTTTTATCAGAACATATTATATCAGTTGATCCTAAAGTTTCAACTGACGCCATTTTCCTAATAATAACATTTCTCTTTGCCATTGCTGTCATACCAAGAGACAATATAATAGTTATTATTGATGACATACCCTCAGGAATTGCTGCAACTGCAAGTGAAATTGATAACATTAAAATATCAAAGAAATCATTTTTCATTAATAGCCCGACAGCCATCATAATTACTATAATAGCTAAAATTATATAAGTTAATACTTTACTAATTTGATTTACTTTCTTTTGAAGTGGTGTAATATCACTTTTTTTATCAATTAAACTTGTTGCTATTTTACCTAATTCTGTATTCATACCAGTAGAAGATACTACTACAAAGGCGTGTCCGTTCGTGACATTGCAACCAGCGAAAACCATATTTTTTCTTTCGTATAATTCTTTTTCAGTATTTATATTAGCATTATCTTTTTTTATGGATTTTGACTCGCCTGTAAGAGTAGATTCGTTTATTTCTAAACCATCTGATGTAATTATTCTAGCATCTGCTGATACATAATCACCAGCTTCTAATTCTAAAATATCACCTACAACCACATTTCTAACATCTATAGATTTTTTTACACCATTTCTAATAACATAATTATTCGTGACGAACATTTTGTTTAATTCCTGTATAGCAACATCAGCTTTCTTTTCTTGTATAAAACTTAATATTGCATTTATAACTACAATTACTATTATAATTATAGAATCTACATAAGATTCATTACGAATATAAGAGATGACTGCTGAAAATATTGACGCAAATATTAACAAAATAATCATAAAATCGTTAAATTGACCGAAGAATAATGCAATATTTGATTTTCTTTTCTTTTCAGTTAATTTATTTTCTCCGTCTCGTAATAATCTTTTTTGAGCTTCTTCGTCGGTTAGACCTCTTTCTGTTGTTTCTAGTCTTTTATATAGCTCATCTATTGTTTCATTGTAAACATTTAATTTTTTTTCTTCTCTCATAATTTTACCTCTTTATCTTTATCCTTTATTTTTTTAATACACATAATATGAAGCTATAAATAATGCAATCACAAATAAAAGTGCTAAAATTGCAAATACAGTACCAATATTTACTAATATGTAATAAGCATTGCTTTTCATAATATAACCACAGTTTCTGCAATATGTGTCTGTTTCTCTATTAATTCCTTTACAGTTATAACATTTTTTCATACTTCACCTTACAATCTTGATTTAATGATATTCACTATTTCATAACTACTTTTAGAACAATTATTTCCGTGTAAATAATAGTCGTGTATTGCTTCTGCTATTGTTTCATCAGCAATTAATATTCCATTTTTATTTTTAATTCCAGCATATTTTGAAATAGTTAATGCAAATGAATTAAGATCTAAATTTGTTCCATATTTTGTATTATAATTAATTAAGGATTGATTTAGTAATGATGTAGAAAAATCACCACTATCAAATTTAGTTAATAATTCATTTATTTTATTTTCATTTTCTGCATTTACAAAAGTAATATTTTCTATTCCATTTTCTCTTAAAAAAATTACAAATGAAATATAATGTCCTAGTTCGTGCGCTATTGTACTTTCCCAGCTAACATCTTTAACATACCAATTTTCTCCAACAACACTAGATACTGGATTACTCATTATTTCTTCATTTAAAAAGTAATAACTATTTAATAATATTTGTGTTTTGTTAATTTTATTGTAATTATTAATATTTTCATTTGGATTTACAAATTGAAACATAGGTTGAAAACGAGCGATATATTCAGAATTAGTAGTAGCATTTGTAATTGATATATTAGTTAAAACACCTTTGATATTAGGAAATAATGAATACATTTTGTTTATTACATCTGTAATTTTTTCTGCTTCATCATAAGAAATATCACAAAAACTGACTACCGGAATTGAATTATTAGTTTCAATTTCATATTGTAATTGTAATGTTTCAATTTCGTGAGTACATTTCCAACTTTGATCGTCTAAATCTTTTTTTAAAAATTCTATTGCTTCATCATAACTATTAATTTCTTTTTTATTATAGATATTGTCAGTTTTAATTATTGAGGTGTTATATCCGTAAATATAACTATCTACTTGTCGTTTTAAGTAAAAGAAAGGTTTATATAAATCATCACCTCTAAATATACTCATAAAGGCAAAAACTATAAAAGCAAGACCAGCTATACTAATCATTACAGAAAAGTTTTCATCTTTTTTAGCGGCTGCGCCACTCATAATATTATTTATGTTATTTTCATCTTTAATAAAAGAATAACCTTTAGCAGTCCAATGTCCGCATTTATAACAGAAGTTATCGTCATTTTCTATTTGTTCTGCATTGCAGTTTTGATTTAAACACTTCATATAATCACCATATTTTATTTTACATACATAATTATAACACATTTTGGCCGTAAATTCTCAACTTTTCTTAATTTTACTGATTTTTTTGTAAAAATTAATCCTAGGTGATAACAAAATATGGATACTGAAAGATTATTTTTCCTACGTGAAGAACATGATTTAACCCAAGAAGATGTTGGAAAAATTGTTGGAACAAAAAAATTTTCAGTTTGTAATTGGGAAAGTGGCAAAGAAATAATTCCGTTAGTTAAATTAAATGAATATGCAAATTATTTTAATGTTTCAATGGATTATATTTTAAAACTTGATAATTGTAAAACTAAAAAAGATTGTTGCAATATTGCATTAAATAAAAATTTGATTGGTAAAAATATTAGAGAATTTAGAAAGAGTAATAATCTTACACAAAGACAATTAGCTGATATTTTAAATACTACTCATTCAGTTATATGGGCTTATGAAACAGGTAAAACAATGATACTTACAGCTTTTGCTTATCAAATGTGTAAAAAATTTGGTTTATCTATGGATTGGTTATGTGGGAGAACTAAAAATAGTATGGATTAATTAGTCCATACTATTTTGATGTTAATAATATATCACTTTTTTCGCTAAAGGATATTTCTTCTTCAATGTCGCTTAGAATTTTCATAATTTTATCATCAATATCTTTAATTTTTATATTATATTCTTCTAACTTTTTCTTTTGAAAAAATAATGGTTTATTTTCAAGCAGATATTGTTTTTGTAATTCGCAAAATTTTATTTTAGTACACATAATATCAATCCAACATTTTGATTCTTTATTTAAGAATGTTAATGATAAATCAATAATTTTTTTTATTGTCTCATTATAATTGTTTTCAGTTGTAATATCACTTTTCATATAACACGCTCCTAGTTAGTCTTGCAAGACTAACTATATTATATCATAAATTTTAACAATAAAAAAAGAACTTACTCAAAAGTTCTAGTTCTAATCTTCTAAATCAATATCATCAAATACTGGATCGTCAAAAAAATCTTTTAATTTAAGTCCAAATCCATTACTTATTCTAGCAATAGTTAGCATTTTTGGATTTTTACTTCTACCGTCAGTTAAGTGTTGAGCTGTACTTTGAGTTATATAACTTAAACTTGCTAATTTATTTGTTGATAGATTATCAGATTTATTTAATTTGTATGCTAACTCTTTATCATTACATAAATCGTTAATTCTTTTAGCAATCGCGTCATTTATCTTCATAATTACCACCACCTATAATAATTTTAATGGTTAATCCTTTAAATCTGTTAATCACGCAAGACTAAATTAGTATTGCAAGACTATGTTTTTTGTGTTGAAAAAATATCTATATCTGTCAATATGTTATTATTACCAAAAGTATCTATTTTATTAATCCTAGTGTTTACAAGTGTTTACGAGATTTTAACAAGACATTTTTATCGTTTTTTTTAAGACAAATTATCCTTATTGACTATAAACAAAGCTATGATATAATTATGTTAAGATATGAAATAAATGTATCCAGAGAGACATTATTTTCAAATATCAAATGAAATACTTTGATGTTTGAAGTAATGTTTTTTCATATCTAAATATCAATTTTTAGTTGTTTCAGTCATTTTTCTTGATTTTTCAAGCAAAATTCATTGAAAACGCTTGATTTTTGGTAAATTTTGGTATATCATAAACAACAATTAAATTAATTTTTGATTTATGATGTTTTAAGGAAGTAGTACGTATCCTTTGTTTTGGTTATTTCTATGACCTTAACACGCACTGCTTCCTTTTCAATTAAAGGGGGGATTGGATATATGGTTGCATTTTCTTACATTTATTATCAAGCTAACTTATTTAGTAAAAATAAAAATGTAGGGTTTGTTTCCCCAAAATTCCATAATAATAAATCAAGCAATAAAAAAATTGATGTTAGAGCAATAGGTATTAGCGAGACTATGTCTTTCGGTATCTGTTGCTCTTTTACTTTGGATACACATTTAGATCAGGGGGAATGAGTATATGAAGAACACACTTTTAGGAAAGGACGAGCTATCAATGTATGATTATGTTAAACTTAAAAACATAATCATAGATATTTTCAAGTTATTTAAGTATCTAAAAAGAACTAATGATAAAATTTCTTTACCGAAAATAACAGCTGACTATCGTGTAAGGTACGAACAATTTGTACCCATTAATAATTCAGTTGTAGAAAACTGCGTATTAAGAAATATGATGTTAGAAACAAAACTTGAAAATAGAAGAAAAAGATTATTGTCTAAAATAACTTTAGCTTTAAGAAAACTTAATGATATTGAATTACAAGTATTTGATCTTACTTTTTACAAATGTAAAGATGAAGATGAAATTATGGATATAATATCTTATGGTAAAGATAAAGTTAGGTATATCAAAAAAAGTGCTTGTATCAAATTCGTATCCGCTCTTGGTCTTGATGATAGGTGTTTTAAATAAGGTGTCGCAAGTGGCACTTTTTTTAATGCACTAATTTAGATTGGAGGTGTTAGAAAAAATTAAAGTACTGATTTAAAGAATTAAGGGGGTTGGTTTTTATAAATATAGTTAGAATCATAAGTAATATCTTTGAAGAAAGCACATATAGAAATATTGACTAAACTATTTAATTTTATGAATTACAACAAAATAAAAAAATATATATTAAAAATTTAGTAAACTTATAAGTTTTAAAGGGGGTTATATAATTAAATGGATAGTATTTTAAATGATATACTGCGTCTAATTGGAGACGCAACTAATTACTTAAAAATGTTCGTGGCTGGTGCTACGGGCTTTTTTGTTTTAAAAGATTGCATTATGTATATGGTCTCATCAGAAGATCATCAAAAAGCTGCTTCACTTCGTAAGATACGTACAACACTAATAGCTGGTGTATGTGTTTTTGTTGTAGTTCAATTTGTTAATTGGCTTTTAGCTTACTTCAAATAAAAGATTATGGATCAATACAAACTTGTAAAAGAAATTATAAAAACTTGTCAGTACTTTAAAATAGTAGAAAGAGATATTGATAACTACTTTGTTGAAAAAAAGATAATCGACGGTTTAGATGATATTATCTTTGTAGAAAATTTACTTAACATATTTTATAAAAAAATGAAATTAAAAAGATATAGAAATTCTTTAGATCAAAATAGATTAAAGAAACTTCTAATAGAATTAGAAAAAATAAGATTAAATTTAGAATTTAAGGGGGTATATGAATGATGAATCAATCTTTAATTATAGGTAGGATTGTTAATAATCCAGAACTTAAAGAAACCGAAAAAGGAAAAGTATCAAATATTACGCTAGCAGTACAAAGAGCATTTAAAAATGATAATGGCGAATATGAAACAGACTTCTTCCCAGTTGCACTATGGAATGGTATTGCCGAAAGTACTTCACAATATTGTCGTAAGGGCGATTTAATTGGTGTCAAAGGTAGATTGCAAAGTAAAGATAATGTTATTTCTATAATTGCTGAAAGGATAACTTTTTTATCTTCAAAGTCAATAAAAGATGACATTTCAACAGAAAAAGAATTAAAAATATAAAAATATATATAGAAATTTCATTTTAGGAGCTGTATTTTTTTTAAAAGCGCGTTATAGTGTTTGTAAAGAAAGGACGTGTCTTATGTTAAGAAAAATTTTAAAAGTATTTTTAGTAATTGTTTTTATAGGTTTTATAAGTGCTTATGTAAGGGGTATTCATTACAATAGTAATAAACTCAAAAATGATAAATCAGTAGCTCAAGAAAATATAGAAACAGTAAAACAAAATATTATTGACGAAGAATTAATATCATCTATAATAAATGATAATGAATCTAAAGAAGAAGTTAAAGAAAATAACACTTCAAATAACAAAGTAATAAATAATAAAAATGAAGAAATAAAAAATACTATTCCAGAACAAAAACAAGAATCCAATCAAAAAGAAGAAATACAAATAAATAATATTTCAAAAAAAAATGAAACTAAAACAAATGATGTAATAGAACAAGTACCTGAAGTTGATGACGAATATAATAATCTAGTTAATTTTGTAGATTATAAAGTTGATGAATTTAACAAATGTCATACTGATAGTATTGATGTTGCTTTATCTGATACAGATAACATTAGAAATACATCTTGCAAACAATTTGCATATAATGGTAAATTGGTTGGTTATAAAATACAAGTTTTTTATAATGACGGTACTTATAAATATTACAAATAAAATTTTTAAGGCGATCAATTAATTTTGGTCGCTTTTTATATTAATTAAAGGGGGAATGAAAATTGAAATTAAACTTAAAAAGTGTGCTAGCTTTAGTAGTTGGTGCATTTTCATTTTTAGTAGGTTTTACAAATGTCTTTGCTGCTACATTGGTTCAAACACCGGTTGATGATTACTTTTATACTCGTCGTGGCGGTGGAAAACCTTATATGTCAGCTCAATGGAATCTATATGACATGGACGGTAAAGCTGCTTATTGTATAGAGCCGGGTGTAAATATTACTATTCACGATTACGACGGTGCGATTGGTTATATCAACTCACCATACTCTGATGAAATAAATCAAAAGATTGGATTAATTGGATACTATGGATACAACTATCCGGGACACCAAACTTTAAGATATAGAGCTGCAGCTCAATCTTTAATTTGGGAAACAACAGGCGGTCAAATTGTAGAGTTCTGGACTGAAAAATATGGTAATGGTAGTTTTATAAATCTTAATAAAGAAAGAAATGACATAATGTCTTTAGTAAACTCACATTATACAATGCCTTCTTTTAACAATGAAACAAAAGACGCTATCATAGGTCAAACAGTATCATTTACTGATAATACTGGTGTATTATCTGGATATGAAATTTATAGAAGTGATAATGCTACTTCTAGTATTAATGGAAATACATTAAATATAACTCCTAATGCTGTTGGCGAGATTACTGTATCATTAATTAAAAAGACTTATACTTCTGATCCTACAATGATTTTTGTAGGTAAAGATAGTAAAAGTCAAAAAATGGGAATGTTTGGCGTACACGATCCAGTAGTAGCAAAAGTTAAATTAAATGTTAAAGGTGGTCGTGTTGAAATTATTAAGACTGACGCTGATACTGGTACAACTACACCAAGCGGTCAAGCTAGTTTAGTTGGCGCTAAATTTGGTGTTTATGATGTTAATGATAATTTAATTACTTCTTTAACTACTGATAGTAATTCTTATGCAATAAGTGATTATCTCCCTAGTTTAAATGTATTCTACATTAAAGAACTTGAAGCTCCAAAAGGTTATGTTCTAAATACTGAAAAATATTACTTTAAATTAGATAAAGACAATTTACTAGCTAGTATAAATATCAGCAATAAAGTTATTGAAAGAAAATATGAAATAACAAAAGTTGTAGCTTCTAATAAAACTCAAATAATGACACCAGAAGTAAATGTTGAATTTGGTATATATGACTACAACAATAATTTAATCAAAACTTTAAAAACAGATAGCGACGGTAAAATTTACTTCACTTTACCATTTGGGGATTATATTTTAAGACAATTATCAACACCTAGTGGTTTTGAAAAGATTGATGATTATAAATTCTCTATAACAGAAATCGGTCCTACCATTAATAAAGTATTTAGTAATGCCGAAATAACTTCAAGAGTAAAAATTATTAAAGTTGATGATTCGGGTAATAGAATTGCTATAGCTGGTATAAAATTCAAAATTAAAGAATTATCTACTGGTAAGTATATATGTCAAAAAGTAGCTTACCCTAATAGTAAAACTTATTGTGAATTTGAAACTGATGATACTGGTATGCTAATTACACCATATCCACTTAATAGTGGCGATTATGAACTTGAAGAAGTGGATCAAAAAATTAATGGTTATCTATGGAATAGTGAGCCATTAAGATTTAGTATTAATGAGAAATCTAACATTATTAGTAGTGATGACTTTGATAAAATACTAGAATTAAGATTTACAAATAAAGAAGTTAAAGGTGCTTTTGAAATAAAGAAAACTGGCGAAAAGTTAGTTATTGAAAATGGTAAATACACCTATGAAACAATACCACTTCCTAATGTAGTATTTGAAGTATATGACGAAAGCAATAATTTAGTTGGAACTATTACTACTGACGAAAACGGTTATGCTAGACTAGATAATTTGAAACTTCAAAAATATACTTTGAAAGAAGTATCTAGTTCTCTGTCTCATTTAATAGATAATAATGTTTATAAATTTGAATTAGCATATAAGGATCAATATACTCCTATTATTACTAAAACATTTACATTAAAAAATTATCTACCAAAAGGAACACTAGAATTTACTAAAACTGATTATTCTACTGATAAAGCACTACCCAACACAGTCATAGAAATTTATACAGAAGATGATGTTTTAATGGGTACTTATACAACAGATGATAAAGGAATGGTTATTATTAAAGATTTACCTTTATCTAATGGTAAAAGATACTATATTTTAGAAAAACAAACTTCTGATTCATCATACTTATTAAATGAAGAAAAAATGTATTTTGAAATTAATGAGAATGGCGAAGTTGTTAAAGCTAATATGAAAAATGAAAAAATCAAAGGTAGTTTAGAATTTACTAAAGTAGATTTATCAACAAGTAATCCTATTCCTAATACTAAAATTGAAATTTATAATGCTGATACTGACGAATTAATCTATTCTGGATTAACTGATGAAAACGGTAAAATTATTATTGATAATTTAGAATATGGACGCTACTATATTAAAGAAGTTGAAACTGCTTCACCCGACTATATTTTAAATACTGAAAAAATGTATTTTGAAATTAGAGAAAATGGCGAAGTTGTTAAAGCTACTATGACTAATGAAAAAGTAGAAATGCCAAAAACATTTAATACTGATTTAACTAGCTCAATTATTATAATTAGTACTGCTGTTCTTGGTTTAGGATTATTAATATATGCAAAAAAGAAAAATAAATAAAATTATACAAATTTTAGGGTTGATATTGATTTTAATATCAGCCCTTATTTGTTTTAAAAATATATATTGTAATTACAAAGTAGATAAAGAAACAAAACAAGTAATTGAAACAATGTTTGAAGAAGATACTCCACCACCTACCATTGAAGAAGAACAAACAGAAGAAGTTGTAGAAACTCCTAAAAAACAAGAAATACATTTAACTAACAATTATCTTGGTTATATAGAATTAAAATCTGGTATTCAAAGATTAATAACTTCTGGAACGGATAAGAAAACACTAGATAAGGGTTTAGTTGGAACATTAAGTACTTCTGCGGGAATTGATGATGAATTTGGTAATCTCATAATTGCCGGTCATAGTGTTTATAATACATTTCAAAGTTTGCACTACTCCAGTATAGGCGATAAGATTAAAATTGTATCTCATAAAGCTACATATATTTATGAAATAGTAGAAAAACATACGATTAATGATAATGATATGTCTTATTTTAAAAGTGTGGATAATGAAAAAATATTGACATTAATTACTTGTAAAAATAATGGTAATAAAAGACTAATTGTAGTCGCAAAGTTAAGGGGGTAAAAAAATGAGAAGATATAATACAAAATTTATTTTTTATATTTCAAAAGACTTGAAAAAGAAGTTAGAAAAAAGATCTCAAGAGTTAGATATTTCTATGTCTGATTATATAAGAACTTTAATAAAGCAAGATTTAAAACTAAATGATATTGCTTATGTTAATTCTATTATAGATAGACAGACATTTGAAATTGAAAATATAAATAAAAAGTTATCTGGTTATTATAAAGGTTTATAAAAATTTAAGGGGGTTTTATGAATATAGAATTAAATAATGAATTGATTGAGCGTTGTAATAATCAAAGTATGTATAATCGTGGTACACATATCAAAGAAAGTGCTGAAAGTGATTATAAAAAGTTTATAGATACTTTTAGTAGTCGTACTCTTAATCCACAGCAATTAGAAATTGTTAAAAAAAGGACAGAACAATTTAAAGAATTAATAACAAATATTTATAATGAATATTTAAGTATATCTGCTAATTTTGTTCCTGTTAATGTTGCTGGACCAGCAAAATATAATTCTAATAAGTTTAAAAAAATTGCTGATAGAATGGGTAAAAAAATGGAAGAAATAAATGACAAAATAAATAATTTTTATGATAATACTGAAAGTATGTTGAAAAATGCTTATTCAAAAGATGAAATAATATTAAAATACAAGAATGGATATAATGAGCCAATAAGTTCTGATGATCCATTAGCTAGAGAAAAACTAGAAGCAAAATTAGAATACTTACAAACTAAACATCAATCGTATTTAGATTTTAATAAAAAAGCAAGACTTAATAAAACAGAACAATTACCACCTTATGTTCTTGCTAATTCTAATCAAAATATGAAAGCTGTTAAAGATAGATTACAAACACTAGATAAAATAGATAACATAGAAACAGGTCGCTATTATTTTGATAATGGCGAAGTTAGTTTTGATAAAGAAGATATGAGAGTAAAAGTTTTCTTTGATGAAAAGCCAGATGAAAAAACAAGAGATGAATTAAAATCTCGTGGTTTCAAATGGTCTCCAAAAAATTCTGCTTGGCAAAGAAAACTAACACCTAACGCTATTTATATAACTAAAAGAATGTTTAAAGATATTGGAAGTTTAGAAATCAAATTAGTTAATGATTATACTAAAACTATATAGGTAATATTATGCTACAAGTATTAGTCGTTCAACAAGAATCGGCAAGTTGGTTAATGGACGCTGTCCGTTCTATCTTCTGGTTTCTTGCTAAAGGTGTATTACTTCTACTAGACGGAATGTTTTTAATAATTGATGATATATGGAAGTTTAAATTTTTTGATAATCCTTATGTAAATAAAATCTATTCATCTGCTATTATTGTTGCTTGTACTTGGTTAATATTAAAAGTTATATTAGAACTGATTATGAGATACTTTGTAGATCAAGATGATAATAGCTCACCTACTAGGGTGTTTAAAGGTATTATTTTTTGTGTCGTTATGATGTTTTTAATTCCACCTATATTTAATTGGGGTTATGATTTATCTTCAAAAATGACACAGTATGTTGTTTCTGTATCATCAAATAATACTGCTAGTGCTACTTCTTTTGAATCTAGTATGTCATCAATGATACTTAATGCTTTTGCTGATGATGACAAGATGAAAGAAGAACATAAAAAATATTTTATAGAAAACTGGTTTACCGCTGATTATAACGAAGTTGAAGATGACGGTTTATTTGATAGTGGTGTTTATAAGTATAGTTTTAGTACTTTTCCAATATTTCTGGTAGGTTTAGTAGTTGTAGTACTTCTTTTCTTTATAGGAATACAAGTTGCTAAAAGGATTATAGAGTTAGCTCTCTATAAGGCCATAGCACCTTTTGTATGTACTTCTTTAGTGTCGAACAAATCACACGCTTTTGAAGTTTGGTGCAAGGGTGTTATGGGTACTTTTTTAGTCACGACAGTTCAATACTTATGTATAGGTATCTTATTTAATGTTTTCGGTCAAGTATCATCTGGAACAAATTATGTAATGTCAGTTATTTTAATTGTTATAGGTGCTTTATTATTTATAATAGCTTCTCCTCAATTAGTTTCTGCATTAATTAATGCAAATACTGGTGCTGGTGCAAATATGAGTGAATTACATACACTAGCTGCTTTAGGTACAAGTATGATCGCTATGTCTAAATATGGTAAGACAGTAGATAATTCTACAAGTTCAAACTCTAATACCGACAATTCAAATAGTGATAGTTCTGGAGCTTGTGCTGATACTAATATGGATAATTCATCTTCAAATTTAGAAAGTGTTTCAAACAGTGCTTCTAGCAATGAAGATAATAATTCTAATAGTAATCTTAATAATGAAAGTCCTGATAATACTTCTAGTGATATATCTTCTTCTGATCCTGAAGTAAGTGATTTATCTGGTAATATAAGTGATAATATCAATATGGATACTACTACGTCTTTATCAGAAAGAATTGATACATATAAAGACTTTATGGATAATCGTTATTCATCATTAAATGATGATACACCTACATATAAAACTAATGTTGATTGGGGGAATATAAATGTATCTAATACCAAAGAACATAAGAGTTAAAAGAGAGATTTTTAAAGGTTATGGTGTTAAAGAAATTATCTTTTTAGGAATATCAATCTTTGTTGGTTATTTATTAGCTAGATTATTTGGTAAAGGTTTATTAAAAGTGTTTTTATTCTCATTTTTTCCTATACTTACATTTTTAATAACTCTACCTATGCCTAATGGTAATGGTAATATTTTAAGTATTCTAATTAAAATGTTAAAATTTAGAACAAGTCAAAAAAAATATAAGAAATATAATTCTTAAATAAGGGGGTATGTAATTGAATAATAAAGTTGATGATGTACTTTATAAACTTGTAGAAACAAAAAAATTCATAGCAAAAGCGGCTTTAAATGATAATAGTAATACTTCTTATGAAAACACTATCAAAGGATTACATAACATTATTGTTGATTATACTATGAATAATAAAATGTCTCGTAAAGAAATTTTAGATATTACTTTTTCTTTGTATGATATTGAAGTTGAGAAAACTTTTTTTGATAAAGTTAAAGATTTTTTTAATATACCTAAACATATCAAAAATACCAAAGAAAAAATAATTGAAAATCATAAAAAAAAAGAAACTAAAAAACAATATGAAAAAGAAATAGAAAGTTTAATTAAGGATAAACTAAAAGAAATGATTAAACAAGATAAATTAGATAGTCAAAATAAAGTTAATGATGATAAAGGTTTAGATAAAGAAAAACAAGAAAATATAAATATAACTAATAATAAGGATCTATCTATTAATCATAACATTAAAACTTATGTTCCTACTTCCAACAAGGAATTTGAAGAAACAAAACAAATGAAAATTTAAGGGGGTTATAAAATTTATGAATAAGAATCTTGATGAAGTGTATATAACACTTCTAAAAGCAAAAGAAAAAATATACGAATATACCAAAAACAAAGTTAAAAATGAAAATTGGCGACCATATTATAATGGAATTGTAGAAAATATAGATAATATTATAGTAGATTATTCAATAGCTACAAAGATGTCTAGTGAAGAAATTTTAGATTGCTTATTTGAAGTTGGTGCTGATAATAAAGATAGTATTTTCTATGATACTTATAACACTATGAAAATGAATATGTAATTCATAATATCTGGGGGTTATTTTGAATAAGAATAAAAAGAAAAAGATTGATAAATCTATTCTTGAATGGTTGCCTTTTAAAGAAGTTTGGAATGATTTATTATATCTTGATAATGACAAAGTTGTTGGTATTATAAAAGTAAATAGTATTAATCTTCAACTATATTCTAATGAAGAACAAACATCTAAAATATTTCAATTTAGAAAAGTATTATTAAGTTTAGAATATCCTTTTAAAATACTTGCTCTTGATAAGCCGATTAGTTTATCAGAGCACATAGAAAATTTATTATATTTATCTAAAAATACTGATGATAAAATAAAAAAAGAATTATTAGAAGAAGATATAAAGTATGCTGATACAATAATGAATAATAATTTAGTAAACAATCGTGAATTTTATTTATTAATTGATGAAGATAAAGACAATGTTAAATTGTTAAAATCTAAAATAAATGATATTGTGTCTCAATTATCTAATATAGGTCTATCTTCATCTCAAGCTAAAACTGATGAAATAAAAGAATTACTATTTGTCTATCTTAATCCTACTTCATCACTTGAAGTATTTAGACAAGACAGTAGTTTAAAAACATTAAAAGAAAAAATTGCACCTATTGCAATGAAGTTTAATGAAAAAGATATATTACTTGGAGATATATATGCTACAAGTATTATAATTGATACTTTCCCCTCTTATGCTAGGGGAAGTTGGTTAGGTATGTTATCTAACATTAAAAATACTCGTATGATGATTTCTGTTAATCCTATGGATAATATAGAAGTTAATAAAACTCTTAAAAAAGGAATGACAGAAACTAGAAGTAAGTTTATTAATTCTAAAGATAGAAACGATCAAATAGTACTCAAAAATCAATTAGAAGATTATGAGAAACTAACAAATAAAATGGATCGTGAAAATGAAAAAATGCTACTGATGTCAGTAGTGTTTTTTACTTATGCTGAAAGTTTAGAAGAATTACAAAAAAGAATAAAAGAAATAAAGTCTGCTTTAAGTAGTTTAAATCTTCGTGGATCACAGTTGATATTCGAGCAAGAACAAGGTTTAAAAACTTGTTTACCAACTCTTGATATGCCACTTCAAGAAAATTTTGGACTACCTATGCCTACAACGACAGTAGCGGCTTCATTTCCTTTTGTTTTTGAATCTATACAAGATAATGGTAATTCTATAATACTTGGCGACGACATAAACGGCGGTCTTACATTATTTGATCTGTGGAAAAGAACTAATAAAAGAACAAACTCAAATATGTGTATTATAGGTAAAAGTGGTAGTGGTAAATCTACTTTAATTAAAAAGTTATTACGTGGTAATTTTGCACGTGGTGGTGGAAAAAAACGAACTCGTATTTTGTGTGTAGATCCAGAACGCGAATATAAAGACTTATGTAATACTCTTAATGGGAATTGGATAGACTGCGGTAGCGGATCAGGATTTGTTATTAATCCACTAGAAATTAAAAATTCTGCTAATGATGAAGATAATAATGTAGCTGTAATAAAACACTTACAAACATTTAGAACTTTTATAAAATATTATTTTAAAGACTTAACAGAATTAGAACTTACTAAAATTGAAGAATTACTATTAAAAACATATAAAAAGAAAAACATAGATTTAGATACTGATGTTAGTAAGTTATCTTCAAAAGATTATCCTATCATTACTGATTTTCATAATGAAATAAAAAACGAATTAGAAAATGCAAAAAATGATAAAAGAATTAATGATGACACAGTTAAGTCTTTAGAAAAAATAGAAGCTATTGTTAGAAGAATGGCTACTGGTGTTGATAGTAAATTATGGAATAATTATTCTAATTTAGATTTAAACTCTGATTTTATAGTATTTGATATTCATACTTTACTTGATAGTGATGACACTATATTAAGAACTCAATTCTTTAATATCTTGTCTTTATGTTGGCACATTATTAGTCAGAATAGAGACGAACAAGTTATTTTAATTGTAGATGAAGCTCATTTATTAATTGATCCTGAAAATAAAGACGGACTAGAATTTTTAAAAAGAACTTCTAAAAGGATTCGTAAATATAATGGTAGTTTAATTGTGTGTACTCAAAATATGATTGACTTCACTTCACCAGAAGTAGTTAGATACGGTCAAGTTATTGTTGATAATTCTGATTATCAAATCATTATGGCTCAAGGAAGTGAAGAAATTATTTCACTTCAAAAAGTATTAAGATTAAGTGAAAATGAAAGAAGATTTTTACAAACTGCGGGTAAAGGTCAAGCACTATTTGTTATTACTCACGACAAACGAATACCTATCTTCGTCCATTTAAGACCAGAAGAAAAAGAATTATTTGGTAAAGGTGGCGGTAGATAATTAAAGATATTGTATCAACTATAATGAAAGGTAAAATGATAATTGCACTACTTCCAGTTGCATTTATCATTTTTATTGTTTTAATAATTGTAGCTTTACTTACTTCATTGTTTGGTAATCAAGAGATGACTTATAAAACTTCTTTTGTACTTCCATTTGATACAAATAACTTTACTATCACATCTGATTATGGACTACGTGATGATCCATTTACTAATGAAAAATCAAAACATAATGGTATAGATGTTGTCCCAGTAAATACAAAAAATATAGTTGCAATAGCTGACGGTAAAGTTGTTGCTAGTACTCTTGATAGTGCTGGTGCTGAATATGTTTTAATAGAACATAAAATAAATGTAACTACTTATAGATCTGGATATTGGCATTTAGAAGAAAATTCAAGAACTATCAATGTGGGCGACGAAGTTAAGCAAGGTCAACAAGTTGGTATTATGGGAATGACTGGTAGATCAACAGGGGTTCACTTGCATTTAGTTTTACAAGTATATAATGCTAAAACAAATCAGTTTGAATATACCGATCCCACTACTATTATTAAAAATAAAATAACTGCTAAAGATTATATCTTATATGATTATAATTCTAAAAGCTTTAATAAGCCATTTGGTAATCTACCCACTACACCAGAGTTTAATCCATTACCTAATCTTAATAATTAATGGCCGAACTTTTGGCAAAAAAGCAATTCAAAAAGTGGCGATTTTCTAAAAAATATATATTCAAAAAGTGTGTACGATTGTTATACACCCCTTATTTTTCAAAGGATAAGAAGTTAACGATTGTATAACAAAAAGATGAAATGTAAACACTTGTGTTTTTTAGAAACCCTTATGAAATAAGGGAAAATTCGCCACTGGCGAATTGTTTGTAAACAGGATTTATCCTGCTTTAAATAGAACTTAAAAGTTAGTACATTTTTTTGGCCGAACTCTTGGCCGAAGATAGAAAGGATTTTATGAAATTGTTTTTAATTATTTTAGGAATTAATATTCTAATATTTTTAATTGTATTTGTTTTCTGTGCTTGTAAGGTTGCAAGTTTATGTGATAAAGAAATGGAAAAAATAAATAAAGATATTTAAGTTGTTATATTAAAGTTTTATTATTTTATAAAAGGGGGTTATATAAATGAATGATAAAAAAAATAATTATTTAAAAGTACAAGTGGATCAAAAAATGGAAGAAGCATTTAGAAAGATTATTGAGAAAAAAGGATTATCAATTCAAACTGCTTTAGAAATTATAATTAAAAATTATATACTTGAAAACTTGGATTGTATATTGAATAGTAAATAATGAATGAAAATAAAAATTCAAATATTGTTGCTTTCAGACTAGATCCACATAAGAAAAAATTATTACAAGATCAAGCTGATAAAAATAATATGAAATTAAGTGAGTATTGTAAATTAGTTTTATTAGATTATTTGGAACAGTCAATGTTATTAGATACACAAAAAAAGTTGGTTGAACTAATTACAGAAACAGTACAAAATGCTAATGAAAAACAATTCTATAAAATACTTACTATGCTAAATAAAAATAATATAGGAATAGAAACTATAATATTACAAAATGATATGACTTATAAATATTTTGATATACCACAGACAAGATCTGAATTAAATACCCATTTAGTAAATCACCCTATAACAGAAGTTGCAAGAGAACAAGTATTAAAAAATATTCGTGAATTAAGAAATAAAAAGGAACTAACTGATGAGTAGTAATATAGTAGCTATCGTTCGTTATAAGAAAGATGTTAATTTTCAAAAGTTAGTTGGTGGTTGGTGTAAGTATGTTTCAAAGGACGGTGCAGACGGAAAAAGTTTAAAAGACTTTTCTTCTAGTGATGAATTGTTTGATAAAGAATTTGGAATATATGATGACACTATTGATAATGATGTTAATTACATTTGGGATAAAAACGGAGATATAAAAAAAGAAGATATATTAAAAGATTTGCCAAAAGATGAATCAGGTAGAATGTGGAATTTAGTTATTTCATTCCCACCAGATTTTGCTTTAGAATCTGGACTTAAAACTAAACAAGATTATTATATGATGACTAAATCTATTATGCCTAGATTTTTATTAGATAATGATTTTGACTTAACTAATACACGGTGGTATGCAAGTAAACACAATGATACTGATAATCCACATCTTCATATTACTATTTTTGAAAAAGAAATTAGAAGAAAAAAAGATACATTAGAAAAGTCATCAATAAAATATTTAAAAAGTAATATTGCTTCTTATTTAGTAGATAACAAATCTTTTTATCAGGAACAAGATTATTTATTTTTAGGTTTGGAATATAAGATAAGAAAAAACAATTTTACAAAAGTTGATAAAGAATTATTTTTTAGTAGTAAATATAGAAAAGCATTAAATAAAGACTTATTGAATCTATATGATAAGCTACCAAAAAGGGGCCGACTTCAATATAACTCAAAGAATTTAGATTATTGTAGAAAAGATATTGATAAAGTTATAGAAAGAATTTTATATCACGACACTATCAAGTATGAATTTGAAAAATACTATCATAGTTTAGAAGAAATACAAAGAGAACAAAAAAAGTTATATGGTAATAATGCAAATAATAAATATATAGAAAATAAAATGAAACGTTTATATTCTAAAATAGGAAATGATATTTTGCATAACTTTAAAGTTTATAACTCTACTGACTTTATCAAAAGACAGAAAGAATTTTTAAAAGTTAATATAATGAATATGAATTTTAAAAGTCGTCCTGTAAAAAAGAACTCTACTATTTTAAAGTATGCTAAAGAATTATATAAACTTGGTCGGCTTGCTGAATTATCTGATAATGATATTAAAAAGTTATTAAGTGATTGGATTAGAAGATCAAATTTAGATGTTAATGTTGATAATATATTTACTGCTGTTAGAATGACAAGTGAAGATATAAATGCTACTGATTTTTATAAATCACTATCTCACTTTGGTTATACAAAAGAAAAATATACTAATTATAAAAATAAATCTTTTTATAAAAATATTAGATTTAAACAGTTTATTAAAAAAGCTAATTATTTTTTAGAATCTGAAAGTAAAAATGAAGAAAGATATTTACAAGAGATTTTAGAAAAAGAATTACAAGGAAAAGAGATTTAAAGGGGGTTGTTAAAATAAAGAAATTTAACTATTGTTTAGTAGTTATTATTTCTCTATTATTAATTATCTTTTTTCTACCGAATTTTATAAACATAGTTCAAAATAATTTTAAATTAAGTTTTAATTTTAACTTAATAGAATTAATTAAGATAATATTAAATGATAAAAAAATGATTATGGGGATCTTGCTTTTAGAGAGCCTTTTCATTTTGCTTATAACTTATTATAAATATAATTTTAAGGTTAAGAACTCTCACTCTACTAATGGTATTCCAAAACGTGTATGTTCTAATGAATTTGGTAGTAGTAAATTTGCTAGTATAAAAGAGATTAAAGATAACTTTACTACTTGGAAATTTGGAAAAGAAAATAAATCAGGTGGTATGGTTGTTGCAATAGAAAATAATAAATACTATGTTGATACAAGCTCTAATCATAATTTAATTGTTGGTAGTACTGGATCTGGTAAAACTGTTAGTGTCATATTACCACTAATTTTTAATCTAGCTGATAGTAATGAGTCAATGATTATTAATGATGTCAAGGGCGAATTATATAAATATACTTATGATTATTTAAAGAAAAAAGATTATGATGTTAAAGTTATTAATTTAAGGGATACTAAAAATAGTGATTTTTGGAATCCTCTTACTTTAGCATATCAATATTATAAAGAAAACAATTTTGAAAAAGAAGTTGAAACAGTTAATGACTTATCAAATGCAATATGTGAAGAAGTTAATAGTCGTGATAAGTATTGGCAAGAATCATCTTCTTCTGTATTAAGTGCTTTATGTCTTGCTTTAATTGAAGATTGTAAAAATGAAAATCAAATACATTTTCATTCTATTTATAATTTGTTAGTAGAACACGGCGCTAAAAAGTATGGGGATCAAAACTCGTTAGACAAGTACTTTGATGATAGGCCTTTCGGTAATACTGCTAAAAATTTGTATTCTGCTGGTAATTTTGCTCGTGGGGAAACAAGGGCTACTATCTTCTCTATATTAGCTTCAAAATTAAAAATATTTGGCGATACTGGTATAAGTTATATAACAAGCAAAACTTCTTTTAATATGCGTGATATTGGTAAGAAAAAAACTGCTATATTTTTGGTAGTACCTGATGAAAAGTTATCTCGTCATTTTATAGGTGGCTTATTTGTGAATCAAGTCTATCAGACTTTAGTAGAAGAAGCTCAAAAAAGTCCTAATGGCGAATTAGATGTTAGAGTTAATTTAATCTTGGAAGAACTTTGTAATACTATACATATCAACGAATTATCAAAAAAACTAACTGTTGCAAGATCCAGAAAAATTAGAATATATGGTGTCGTTCAAGATTTTGGAATGATACAAGAACATTATAGAGATCAAGCTACTACTATTAAAGCAAATATGAATTTATGTTATCTTCTTACAAATGATTATAATACTGCTAGAGAAATATCAAACCGACTAGGAAAATATACAATAAAAACTACTAGGACATCATCGTCTAATAGATATGGTAAAGCTGATTTTAATTTATCAAGTGATACTTCTTTAACTGGTAGAGATTTGCTTACTACTGATGAATTAATTAATTTTAAAGTTGGCGACGCATTATTTTTAAGAGCTCGTATGGATCCTATCAAAACTAAACTAAAACAAATAAGTGATTATCCTATAAAATATAAAATTGTTGATGAAATAAAAATTGATAATCCAGAATTTCAAAAATTAGAACTTTTTGATTTAGACACTTTTAGAATAGAAAAGGAATTATTTAAACCGGAAGAAACTAAAAAGACTACACCTACTAAAAGGGCTAACCCTACTAAAAAGAAAAAGGATAATGGGGATAAACAATCCTAGTATAAATCTTTTTAATTTTAATTATCCGGTTATAAAATTAAATAAAGATAATGTTAAAGTCGGTACTTTCTTTTCTGGTATTGGTAGTCCTGAAATGGCTTTTAAAAGATTAAAAGATAATGGTATTATTAATAATTATGAATCAGTATTTTTTTGTGAAATAGATAAATGGGCGGTAAAAAGTTATTGTGCTATTCATAATAAAACTGAAAAAGATAATCTTGGGGATATTACAAAAATAAATGGTAAAGATCTTCCTTACTGCGACATTTGGATTGGTGGCTTTCCTTGTCAAGATATATCTATGGCTGGTGTAAGACGTGGATTTGACTTTAATAGTAATACTAGGTCATCTCTAGGTTGGAAGATGATTCAATTCATAAAAGAAATGGATAATCCACCAAAGGTTGTTATATTTGAAAATGTAGCCGCTATTACTAATTCTAAAATGAGAAAAACTTTAAGTCTTTTTAAACAAGATTTAGAAAATCTAGGTTATTCATTATACGATCACGTTTTAACCGCACTTGATTATGGTACACCTCAAAATAGAGAAAGATACTTTTTAGTTGCAATTAAGGGTAAATATATTTATCAATTTCCAGAAAGAATAAAACTTAAATTAAGACTTAAAGATTTATTAGAAAAAGATATTGATCCTAATTTGGTATTATCGGAAAAAGTAAAATTTGATTTAGAGAAATTTGTTAAAAATAAAAACTATTCTAAAAATAGCAAATTGATATGTAAGAATTTAAAAGACAAAAGAAAAAGATATGTTATAAATTTATATAGATTCGTTGATGGTAAAAATCATTGTGGACGTGATACTTCATCAAAATATAATCAGACTGCAAGGTTATGGTCTATGAATGGGTATTGTCCTACTTTAACCGCTAACTCTACTGAAGATACAAGCAAAATGATTATCTACAAAGATAATTGTTTTTTTGTTAAGAAAATTAGTCCACTTGAAAGTTGGCGATTTATGGGATTTTCAGATGATGATTTTTATAAAGCTAAAAGTACTGGTATGTCTAATAGACAACTATTTAAACAGGCCGGTAATAGTATAGCAACAAATGTTATTTATTACATATTGAAAAATTTATTTTAAGGGGGTGTTAATTAATGGAATATGAAATATTTTTGAATAAAGTTAGAAAGAATTTAGAAAAAACAGACAACTACTTTGAATGTGAAATGAATGAGATAATTGATGTTATAAGAAATACTTTAACTAACGAAAAAATAATTAATATATCTGATTTAGATGTTCTATTCTATAAAGTCAAATGTTATATAAATAGAATGATAAAAAAAGAAGAATAATTTTACAAAATATGACAAAATACGACAAATCGTCCAATTAGTCTTGCAAGACTAATAAAAATGTGTTATATTTATATTGTCAGTAAGATACTGACTATTAAACCATTTTACTTTAACTTGCATACGCTACACCTTACTTCTAGTAGTGTTTGTAGTGAAAGTAGCTCACTAAAGCCGCTAGTACAGGGCTTTGTTTTTTTAAGAAAATATATCAAATTATAGCTGTTTGATTGACTTTAACTTATATTTAATGTAAGATAATAGCAATAATGAAATCATTAACTGATTTAGGGGAAATGTTTTTATGAAGTCTGAAAGTTTTAAGCTCTTAAAAAGCAAAATAAATATTTTAAATGATTTGAATGATAAGATTAATTTAATCGAATGGAACAAAGATGACGGTCCAAAATTTGAATCAGTTGAAGAAATGAAAGAATTTGAAAAAAAAGTTATAAATGGCGATTTTGAATTTGTGTTAGATGATAATACTGATACTGATAATAATACAATTTTAAAAGATTATAAAACCACTAAAGATAATTATTTCTTTTATATTTATAGTTATAAGAATAATGATAAATATATTACTTATTTATCTTTAAAGAATTTAGATGAAACAGATTGTATTCATAATATATATGGATATAAAACTGATGATGAAAATTCTGCTTTAACATATTTTGATAAATTGAAAAACGATATATCAAACAATACGATTGATTATATACTTAATAAAATGATAATTGATGTTGATAAAAATATAAATAATTTAAAAAATAAGTACGAGAAATTGACTAGCGAAAGTTAGTCTTTTTTTTATACTTTTAAAGGGGGTTGAAATTATAGATATAATTAATAGTCTTAATTTGATTAAAGAATATATATCAAAAAAAGACTTTAAAAAAATTAAAGATACAACTTTAAATATAGAAAAAAATATTTTGAATAATTACCATAGTCATAATGATTTTAAAAGATTAATTGATACCATTGTGCTATATAGTGATTATTCTTTTTTTAATACCTTATTAATTGATTATCAATATCCTTTTTTCTTGGATCTTGGTACTGAAAATAAATTTAAGAAAAATGGATTTAATATTTTAAATAATGCTAAAAAGATTAATATACTATCACCAGATAATGATGTATTTGTAAAAGTTAAAAATGATGATAAAGAAGAAATATTACCTTATACTTCACTAACTGATAAAGAAAAAGAAAAACTTAATAATCCTAATGATAAAAGTATTACAATAGATCATACAGAACTAAAAGGAATGAATATTATAGAACTATATGATTGTAAAGATACTACTATGGAACAAAAAGATTATAAAAGTTTAGAATTACCTGCATTACTTCTTTTTGATTATCAAGATATATATAATTCTTTTGTAAAAGCACTATATGCTGATGGATATAAAATTAACTATTGTAATAATTTAAAAAATAAATTTGATTATGATAAAGATAATAAAACCATTAATTTGAAAAAAGGTATCAATGATAGAATTAAAGTTTTATCTATGCTAGATATTTATACATCAGATAATGCAAATAATGATTTTGAGAAAGAACTTCTAAAATATTCTATTTGTAAAGGTATAGGAATTGATACAGACTTTGATGATAGATTTGATTTATATAATTGGTATAAAAAAACAGATTTTAATGATGTTGAAAAATCTTTTAAATTAATATCATCAAAAGGAAGAAAATTTATTAATAACTTTAATAAGTTTTTTAGTATTGAAAAGAAAAACTTTGAGTACATACCTACCGGTTTATATGAAGATTATAATTTATCACTTTAGGCGCTGACAAACATATTTATAGCGCGTTATAATTTTTTTGTAAGGCGGTGGTGATATAAAAAAAGATCCTTGGGATAAATACTATAACAAAGCTAAAGAATTAAGAATAAATGCAATTTATGCTGATACTTTATGCGAATTAATACTATTAAGATATGAATATGTATATAATAATATTAGTAAAGCTGATGTTTTGAAAGAACTACCGGGAATTAGAGAATTAAAACCTATTCAAGTAAAAACTATTTATGAAAAAGCAATAAAGTTATTAGAGTTAAAATATGATGTTATAGTTTTGCAAGACAATCCATTTGTATTTAAAAAATAAGAAAGTGAGTGATGAAAATATGGAACTAGCTATTAAATACTATAAATTTATAAATGATTATGCAAAAGTAAAAAAGTTAAAGTTAAATATAAAAATAATAAAGAATTTCAAGATGGAAAATATTATAGTTTATTCATAGAATATATAAATATTCTTGATGAGTTAAGAAATTTATTAAAAATCAAAAGATAGAATCAAAAGACTATGATTTAGTTATTTAATTTAATAAAATCTCATAAATTAAATTAGAAACTATTTATCATAGTTTTTTTTAATTTAAGGGGGTTGAGTATTATAAATAAAGAGAATAAAAATGGGGATAAAAATGAAATTAATTACATAATTGAAAATAAATTTATAACAAATGCTAAAACAGAAGAAGAATTAATTGAAATATTTAATAAAAAATGGGCAACTATCATTTTAAGTTTAGAAAGTAAATTTGGGGGCTGTAATCTTGCATAAAGCGCGTTATAATTTGATTGTATTACAGTGCTTTCAATATATACGAAAGGAAGATATATGTTGAAAAATGAGAGAAAGGTGGTATGTAGTAATTTAAGTAATACAGTATGTTCAAATGACTATATAGTTGATAATGTTTCGGGAGATGACTATTTAGAAACAACTGAATTTAAAACAATTAAAAAATTGCTATCCGAAGATAATTTAGAATATATGACTGATTATTTAAGAGATTTATTAAAAGTATCTAAAAAAAATAATCCTAATTGTTTTAAAAAAAATGGATTAATTAGTTCTTTACATATTCCCGGCAAAAGAGGAATAATATATGTTAGATTATCTCAAGAGGACTTAGATAGAGAAAAAGGCAATGTTAGTAAAAGTATTTTAAATCAATTATTAATGTTATTATCATATTGTAATGACAAAGGTATTGAGGTTGTTGGCATTTTTTATGAAGAAGATATAAGCGGAAGTGATGGATCACGTGAAGAATGGAACAAAACACTTTTGTTCTGTGAACTTGGAAATACAGATATTTATATTTGTAAAACTCAAGCTAGATTTGCAAGAAGTATTGAATTCGTAGAAAAATATTTACATAAAAAGTTTATAGAATGGAATATTAGATTTTTAAGTATTGTAGATAATATTGATACTTACAACAAAGGTAATAAAAAATCAAGTCAAATAACTGCAATGGTAGATGAGTGGAAAATTGAAGAACAATCAATAAATACTAAAAAAACTTTAAGAGCAAAAAATGACGCGGGACAATGGACCGGTTCCTTTGCTCCTTATGGTTATATTGAAGATCCTGATGATATGTATCATCTAGTAATTGATGAAGAAGCTGCTAAAGTTGTAAGAGAAATATATTCTATGTATGCTAATGGATATGGATATTATAAAATTTGCCAATATCTTAATGAAAGTAAGATACCAACACCTAGTAAACATAAAAAACTACAAGGATTAAAATTTGTTTGTTGCATGGCTCCTAATGGTGCAGAATTTTGGAATACCGACACAATAAGAAAGATCCTATTAGATGAAACTTATGACGGCATTTTGATACAACATAGGACCGAAAAAATTGCTTACAATATTAAGGGTTACAAAAAAATTCCTAAAAATGAGCAAAGTATTATAGCTTGTGCACATGATAGAATTGTAGATCCTGATATTTCTAAGATTGTTAGAAAAAAATTTGCTGATAGAAAGTTAAAGATAGATTTGGACAATGCAAGAAAAGATTCAAGACAATTTATAAATGCTATTAAAGAAAATATTAAAAGCTTTGATGTTGATAAAGGAAAAAATGATGAAGTATATAGAGCAATAGAAGAATTAGATAATAGCTTGACAAATAATGATATTAAAATCATAACTGAAAAATATGATAATTTAAGAGAAAAGACATTGTCTCTTGATAGTGAATTGTACTCTTTAATTACCGATCAGGTTGATATTTTAACAACATCAAATACAAGAGCACGTCCTGGTAAAAATGGCGAAGTACATATTTTCAGTAGAAAAGTATATTGTGCTGTTTGTGGAAAAGTTTTTCAAAAGAGTAATTGCAAATCTGGTCCAAGAAAGAATCCTTTTATGAAACCTTATTTGCATTGTAGAAACCACAGAAAAACAGGTGGAACTCAGTGTGATAATACTAGTTATATTAGATATGAAGTTCTTGAAGAATTAGTTTTAAATGAAATAAATAAAATTATTGAAAAATATTATAATCTCGAAAAATTAGAAAAAAATTATTCATCAAAAAAGTCTAGTATTGATTATGACAAAGATATGAAAATATTAGAAAAAGAAAAAAATGATATAGAAAAAAAATTGAATAAAACAAGCGACCGCTTTACTATGTTGTATGATGATAAAGCTGACGGAATAATTACTACTACAGAATTTGTTATGTTAAAAAATAAATATCAAAAAGATATTGATAATTTTAATTTAAGAATTGAAGAAATTAAAAAAGAAATAGATGATTTAAGCGAAAAGAAAAATGATGAAATCAATGAAAAAAGTATATTAGAAAAATATACTCATATTGATAAATTAAATAGACGCATTATAGATGAATTTATATCAAAAATTCTAATAGGAAAAAAAGATGAAAATAACAATAGACCTATTAAAATATTTTGGAATTTTACTATATAATGCACCGTGCATAAGATTATCTGCCATGTCCCGCATCTAAAATAATCGTTTTACCTAA
>UMJN01018028.1_pt1 | contig 37093 bp, 26 predicted proteins | sample 1966061 | NCBI WGS metagenome assembly UMJN01 (sample SAMEA4836149, study PRJEB28245) | human gut metagenome | biome: gut microbiome; material: fecal sample | place: Denmark | collected 2008
TGATATTTTGGTGAGATGTGCATAAGCACGTCTTTTTATTTTACACAAAAGGAGATGATTATATTAAAGTTGGGAGAAATCCATTTACTGATGAAGAAGAAAAATATTTAATTGAGAACTATGCTACAGCTACATGGGAAGAAATACTCAAACATATACCAAATAAACGAAAAGATTCGATTGCACACAAAGCTATGAAACTTGGTTTGGTGCGTCGAAAAACGTGGTCAGAAAAAGATGTAGATTTATTGAAAGAGGCTTATCCGTCTGATTTGTCTATTGAAGAAATTTCACAACTAATATTTCATGGTAAATATACCGTTGGTGCTATTCGAACAAAAGCACATAAATTACGATTAGAAAAGTCGGCAAGATGGACAGATAAAGAAATGGAATTACTATTTAAATATTATCATATCTTGCAACCAGGAGAAATGGAAAAAATGCTACCAAGACATCCAAAAGGAAGTATTATTTGTAAAGCAAACGAAAATGGACTTGTTTCGTTTCGGTATTGGGGACAAAACGAAATTGATTATTTATTAGAACATTATTCTACTCAGTCAGATGAGGAAATTGCACAATATTTACATAGAACTTCTGAGGCTGTTCGTGGGCAAAGAGATCGTATGAAATTATACCATCCAATTGAAAGATGTGTTTATGAAGACATTCCAAAATTTTTAAGACATAAAATTAGACCATGGCGTAGAAAATCAATCGAACATTGTAATAATCAATGCATTATAACTGGTAATAAAATTTATGACGTACATCACTTGTATGGATTTAATTTGATACTATCTGAGACATTAAAGAATATTGATTTCCCTTTAAAAGAAAACTTTACCGATTATAGTAAAGAAGAATTACAATATTTAACTGATGAATTTTTAAAAATGCATAATTCATATCCGCTTGGAATTTGTATTGATCGAAATTTACATAAACAATTTCATAGTATGTATGGACATGGAAACAATACACCAGAACAATTTAAAGAATTTTTAAACAAACAAAATATCAGAATCCGTAACGACTATGTGCTGGCACAGTGATGTGTCAGCCTACGCATCATATCTTATATCCATAAGATAAAGATAGAGTCTGCTCTGCATTTATAATCCTAAGCTAGTCCCTTAGACGAAGATGCAGAATCAAGAAGAAATTCTTGGTCGCCACATATTGGATTGTGTGGTATTATGCAAAAAAACGCATATAAAGTAACAAAAAAAACCAATCATATGGAACAATTTCTAGTCCTAATGGGCAACTATAAGAAAGCTCAAGAATACGAGAAAGTATCCGAAAATTCTGCTGGATCTACAGACAAAAAGTACAAAGTTTATGAGAATAGTTTGGAAGGACGAACAGAAGATCTTAAAAACTCATTCCAATCTATCTCAACAACATTTGCTGATAAAAACCTTCTTGGTGGAGGAATTACTTTACTATCAAATGTTCTTAATGTAGTTAATAAATTAGTAAGTAGTTTTGGATTATTGCAAACTGCTGCCGCTGGCTTTGCTGGCATTAAACTTTTTAAAAACCTAGGTTGACCCTATCTCAAAATCATTAGGGTGACAGTGAGCCTACTATATATAAGGAAGAAACAGAAATGGTGTTTTGGACAAATATATAGGATACGGGGTTTTAAAATACACGTATCAGGAGTAATTGCTGGAACGAAAAAGGATATCAAAACTGAAACGGAATTGGCAACAATAGACGGAATAGTTTAAGAATTTGATATTCATATCGTATTATACGATTGTATCTAATCAGCCGCACACATTCTTACCGTATAGGAAGATATCGGTAAACTACCGCATAAGAAACGTGCTTCGGGATAAGGCACAGTAGCTAAGATGTTTCAATAAGAATGGATGTTCAGAGACTACCGATCCTGACAGATAATGACGACCTTATGATCATTGTCTGGTAATGTATAGCCCAAAAGTGTAAATTAATGTCGATGTTTTACCTGCTATCATCGTTTGCGTACAGAGATATTTCATCTCTAAGCAGGGAATTCAAATTCAAATTTTATGTAAAAAATGACCATCAAAAAGTCCTTATTTTATAAGGTTTTTTGAAGATTGACATTTTGGCAAGTTGTATTTTATTTTATACAATGTTGCTAAAATCAAGTTTATTTCTATACTAACCAATGTAAGGAACTTATTTTGGTAATGAGAACGACTCATGACCGTTCTTTATTATATCGAGCAGTGGACAGGCAGAGTAATTAACTGCCGAGCGGAACTTCATTTTCTCCTCAACTTTCATACGCATCCACTGCTCTACTCTATTTAAACTGTTAATGTTAGAAAGTTGAGAGAACTGGAGAAAAAATATTATGATCAACACTAAAGATAATTTAGAAATTATGGAATTCGTAAACGATAACAATGGAATGTCTGTCAGAACAATTTTAAACCCAGACGGTAGTGTGTCAATGAATGCTGAAGATACAGCTGTTGGATTTGGATGGACTAGAATAAAATATGGAAAAGAGTATGTAAAATGGGATAGATTAAATTCTTACATTAAGGATATTGGATTTTCCCCACTTGTGGGGAAAGATGATTTTATCCCAGAAACACTATTTTATCTTTTGGGAATGAAAGCATCTAATGATAAAGCAAAAGAATTTCAAATGTGGCTTGCCAAAGATGTTATTCCATCCATCAGAAAACATGGGGCGTTCATTGCTGATTCTCCAAATGTAGATATCGATTATGTAAAGAATGAGATTAAATTTAGTACAAAATGTACCATTAAGACTTTTAGAAACGCAGATGTTTCGGAAATCAAATCATTGTATTCTGAATTCAAAAGTTATGTTGATGAGGAATTCAAATATGAATCTGCCAAAAGAATATCTCGTTATAAGTCAGTCGAGAAAGGATTACAACAGTTACATGATCGTTTAGCATCCGAAGATATTTCTAATGTTGGAGATTGTTATAATATTAGAAAATTAAAAGAACAGGTTATTCTAGATCGTACTACTCTTGAAAAAAGAGTGAGCGGTGGACAGAAAGCATATATGACAAAACGAATTGACGATCTTGAAAAGCAAATTGGTTGAATATCGAATGCATTTTTGATATGATAAATATACATAAATTGAATATATAATCAAGAAGTTATTTGAGGTGGTAAAATTCGTTGCAACCATGCACCCTATGGGTTAAAAGAGATGTAGGAGAGGCGACGCCTACCAAATAACTTCTTTTTTATTGCAGAAAAATAACCGCCTGACCTGGTAAGTAAGCGGTTATTATTAAACGTATAAATTATTAGGCGAACCGTTATCAGTAACACCTTTTTCTATTATCAGAATATCATTGGAATCTTGAAATGTCAATAATAAAAAACAGTCTATCAGAAACCACTTACGGCAACTAATAGACTGCAAATCCTTTGGAAATGCAATGACGAACTTGGAAGATAACTCGTTGCATTTCTTGTAAACTTAACCGTATAACTTGACGATAAATAAGTTATATGGGATATTTTTATATTAATACAGAGATATTATTTTGTCAATAATTTGTTGTAATAAGCTGATTTGTTGCATAAATAGAATTAAGAGAGATAACTCAACGGTTACCTCTCTTTTGTTATACTCTTTTTTAATTTAGAAATTTGTTGTATAATAAATTATAACTATTAATTTATATATACAAAGGAGAGTATAATTATGAGTAGACAAGTAACAGACAAAGACGGAAATGTACATATTATTGAAACAAATAGTCAACAGATAAATAGTATGACAAACCAAGAACGAATGTTGGATAAAATTATTCAACACCAACAAACTCAGAATAACAATAAGTCAAAGGAGTGATAATTTATCAAAGAACTTAGTTTAATAATTGAAGCTGTGCCAAATATATTACAATATTACATACCAGGTGCATGTTTCTTATTTATATTTCAGCTAACAATTTCTAAGAAACTTTCAGGATTTGCATTTAATGTTGGAAGCTGCATTATTAGTTATGTGTCGTTAGCAACAATCGCATTATTACGATTAAATATCTTGAAACATTTAAAAGATACATCTTGGATAAATAATGGAATTTCTATTATTTTATGTATTATAGTAGCATTATTATTATCCCTTATCCTATCAAACAAAAAAGTCAAGAACTGGATCGCTGATCAATTTCATATCACAACGAACAACAATGTTCTTGATGATGTGTTTGATTACACGAATGGTAGCTGTGTAATTGCTCGTCTAAAAGATAAAGATTATTTCTTTATGGGCAACTTACGGTTAACAGATGAAGGAAAAGACAAACAATATATTGTGTTAAATGCTTTCACAAAATTTTCGCAAAACGGTAGTGTGCTGGCTACTTATGCAAAAGCTGAAGGGAAGGAAAATGCGAATATCGTTTTGAAGATTAGTGATATTGATTATCTTGAAGTATATAATAACGGCTTTGAAGATATTGTAACCGTGTTAAAGAGAGAGGATTGATAGTCCTCTCTTTCTTACCACTGATATTTACATTTGTTGCATTGATATGTATTTCTTGCACTACGGGTGGCAGTGCGAACAAGCTGTGTATCCACGTTGTTCTGCTTCAGATTTAGAGATTGATATCGAACTCTTTTTAAGATATCTACAACCAGCCGCATGATACTTTTGTCCATAATCTGTTATGTAAACTGTATAACTTGCGGATGAAGAATTATCGGAGTCTGAAGAAGACGAATTATTTGATGATGAACTGGTATTATTTGAGCTAGATGATTTCTTTGATGTAGATTTTTTCGGTTTTGCTACCTTTTTATATTTTGCTTTTAACTTATCGTATTTGTCAATTAGTGACGTATATTTATACCATAGATTATTATATTCTCCACTAGAACGACTCAAATCTTCTTGTATTTCATCATTCTCTTTGGAAAGATCATAATAACGTGAATAAATATCATCATAAGAACCTTTTACATCTTCGTATTTTGACCTTATTTTTTTATGTTCTTCGCTAGTTTTGATATTAGTTCCAACACTAAATGATAAACAAATTGATAGAACAGCAATCAAGACATGTCCTTTGTTTAAATTCATTTGCGTACTCCTACCATTTATAACCACAGTTCTTACATCTGTAAGTATTTCTCGCACTAGAACTCAAAAAACCAACTGCAAGGAAACCTACTGCTTTTCTAGTCATGCTAATCTTCTCAATATTGGTTGATCCGCATGTTGGGCAGTGGGGAACATTAGGATGTTGTATTGTTTGTTTGGGTTTGTTGTTGGAATGATGTTTATTTTTCTTCTTCTTTTGCTTATGTACTTTTTTATAATGTTGATCGAAGAATTTCTCGGCTTCTTTAATGCCGTTGTGATATAATACATCATCCCAGCTTTCGGGAAATGACAATGGAACTTCATTAGACAACTGCAATACACTAATTAATTGTTGTTTTTCTTCTTCTGTCAAGATTGATAATTCTTTTATATAATTAAAATCTTGTTTTGTTAATTTCTTTTTAAAATACAAATTTCTAGCAGTATCTTCAAAATCGTATTTATGGTAATGTAAATAACAAATAACAATAGAGCCATCCATGTTATCTAAATCATCAGCATACTCCTCTTTGGTCATTGCGTTGTATGATTCTGGAACCGAATATTGCTGTATAATATGTGTCAATAATGTCATTTTATTATCAACACATATATCAATCCCAGAATTATCAATTGATTCTAAAATATACTGAATTGATTCTTTTTTATTCCATTGTTTCATCGCCTGTACTGCTTTAGAAAAATCAACTATATTTCCGTTTATATTACAAGTTGTATTGGTCAGGTTTTTGAACAATTGCTGTTGTCTTTGATTTACAATCCGTTGATAATCATTATTTTCTTTAATTTTTGTTAATGGATATCCACAATGTATACATTGATCAGCTTTATCGCTGACTTGTCCCCCACATTCAGGGCATTTTATTAACGCCATACTATACTCTCCTTTGTTGCCTACCATTTATACTTACAATTATTGCATTGATATGTTTTTCCAATGTTTGAACTCAATATTCCTAGCACTAAGCCGCTAACAATGCGAGAACTAGCAGTTATCTTTTTGATATTTGTTGATCCGCAGTTAGGGCATGAAGGTTTGTGAATAACTGGTTGTTGTTGAGGTAGTGGTTTGCTTTCTGTATCTCTGCCCCAGAAATTAGTAATATAATTGATAGCATCTACTTTCATAATTAATTGTATATCATACGGATAAGAAAATGGAATATATTTTTTATCATTTAAAAAATGTATAAATTCATTCTTTTCTTGATTTGATAATTCTGGAATCAATTGAATATGCTTAATAGCCTCTTTACTACAATACCCATATTGTTTTAAACTATCATACACTGGTGTTAAATCATATGTAACGTCATTATCCTTTATAATACATCTTTTATTTTTTGGTATATTTTTTATAACATATTCTCTAAATTCAGTTTGTGTTTCAAAATCGTCATAATTAGTAGGAATAATATCTGATGTCATAACTGTTTTAATAAATTCAAGAATCCCACTATAGCTAATATCGATATCACTTTCATCTATTCTGTCAGTTAATTCTTCGAAAATCTCTGAAGAATATTTACTTTTTAATTTAGGAACTATATCTGAAAAATCTACTACTACACCATTGAAATTACATTTTGTATTGGTTTTCTTTTCTTTTAATTTTAATTGTTCGAAATATTCCTTAACTGGATATCCGCAATGTACACATTCTTTTGACTGATCTGAAATTTCTTTGCCGCATTCTGGGCATGTTGTAAGTGCCATAATTTATTTACCTCCGATACATTTACTAAATAAATTGTATCATTATATATACTAGAACGCAACTCGTATATTATAATAAAACACTTTTGTCACTGCAAAATCGAGGTAAAGATGCGAAGATACAAGAAGCATTAAAGAATCTTGATCCAGAAGAAAGAAATATGTCAAATGCATATTTCAAAAATGCTGTAGAAAAAATAGCAAAAAATGAAGAAGGGTATACTCCAAAACAACGTGTAGAAACATTAATAAATAAAAACATTCCAAGAGAAACCATTTCAGATCTTATGAATACTGCCGTTAATCAGCCAAATTCTGATTATGCAGATAAGATTAAAGATGTAACTGAAGCAGTAGATTCGATTCCTAAATCTGCTGAAAAAGCTGGACATGCAGCCAGAGATTTAAACAAGAATCTGAAGTTTAGTGATGCCGAAAAATCAACAACTGGTTTTGCAAGTAAATTTAAGACAAAAATGTCTGACGGTGTTGAAAAAACAAAAGCAAAACTTGGTGAGTTTAAAGGTGCAATTAAAGATATAGGTACTGGTTTAAAAGAAACTATGGTTGCTAATCTCCCTGCCGTATTACTTGCTGCTGGTACTGCTGCTGCCGCTGGTGTCAATGCATTAGCTAACAATATTCGTAGCAGAGCATTAAACGCAGGCACAAAGAATCTCAACAAATACAACAAGAAAATCAATAAGAGTCAGTCTAAACTCGACTCTGTAAACGACATCAAGGCAGAATTCAACAGACTTGCCAAAGGTGTAGACAATACAACTAATCAGAATGTAGGACTGTCTGAATCTGATTACAGTCGTTATCTTGAATTAAAGAAACAGCTTGTTAAGACTAACAAAGACCTTGTTAAATCAATGGATAGTGAAGGAAATGCTATCATTGACAACAATTCTGCGATTGACAAATCTATTAAGAAATATGAACGTCAAATCCAGAAAAATAAACAGGCGATTGTTAGTAAGAAGAATTTAGCTATCCAGAACAAAGCTGCCGCACTAAATATGAATAAGACCACTGAAGGTAATCGAGTTGGAGACAGAAGCCTTACTGGTAATGTCGGACGACTACTGACTGGTGGAAAGAAAGGTGTTGGTATTGGCGGAGCTTTAATTGGTGGCGCAATTGGTACACTGATTGCTCCTGGTGCAGGTACAGCTATTGGTGCTGTTATTGGAAACGGTGCACAGGCGGCAGCAAATTTAGGTGGACAATTATTGCTCGGTACAAAAGATTCTGGTGCTATTCACAGCATATTTGCAAGTAAGAAATCTATTCAAAGTGATGGATTAAACTCTAATAAGTCTAACCTGATCAGCATGATCAAGAACACAAAAGCTTATAAAAAAGAAGCTAAGAGTATTCTTGGTAAAAATGCAGACCTTGATAATTTAACAGATCAACAGTTATCTACATTATTAAACAATGCAAACTTTGATAGTGGTGGACTCGGTGTTAAAGACAATACTATGAGCAAATATGTTGAAGCTACAAAGAGTAATCTGAAAGAAGTTCAAGATCAGCTCAAAGAGTTTAAGTCTACTACCCTTGAGAACACACTTGAAGCATCTCAAGGATTCGCAACATTAGACAAGACATCACAGGAATTTGCAAAGAATTATGTAAGTAATATGGATCTAAGTTCTGATAAGATGTCTGGTAAAGGTGCAACAAAATATCTTGAGGAACAAGAACAGAAAGTTCGTAGTTTTACAAACAAACTTGCAACTGATCCTTCTTTAAAAGATGCTTATGAAAAATTCTCTGATATCAAAGGAGATACGTCTTTAACTGGGAAAGAATGGCAAAAGCAAATCAATAAGCAATTTGAGACTCTTAAGAAAAAGACAGGTGCTTCTACTAAAGAATTATCTGGAATGCTTGGAGTTAGCATGTCTGGAAATGATGTGTTAACAGCCGATGGACAAAATGTTCAGAAAATGATTCAGACTCTTAAGGGTGAGTTTAAGAATCAGAAAACAAAAGATCAAAAAACCGTAGCCGACCTTCAAAACCAGAAAGATTTCACAAAATTAATTTCTCAATATCAGTCTGCCAGAAATAACAGATTATCCAAAGGTTCATCCAAAGTCGGTAATGTAGACCTCAATGGAAGACCTGTATTGTTAAATAATGATAAAAAGAAATCTTATAGTACATTAATCTCTTCTTCTATGGCTGGTGCTGACGGTAGTATGTTTGAAGGAAAGGAAATTATGTACACACCTGTATTGTCAAGCACTGGTAAAAAGCTTGATGATAAAACGATGCAGGAGTATATTTCCAAAATTACTTCTAAAGCTACAAGCAAAGATGAGTTGTTAAAACTTGATTCCAAAGGATTGGAAATTGGTGGACAGAAAGTTAAAAACGTCATTGAAGGTGTTGCTGACTCCGTAGATGAAGCCAATAAAAAGACCGAAAGTTTTCATGAAAATAATGAAAAGGGCTATGATAAAGAAGCGGAATCTTTACGAAAGATTAAAGATTATATGACCGAACAAGGCGGTAAATATGAGAAATTAGGTAAACAGCTTAATTCTTCTGTTGACTTTGACAAAATTTTCGGTAAAGGATATTTTGAAAACCTTAGCCTCGATCAGTTGTCTGAAGCTTATGACTTAATTACCGATAAGAATGAAATCTTTACAGGTTCTCTTGAACAGCTAAAACAGCGTCTTGATAATGTTGCGAAATACAAAGATAGTGGATTATCTTATACTCTTGACACGTATACTCAAGCTACAAAATCTGCTGACGATGATGCAAATTACAATACTTTTGTGTCTGGATTAAAGAGCGCCAAAGACGAATGGGATAAAGGTAAAGTTGGAACCGACCAATTTAAGCAAATGGCAGGTCTTATCTCTCCTACTGGAAAGACGGATGATAAGAATTTCAAAGAAAACTATGATCATATCATGAAGTATTTTACTTCTGACGATTCAGGTCCTAAAGCGTTTGTAAGTCAGTTACAGAACATGACAAATGCTTCTGGTGAAGCTATGGCTAAACTCAATGCAAAAACTGGCGATTATAAAGTTAAAATTGACAATGTTGGTAAGGCGGCTAAAAAGATGGGAATGGGTATCACTCCATTTGAATCCATCTTGAATAATCTTAAAACATACGGTTGGGATGTGCAGTTTGATTCTCTTACAGAGCAATGGGATAGTGCTAGTGAAAAACTGAATGAATGGTCACAGGCTTGGCAGAAAAATGGTGGATCATTAGGAGATTCTCAAGGTAAGGAAATCGAAAAATACAAACAACAACTTGAAGATTTGCGCAGAAATGAAAAAGAACTACCAGAAGGATTCGAGCAAACACTTACCATAAAACTTAATGCATCTGAAGCAGAAACGGCTTTAACGAACTCTGTTGATGAGTATAAACAAAAACTCAAAGACAGAGGTGATAGCTGGGGTACATCCAAAGATGCAAAGAAAGAACGTAGTAAAATTTTCGATGAAGGATCTTCTGCTACAGACAAGGCAACAAAAGCTCAAGATTCTGTGTTAGGTCAAAATGGTCGTGAACTAAATCAAAAATACGAAGCTGAGTATGAGAAAAAAGAAAATGCAGTTCAAGCCGCATTACAGCAAGCAGATAAAACTGGTTCGAAGAAAGATATGGAAGCATATCTTAAAGCCGTTCAAGCCCGTCAGGATCTTATTACTGCTGGTGCAACAGACAATAAATATTACGTTAAAACGAAGTTTAAAGACAAGAACGATGTCCAAAAAGAGTTAAAACGTAATGGCGCAACAGTCGATACGAGCGGAAATGTTACTGCAAGTAAAGATAACCAAGATGTTAAAACCATCATTGACGCTTATAACAAAGCACATAAAGGCAATGAGATTAAGGTTACTTGGGCTGACGGTAAATTACCAGATACTAAACCTAAGAAAAATGAGTCTGATACCAAGGGTAAAAAGTCTGAATCTGGATTGAAAGACAGCACTTCTTCTAAGAATGAGAAGCCTAACACAGAGACCAAGACAGAAACTTCTGGTAAAGAGAATAAATCTCCTTCCATTTTAGACAAGATCAATAGTTTCTTCAAAGAGCGCCAGACAAAAGAGTTCAAAAATAATACGACGAAAAAATCTGAAGAAAATACTGGCGAACAGACAAAGAAAGTTCAATCTCTAACTAACTTTGTTAAAAGTATTCCTTCTAATTTAAATGGAGTATTTAAGAGTGCTCAAACAAAACAGAATTCTACTACATATCAGAAACCACAGGTTAAGTCTGGAGCACAGAATTGGCAGACTGATAACACTAAATATGACAAGTTTACATCTGGTGCAAAAGGCATTTGGTCAAGCATTACAGGTGGCATAAAAGGATTATTTGGTGGTTCAAAATCTTCTGCTTCTGCTAGTCAAAATGCTAGTAAAAAGCAATCATCTAAGTCAGATGTTAAAGTAAATGTCAAAGGAAATGCTAAAAAGACAATTGATTCTATCAAGAAATCTTTATCTAGCATGAAATCCAAAAGCATTTCTATTAAGGTTAAAGGAAATGCAAAGAAAACAATTTCTTCTATTTCTAAATCTCTTAAGAAATTAAAATCTAAGAGCATTTCTATCAAAGCAAAAGGAAATGCGTCTTCTGTCATTAAAAAGATTGCCAGTGCTTTAAAGAAACTGAAAAACAAGACAATTACCGCCAAAGTAAAAGACAGTGCTTCACATAAAATTAGTAGCATTAAAGGAAAACTGAATGCATTAGGTAAGATGCATCCGACTCCAAAAGTTACTATCAGTACAAGTGGATTACCTGCCGTTGAAGCTGCAAAATCAGCGATCAATGGCTTACATGATAAATCTGTTAATGTATCTGTAAATTATAGTCAAAGTGGAAAACCAAGTAAAGCCTATGGTACATTTGCTCGTGGAACAATGGCATGGTCAACTGCTTATGCGAGAGGCACAGCAAATGCACTCGCAGGCGGAAATATTGGTGCCAAAACTTCAGGAAAAACACTTGTTGGAGAATTGGGTGTAGAAGCTATTATTCCAAAGAATTCACAAAGAATGTTTTTACTTGGCACAACGGGTCCCGAATTTGCAGATATCCATTCTGGAGATATTGTCTTTAATCATCAACAGACAGCTGATCTGTTAGCAAATGGACATACTTCTACTCGTGCAAAAGTACAAGGTGGAATGTCTGCTTTTGCTCATGGAACATCTTTCAAGGCTCTTTCTTCTGGTAAGTCTGCGACAGCTTCTGGTGGATGGCGTGGTGGTATCGCTGAGAAATCAGGTTCTTCCTCCACTAAAAAGCATACAGAATCCACTAAAAAGAATACAGAAGCAACGAAAAAGAATACGGATTCTAAGAAAAAAGACAGCAAAGCTACAGATAAAAGTACAAAGAAAAAGTCAAAATTTGCCACATTGCTTGATAATATGGGTAAACAATTTGACTTTATTGCAATCGCTATTGATCGAGCTGCAACTGCTACAGAAAAATTTGCTAATATGATTAATGATTATGTAAAACCAGAGGTTAAGCAAAGCGCACTTTGGAATCAATATAAATCAACTGGCAAAGAAATTTCTGTAAATCAGCAAGCAGCTAAGAAATATAAATCTGAGGCAAGTTCTTTTGCAAGTAAGGCAATTAAGACAGTTCCTAAGACAAAGAACAGTTCTAAGAAAAAGAATCAGAAACGATTACGGACATACTTTGAACGTGTGCGTAACGGTAGTATGAATATCAATACTATCAAAAATGATAACATGCGTTCTGCTGTGGAGTCCTATCAGAATTTATATGAGAAGTACATTCAAGCTAATTCTGCTGCTCAACAGTTAAAGAACACTCAGCGTGATTTATTCAATCAATGGTTGAATATGCCTACTGAAAAGGCGCAGAAAGCAATTGAAAACTTACAAAACTCCTATGATACATTATCTAATCGTTCTTCTGCTGCATCTACGGGAGAGTCTGGTGTTGCACGATTAGTTCAAACGTCAAACGATCAGTTGTCTGAAGCACAATCTAATGTTTCTTCTGCAAAATCTACTCAGAGTCGTGCCTCTTCTGCTAATAAAACAGCACAAAAGAAGGTTTCAAAAGCGACAAAGAGTCAGAAATCTAAGGCGAAATCTGTTACAAAAGCAGTTAGCAAGTCTGGATTATCTAAGAAAAAGAAAGCATCTCTTAACAAGAGTATTAAAGCAGGTAAGACAATCTCTACTAAGGGACTCAAAGGGTCTGCGAAGAAAAAAGCTACTGCTTATAATAAAGCGGTTAAGAGTACAAAGTCTGCAAAATCTTCTGCTGCTAAGACAAGTGCAAATCTATCAAATGCTAACAGTGCATTATATGATGCACAGGTATATCTGAAAAATGTGCAAGATTCTCAAGCAATTGCGAGTAATTATGCAGGTCAACCTGCCTACACATATCAGAATGACGTGTTGGACAGTCAAGTCAAAAATAAGAAAAAACAGTACGAAAATAGTCAGACTGCTGTAAGAGAAGCTAGTAAGAACCAAGCTAAATATCAGAAAGAACGTGAAAATGCACAAGCTAATAAGAATAAAGCTGATAGTGCAGTTAAGACCAAGGGTAATAATATTCTTAAGACCAAACGGGCTAAGAAATTATCTAACTCTCAGAAAAACGCAATCAAGTCTGGAAAAGAGGTTTCTTTAAAAGGAATCAAAGATAAGACTTTATTAAAACAGCTTAAAGCATATAATGAACAAGTCAAAAAAGCAAAAGACGCTTCTAATAAATTAGCACAGGCTAAAGAAAAAGAGGCGGATGCTACAAATGCTTTAGCAACTGCAAATAAAAATGCAAATGACGCTGCTGCGGATTGGGCTGCTGAACAGACAAATGCCGCCGTACAATCTCAGGCTAATATTAAAGCATATTATGATGCGAAAGCAAATATGGAAGCTACGAATAGTAGCAATTCTTCTTCTGCTGCTAAGTTGAAACAAGCAAAAGGTCAAGACCTTGATGCTTCCGATTATCAAAGCCAGATGGATGCCAATGAGAGACAAGCACAGATCATTGACGAAGAAGCTGCAAAAATGCAAGAGAATCTGAATAATAAACTGAACGATGGTTCTATTAAATATGGTTCTCAAGAATGGATGCAGATGCAAAATGAAATCAATGCTTGTAAAGGTAGTGCGGATGATTTAAGAGCTTCTAATGAAGAACTTAAAAATAGTATGCGTGACGATATTTATTATCGTGGCTTTGAACGTGCTATTAAAGCGGCTCAGAATTTACAAAATTCACTTACAACGATATCTTCTTTGATCGATGAAGATGCAATGTTTGATGATGACGGAAATCTGACTGATTATGGTACTGCTGCCATTGCAACAAATATTGCTAATGTCAAATCTGAAAAAGAAGAATTGAATCAATTGATGCAAGAACGTGCCAAAATGGCTGAGCATCGTGATGAATATTCTGATACAGAATGGGCTGATGCAATTCAAAAGAGCGATCAAGATATTGCGGACGCAGTTAAGAGTATTAAGTCTGCCGAAGATAGTGTGACAACTATTCTGAAAAATAACGCAAAACAGAAATTAGATGCGATTAACAAAACTATAGATGCTTATAAAGAAGCTATAAAAACTTCTCATGACTACTATACATATGACAAGCAATTAAAATCCTCTAACAAGGATATTCAGATACTAAAATCACAGATCAATGCACTTAATGGGGTGGCTGATGCAGCATCGAAGAGTAAGAAAGCACGTCTTGAAGCAGAACTCCAAGAGAAACAAGATGCACTTGATGATACAGTAAAAGATCATATTTATAATCTTCAGATTGACGGACTTGACAAGTTAAGCACACAGCTGAATGATGATTATGAGAAATACTGTAAAGAGTTATCTTCTTCTGTTGATAAGATTGAAGAAACATTTACATCTTTATCTGGAACAATCAGTTCAGAGGGTACAAAAATTGATAGTACGATTACTACTATCTTGGGACATTATGGTGTTAAACCAAGCGATCTTGGACTGACAGATAGCAAGGTCACAGGCTATGCACAAGGTGGATTAGTTAAATCTGTACATAAGAACGGAGATGATGGACTTGCTTCTCTCGCAGTAGGTGAGGAAGTCGCCACTGTCGATGTTGTTAATCTGGCAAACAAAATAAGACAGGATAAGGTATTAAATGCCTTAGCAAACGGACATACACTGAACGGAATGACTATGGATGGCATTGGCACAACGGAAATCAATGTTAACTTTGGCGAAGCTATTGGTGCAATTAATGTTCCTTCTGGAGTATCCGAAGAAGAGCTTCAAAGAATCGTTAATGAATCCTATAAATATACTTCTCAGAAAGTTACTCGTGACATGGCTAAAATCGTTGGTCGCAAACGTCCAGTTTAAAACCTTATATAATAAGGAAGAAACAGGTTGAGTGGTGCGTAGAAATACGCACTCTTGCCTGCTCTTTTATGCAAAATTTTATACAGAAAGGAGATTACATATATGTTGTCATTTGAATATAATGGACAATCTACAAAAACAATCTTAGATACACCTCTGATGGTCGTGCAGTTTGATGTGACAAATGACATCACGGGATTTTCACGAGAGATTGTTAAAGGTGAAAAAACAATGTTACGTCAGGAGACAAATCATTATGGTGCAATGTATTCTGATGAGAGCACATATGAATTTTACCTCGTAAAAGAAAATGGACATGGATTTACAAATTCAGAGCAGAGAAAAATTAATAAGTGGTTGACTTCTCCTACTCTTGTAAAACCATTAACAGGAATTGCGGATGATAAAGAAACTGTTATTTACAGGGGAATCTTTCAGAATATCGGATGGAAGATGATCACATGCAAACTTGGGCAACTTGATGCGGTTCAATGCAGTTTCGTTTGTGACACCCCTTTTATCTGGAAACACTATGAGGTTTCTGGTGAAGTCGCAACAAGTAATAAATTCTCAACAAACATCTTCGTAGATAGTGACGATACGGAGTATGAGATTTATCCAAAGGTGACGATCACTTCTCAGACAAGTCAAACAGTAACAATCGAAGTTCGTGATGAAAACTCTATGTCGGTACTGTGCAGACCTACTTTACCAGTATGCATTGATTGTAAACATTGTATGGTAACAGATGGAACTGTAACAGGGTTGACTAATTTTGAAGATATTGGATGGGCTGATGTCGGAAATATTTCGTGGCTCAAACTACATGATGGATATAATGTTATAAACATTACAGGTGCGTGTACTTATAAAATCGAGTTCGATGCGCCACAGAAACGGATCGGTGATTTGTTATGATTAAACACAATGCAAAAATTTATTTATGCCGTCCTGACAGAACTGTTATCTGTGCTTTAAATGGAGTACAGATTAAAAGCGTTGAATATGAACAGCAATTAAAAGATTTTAACCATCTTACATTTAATGTAGACAGATATATAGATGTTGATGGCGAATACATTGAATCTGCTGGCTATGAGAAATTAAAAGACCACATGACAATTTATCTTGAAGGACTTGACTATTTTCAACTTCAAGAACCTGCTTTACAGAATGATAATGGCAGATATGAATACAAGGCATGTGAAGCATATTCTGATGAAAAAACCTTTGAAGATAAAGATATGAAAGGTTTGTCTTTCAACAAAGGTACAACCGATTCTATGGAAATGTTGGCTACAAATAACGTAGATGATATGGGTTATGCGAAAGAATACATCACGTTTTGCAACGACAGAAACCATGAATTATCATTGATGCATTTGGTATTAGACAGAGTTCCAGGATGGAGTGTCGGTTATATCGATCCTGCAATAAAGAATGAAAAATATTCGTTTGAGGCAGATAATACCAACGCTTATGCGTTCCTTAACACAACTGTAGCCAATGTTGTAAAATGCGTATTTTATTTCGATACAATCAATAGAACGGTAAGTGCGTATTCCAAAGAAAACATAGGGAAAAACACGAATATCTTCATTGGATGGCGTAATGCACTTAATATGCTCAAAATGACTCCACAGGCAGATACGATGTATAATGCTCTGACAATTCAAGGCGACGAAGAGTTAGATATTACGAGAGTCAATTATGGTAGAAGTTACATCTATAATCTTGACTACTATTTGACTACAAACTACTTTCCTCAAGAAACTATAGATAAGGTCAAAATATGGCAAAAGTGGCAAATTGATAACCACGCTAAATATATTGAGAACGGAAAGAAGTCTGCGGAATATCAGGCAAAGATAGATGAAATTTACTATCGTGTACCAGATGATGGTATTCAGATTGATCAATATAAAACAATGGATCAAGAAACTCTCGAAAAAACATTGAAAATGTATGAACAGATGCTGATAACTATTCAGGTTAGTGTTGATACAAGAGATGACCATGAGAAAGATTCAAACGGAAATTATACAAAATGGGATAAGCCAGATGATATTCAGAATCGTGTCTATAAACCTTGGACTACTCCTTCTGGTGAAGTTGATCATGAAAAATATCTCGCACTTTTGAAAGAAAACAACAAAGGATATTATACATATCAAGAATTAAGAGATTATATTATTCCAAATATTAAGGTGGCAATTCAAAACTTGCATTTACCAGATGATAAGAAGATTGATTATAATGATGAATTTGAATCAAACTGGGATTTATATGGAATCAAAGAACTTGAAGGTAAGCGTGATGAATATAAGAAACAGATTATGGATATTCTCGCTCCATATCAAAAAGAGTGGAAAGACCTTACTGATGAAGAGATTAGTAAAGCTGGTGTAAAAGATGAGAAAACATATAATGTATTTCATAAGAATTTTATTAAGTACAAAAATTGGCTTGGAGATGAAAATACAGAAGGTTCACTTTTACATAAGTTAAAAGAGTTAAATGCACAGGTTGATGAACTTGAAACTCAGAAGAAACCATATGACGATGCAATGACAGATATGAATACTCATTCTGAACTTAATGATCCGCAATTTGGATTGACAGATAAAGAATATACCGCTGTCATGAACATTGTTCGTATGGGAGATTATACGAATAGTAACATCTTTGTAACTTCTCTTGATGATGCAATCACATCTTACGAGCATTGCGAAGAATTATATCAAGATGGATTAAAACGTATCTCTGAAACTTCTCAACCACAATATCAGATTGAGACTTCTCTTGATAATATTCTTTCTTTAAATGAATATGCAGACGTAGATTCAGATAATAAACAAGGTTGGCATAATCAGTTTACGGTCGGTAACTTTATTCGAGTTAGCATACGTGATGATTATGCAGTTAAGTTAAGATTACTGACAATTACATATAATCCTTGTACAAAAAGTTCGGAAATTAGTGTGACGTATACTAATATGATCACTAGCCTGACAGGTAGAGACGATTTTTCTTATCTGTTTGACGATACTGCTACTTCGCAGAAAAATAGTATTTCTGTCGGAACAGGCGATTCTAAAGATTCTATTGAGTATATGACTAATATGCTTCGGAGAATGACAAATAGTTCTTTGTTTGGAAATGCAGTGAACAATAGCGTACAAAATGTATTAAGCGATCAAGGAACAATCAACAAATTGTTTGGCGATTACTTGAGTTATAAAGTAATTAATGTCGGGAACATCACAGGTGATAAGGCTGAGTTTAATGAGTTGTTTAGCAAATATATTAACTCAGAATATATTGCTGCTAATTCGGCTGATATTAAAAAGTTAAATACAGACGTTGCCAATATTAACTCTGCAATCATTGGCACTTCTTCTACAGAAACAGGTATTGTATTCAACTTATCCTCAGCAAATGCTAAGTTTGACTCTGCATGGATCATAAATGGTATCGCAGGGAAAATGACAATTGGAGACTTAGCCGCAGGCGATATTACAATCTCTGATACAATGCGTATCCTATCTGAGAACGGCAACTTTATCATGAACGGCTCAGCTATGCAGTTTTTAGATACTGAAGGAAATGTTGGAATCCAGATCGGTTATGATACGAACAAGAATCCAAGCATTATCATCAAAGACAATAAAGGCGTAACAGTTATGACAAGCCAAGGTATCACTAAGGATGCGATTGCTGATGGATTGATCGTGAATAATATGCTTGGAGATAAATCTATATCTAAGGATAAGCTGAACTTTCCTATCGTTGAAGCGAACGCACAAGGCGGAGTTGATATTACACAGATTTATGATGGTAAAGGCGGTTTATGGGGCGTTGAGTACACGACATTTAAGGAAAGCGTAAATAGTACATTGGATGATTTTGATTCTCAAATGAATGAGATGGGTTATAATATCATTCTTACTTCTTCTACAGGAGCAAGGCTTGGTGTGGACGGAACATCTACATTGAGTATCACATTGACAAAAAATGGTTCAGATGTAACAAACAAATGGTCAGAAAATCACTTTGAATGGTGCAGAAAATCATCTGATTTAGACGGAGATACTTATTGGAATGAACAGCACTCTGGTATGAAAAGTGTTGTTGTAAATAGACAAGATATTATGAATGGAGCGACTTTTGGTTGCTCTTTTGTTGTTGATGGGGAAACATTAGCAACGACTTTAAATTAAGGAGGAAAATTATATGGGAAAAGTGCTTGCCTATGGCGAGATTACAATTACAGACCTAACAGACGGGAAGCAGATACAAGCATATGTGACATCGAACCAACCAAATTTTGTATCATACGATCCCAATGCAACTACAAAATATAATCCTGACTGGTCAGCAAGTAAATTGGTACTTACGCCAGTCATTTTTATTGATAATAAACAGGTGTCATTAACTCAGACTGGGTTAAGCATTACTTGGCAGAGAAAAGTTGGATCAGCAGCATCTACAAATATTGTCACAGGAGAAAGTGTATCTAGTGGAGTGTTAAGTGTTAGCAAAAGTATGTTAGTGCCTAATAGTTCAGAAATGATCACTTATATTTGTAGTATCGTTTATACTGATCCAGATACACAAATTAAAGCAGAAACAAGATGTCAGATGTCCTTTACTCTGGTGAAACAAGCTACTGAATTATCCGACTGTAGCATTACTGGAGATACGACATTTAAATACAATGGAGATGGAGCAATTACTTCTGCTTCTTCTATCACATTAACTGCTGTGTTAACAAATACTTCTGTAAAACAATGGCAATATAAAAAATCAGATGGGACATTCGCTGCTTATCCTAGTGCTGGCACAACTACTACTCTTACTGTAAATCACAATGATGCAGTGTTTGTAAACGATGTGGCAGTTATTAAATTACTTACAAATGATGATAATGTTTATGATATTCATCAGATTGTTAAGTTAAGGGACGGAGCGGCAGGTAAGGATGTTTATAGTTGTGTATTAAGTAATGATACACAATCTGTGCCTTGTAACGCCAATGGTGGATTATATAGTTCATCTCTCACAGGTGCTGATACTACAATTACTATCTACAAAGGTGGAGTTGATGACTCAGCAAACTGGACTATCAAAGCTACTCCAAGCAATGGTATCACAGGTACATGGGATGGAGACACAAGAAAGTATACTGTTACAGGAATTACTGTTGATTCTGGTTATGTTGAATTTGTATGTACTAAATCAGGTCAGGCAAATATTACAAAAAGATTTTCTTTAAATAAAGATAGATCTGGTAGTGATGCAACTATTTATCAGGTAAATGCCGAAGCTAATGTGCTGAAATTAAACGCTTCTAATGTATTTAGTCCAACACAGGCTAAATTTAGTGCTACTAAAAGAGTTGGAAATACTACATCTGCAACAGCCTACTCTGGTAGATTTAAAATCTCTGAAAGCACAGATGGAAATACATATACAGTTAAATACACATCAAGTTCTGATCAAAGCAGTGTAAACTATACACCTTCTAGCACGAGTATTAAGACAATCAAAGCAGAATTGTATGCTTCTGGTGGTACAACTACATTATTGGATACTCAGACCGTAACAATTATTGCTGATGGTAAAAATGGTACAAATGGTACAAACGGTACTTCTGCTGTAAGTACAGTTCTTGGAAATTATAGTGAAGTAATTCCTTGTAATTCTAATGGGACTGCTAGTGCTGCAAAAGATATCACAATTCCTTATTCTTGCTATAAAGGTACGACAAGAATCGCAGGTAAAGCTACTGTAGGGACATTACCAAGTGGAATAACTGTAAAATCCAATACAGATGCAACTGCTTCTGCTGAAGGATCAATTATCTTAACTGTTGCGAATGGAGCTTCTTTAGCAAGTGCCATGAGTGGAGATATTACTATTTCTATAGTTGCAGCAGGATTAACATCTACGCACAAATTTAATTGGAGCAAAAATACGAAAGCCACAAATGGCGTAAATGCTATATTATTCCAAGCTTATGCACCTAATGGAAATCATATCATCAATGGCGAGAACACGGTTTTATTACAAACGACATTAACAAATGGTACAACCACTGTCACTTCTGGTGTTACATATCAATGGAGCAAATATGTTAGCGGAGCTTATCAGAATATCGCAAGTGCTACGTCTGCGAATTTAACAGTAACGCCTAGCATGGTAGATTCTGTTGCTTCGTTCAGATGTAATGCTGTTTATGGTGGTAAGACATATTCTGCATATGTTAGTGTTATTGATCAGAGCGATCCATGTTCAATTAATGTATTGAGTTCTTTAGGAGATCAGTTGATTAACGGACAGGGTGCAGGTGCTTTATATGTAATCGTTACAAGAAACGGAAAAGAAATTGATACATTGAAATCTACAACATTCTCTACTTCTGCTCCTACAAAGCCTGCAAGTGGAGATTTTTATTATAAAGTAGATGCTTCTGCTAAAACAGTTACTTTAATGAAATATAATGGAACGGCTTGGTCAGCAGCTACTGGCAACGATCTTCCAAAATATACTTACAATTGGACTCGAAGAGATAAAAAAGGGGTTGAATTAGACACAGCTTCTAATTATGCATCTGGAAAAGCAATTTTCTTAGATTCATCTGTTGTAAATGGGAAAATGATTTTCGGCTGTGAAGTCGTTGACGATAGTGAATAGGCAATAATGTCAGGGCGTACATTATTGTCTTTTTTTAATGTACGCCCAATTATCGTTAAGGAGGAAATATTTGAATGGGTAAAACTTTAGGCTATGGTGAGATTACTGTTGCCAACGTGACAGAACCTTTCACAGTCATGTTAACAAACGAAGCACAGCAATTCGCTACAGATTCAAATAGAAAAGTAACTTCCGCACAAAGTTACTATACAGACATTATTGTTATTCGTGGTAGTCAGGAGCGGACTGATTACACAATTGGAAATATTACTTCTGGTAGTGGGATTACTGTCAGTAAAAACAGTAAAAGAGTTACGTTTAGTGTTAGTGCTGGTACTACTATCGGTGCCGATGCAGGAGTAATTGAGATTCCTATTACGCTTGATGGGCAGACTGTTAAGAAACAGTTTTCTTGGAGTTGTGGGAAACAAGGACCTCAAGGTGTTAAAGGTCAAGATGGGAATAGTTTTGCTTGGAATATGTTAAGTGAAACAAATTGTGGTAAAAAACATTGGGGAACAGAGTCTTCTGGCGGAAAATATTCTGTTGAAGATTTTATTACAGAAGATAATATCGATGCTGTAAAACTAATTTGTACTGAGGCTATATCTACATCAAATTGGTCTTATGTTTCATTTAAAGATATTAAGATGTTGAAACAACTGAAACCATCTACAAAATATACATTAAGTTACGATATTAAAGCAAACAGATCAGGAGCTATAAGTCACTCTATATGTAAAGGAGATGTAAGTAATTTTTGCACTAATACTGTCGTTGTAAACAATATAATTGGGAATGAAACGTGGCAACACATCTCAGTAGTTTTAACTACGAACGATTTAAAAACAACACCTACAAACGAAATTCTATATCTAGGCAGAAATGCTTTAAGTAAAGTAGGTTATTCTATCATCAAAAATCTCAAACTAGTTGAAGGAGATATCGACACTCCTTGGAGTCCATCTCAATCAGATATCGAAGGAAAAGGCGTTGTAGAAACAGTTCAATACTACTTAGCAACATCTCAAGCCTCTGGAGTAACTTCTTCTACTTCTGGTTGGAGTACAGACATTACAACTCAAAAACTAACTGCTGATAAAAAGTATTTATGGAACTGTTATCAGACAAAATATAGTGATGGCACGAGTGAACCTATCAGCACACCTAAGGTTATTGGTGTATATGGAGATAAGGGTCAAAATGCCAAAAACCTCTCTATCACACCTTCATCTCAATATTTCAAGTCTACAGATGGTGGTAAAACATTTGCACCAAACACAATCACAATCAAACCTACTATTCAAGGAGAAATCAGCTTTGGTAAATGGCAATACAGTATTGATGGTGGAATTAGCTTCGCTGATGTTGTGAGTGAACAGAAAGGCTTGACGGTCAGTAATAATGTGTTGACTGTTAGCAAAGATAGTAGTTTATACAGTGATGCTGTTACTATGGTCACTTTCAGAGCTGTTGCTAGTGATAGTAGTTTTTATGATACGTGTAGTATTGCTAAGATTTATGATGTGAGTGATATTGGTGATGGTAGGAATTTATGGATTACTAGAGATAATATTACATTACAAGCTTGTGAAAAAGATAAATATATATATACAACGACTGGTACTTCAACTGTTTGCATTGGAGCCACTGGTAGTTCGGTGGGTACAAACACTATTGCGTTACAGACTGGAACTAAGTATACAATTTCATTCGTAATCAGTTCTCCATCTGAGGTAGGCAATACTCAGTGGTATTTTTGCACTGCGTTAAATAGCACAGGTGTTAAAAATTATGGTGGATATGGTGTAAAATTAGTTACAGGCGAGAATATTGTTAGCCAAACAATTACTGTAGATACTTCTTGTGATACAGCTGGGTTAGTCTTGTATAATCTTCCAACTGGTTGTGTTATTAAAGACATTCAAGTAGAAAAGGGTTCTTCTCCTACTGGTTGGACACCAGCTCCCGAGGACGTTCAAACAGCGATTTTATCTACAAAATCAGAAATATCTGACGTGAGTTTAAAGGTGGATAAAAACAAGCAAGCCATTGAGCAAAGAGTGGAAAAGACTACTTATCAGCAAGATTTAAACTTGGTCAAAGGTGATATTAGTAAAGCGAATGAAGGACTGAATAAGTGGAGATATGAGATTTATCCTAAGAGTTTGTTTGCAAGTGAATATCAAGGTAAGAGTACAATGGATGTATTTGCTAAGAATACAAATCTTACACCTAGCCAGAGTGTGTTGATTAATGATACGGATTTTGGGAAAAGCTGGGCTTACGGAGATAACTATATTGGCTACGCTCTTACTTTTGTGAAGTTCTCTGCTGCTAAAAGTATTGCGATTACATTTAAGCATGACGATGGAGCACATTTGTACTTAAATGGCAAATTAATTGGCGGAGATGATACATGTAATACTGGTAGTGGGGAATCATTAACGCTTAGTTTTATCCAAGGTTGGAATTGTCTTGAGGTAGTTTTAAATGAAAAATCTGGTGGTGAATATATTGGATTAGGTACTACTATTTCTGCCATTTCAGAATGTCAACTCATGAATTGTTACTATGGTACTCCTGTCGCTAGACAGTCTCACATTACAAATCAGCTAGTAGAAAATACGACTAATATTAAGGGTATTAGTACGAAAGTCAGTAAGGTCACGAGCGTAATTGGTGACAATGGTGAGAACTTCACAAGTTTTAAGAATGAGTACAGTGATTTTAAGCAAACAATGAATGGATTTAAAACGACTGTTAGTCAAACTTATGTGACTAAGGATGATTTTAATGGACTTGAAATTGGTGGAAGAAATTTATTGCTGTATTCTCAAACTATTAGAGCACATAAAGATTATTATGGCGTTGGTTGGTTAACAGACGAAGTCGAAACATTTAACGGATGCCCTGTATGGTCGGTTAAAAATCAGGGGGGAAGGTTGACATGGTTGTTCAAATCACATGTTATTGATAGAGGATTGGTTAAAGTTGGAGATACACTGACATACTCTCTATACGCCAAAACAAATAACGCATCTGGAAAAAGCATTAATTGTTCGTACCGATTCAAAGGGAATGCAAATGCTTATTGGTTCAATGGTTCGGCTTTTAATGTTGGTACAAATTGGACAAGATATTCTGTCACATTTACAATTACAAAAGATATGTTGGCAACTGATACATATATGACCGAAATTGGATTCGAAGAAACAGCTTCTATGTCTGGAGATGACAAGGTCTACTATGCATGTCCTAAACTTGAGCGTGGAACAAAAGCAACCGATTACACTCCAGCTCTTGAAGACAATGAAATTAATGGTCAGAACTTAGTAAGTAATTTGTCTAGTAATTGGGAGCAAGGATCAGTAAGCTATGTTGCAAATTCGACATATGCTTCAATTAAAACAGTTCTAGCTACACGTCTTCGCACAGAAGATGTATTTTCTGTGTCTGGGAATGTCACTATTTCTGCTGGTACTTCCACCAATTCATCTAAAGAAGAATTGAATTTCTATTATGTGCTGTTTGATGTAAACAAAAAAGCGATTGGTGTTCCAGCTAGTGGTAGTGAGTGGCAATCACTAACAAGCCCCAAAATAATCAACTGTGGTGACGCAAAATACATGGCAATCATTCTTCGTTGGGGTTCTGGCTCTACAGTCATTACTCCTTCCAACATTTCGCAAATCTGCTTAAAAATCGAACGTGGTACTTCTGCTACACCTTTCACGCTTGCGCCTGAAGATGTAAATGGAAAGATCGTAAATGCCGAAACTATTGCTAATCAGACCGCTAATAAATTCAGTTGGATTGTCAAAAGTGGGACAAGCGCAAGTAATTTTGAAATTACTGATAAATTCATGAATCTTGTATCAACAAACATTAATCTTGATGGTATTGTAAGCTTTATGAATACTGCTAAAGGAGATGGCAGAAAGAATCTATATAATCTAGATTACTCTAGTTTTGAAAATGTTGCCTCACAAGAAGATGCTATATGCTACGCAAAAGATAACGGTGTAACTTCTGTTGGCATTGATAGTTCGGTATCTTATGATGGAGATAAGTCTCTTAAAATTAGTTATACTACTGCAAATTTAAACTCAAGTATAACACCATTGTATTTAGGAAGTTCTGCAAATAATTACGGTTGTGTAAAAATACAAGCAGGTAAACAATACATACTTTCTTGCTATGTAAAATCAGATTCTACTACGGGAATGTTCATGATAGATATTCAGGGACATGATACCCCAGACACTAAAACAGATGGACTTTATCTATCTAACATTGATCCGAGAAGATTACCAGGAAGTTCCACTTATGTTGATTTAAATACGAATTGGCAACGAGCTGTTTGTGCGATTAAAGTCGCAGATAATGCAACTGGATTATACTGGTCTGTAGTTCCTCTTATCTGGGGGAGACCAAGCAGTTCTAGTGCGCCTAAAACTTTTAATGTATGGGTAGACTGCATTATGTTGGAAGAGGTTGATTCTATTTCAAATGAACCTGGTACTTACATACTCGATAAAGAAACTATCATAGATGGTGGAAGTATTAAAACCGATACTATTACTGGTAATCAAATTTTGGCTGGTTCCATCACAGCCGACAAAATCGCAACAGATGCTATTAAATCTCGCAACTACATCTCTTCTGGTGGTACACAAGGGTCATTTTTGAATCTGAAGGATGGTAGCTTTACAAGTCCTAATTTGAGTTGGGATGCAAATGGTAATTTGATTGCCAAGAATGCGAACCTGAGTGGTGAGATTACAGCTACGAATGGTAGTATTGCGGGATGGACTATAATTAGCAATAAGATGTATACGACAGGATCTGGTAAATATACAGGTATTGGTAAGTACGGAAGTGCTTATGCTTTCTGGGCGGGTGCAACAAGCAATGATAACGGAAATAGTGCCGTATTTAAGGTTGGTCACACTGGTAAATTAACTGCCACAGATGCAGATATTACGGGAACAATTACTGCTACGAATGGTAAGATTGGTCGCTATGATATTACGTCAACATATCTGATGACAAACAGCGGAAGTAATGCATCTGGTATTGGTGGAAATCAGGCTTTCTGGGCTGGTGCTGAAGATAGCAATTCTGCTCCTTTTAGAGTTGGGTATGATGGAGTTTTGTGGGCAGAAAATGCCGCCATAAGAGGAAGTATCGAAACTGGAAATTTAGGAGATGAAGGAGATACTGTCTCTATAATAAACGGACATATAGGAATACAAGGTACGTCAAATAATGTTGAAATTTATTCAACTGGATTTAAATTTGGTATTGATGGGGACTATTATTTAATGTCAGTTTCAGAAGGAGTCAAATGCTATCGAAATTTGTATGCAACAGATTTTGTAGCGGACGGTTGGCTTTATTGCTCAGAAGTGCATAGTTCTGGTGCAGTTGTCATTGGTGCTGATAGCGAATCTTTTTATTGGGCGCATGGGTACCACATTGCACGTGGAACATCGTGGGGAGGTGTATGTGTCGGTGATGATAGTCAACAATTGCGACTTTATGGTTCGTCTATCTGGGCATCACACAGCATTTCTACTTCAGACGAAAATCTTAAAGAAAACTTTACTACTCTTGATCAATATGAAAATTTCTATATGAATCTAAATCCTATAGGGTTCAATTACATTGGAGATTATGATGGTAAGAAAACTCATTTTGGATTTGGTGCTCATAAAACAGAAGACGTCTTAGAATCCGAGGGTTATGATGCTGATAAATTTGCTGTAGTAACACATAGACCTCTTGTACAGGAAGATATTGAAAAGCGTTTTGGCAAAGATGTTGAGGTCGATATTGAAACGGAATATGGTGTTTCTTATACAGAATTTATTGCATTAAATACCCATATGATTCAAAAGACACGAAGAGAACTTACCAAAGTCAAACAAGAAAAAGCCGACCTAGAAACTCGATTACAAGCAATCGAGGCAAAGCTTGGACTTTAAAGATAAAAAGCAGAAATCCACTAGGTCTTTAGCCTAGTGGATGAATGTAAATGTAGATAGAGAATAATATACATGAGTGGAAATAAAACAAACAAAAATTATAAGAGTAGAAATCATAGCAAATTCATTCTTACATATCACATTATATTTGTTTGTAAATATAGGAAGAAACTCCTAATTAGATATGGAGAAGATATAAAACAGACAATGTACAACATCAGTAAGAGATATGATTTTACGATTAAAGAAATGGAAGTTGATAAAGATCATATTCATATGATGGTTGAATCTATACCTAAAATATCTCCACTTCAAATAGTAAGAGTTCTAAAACAACAATCCACTATCCAAATGTGGAGGAAATATTCTAAGAAACTAAAGAAACATTATTGGTCAGAAAATACATTTTGGACAGATGGATATTTTGTTTCTACGATTGGAGAAGTAAGTAGTAATACATTGAAACATTACATACGAAATCAAGGGTGAAATTCTATAACATCTTCAATTTTGCAATTAAGAAATTTGCATATGTTATCAATAGTTCCTAATGATACATATTCATTTTTTGACATTTTAGCAAGAGTGGCTGCACTGAAACCGACAGACTTTCTTAATTGGGTTTTTGTCATATCTCTTTCTAATAATAATCTAAATAATGGTTTATAACTTATCATAATGACACCTCCTTGATTTAGATTATACCATAATAAATTTATCTATCAAGACAAAATGTTTAGAAATATAAATATTTTGTTTGACATCGTGTTTGCAATGTGTTACATTATGTTTAGAAATATAAACAAATTATTTAGAAAGGAAGTGATTGTAGATGTTAATAGCTTATAAATATAGGTTGTATCCTAACAAAGAACAAAGAGAATATTTTGCAAAATGTTTCGGTTGTGTACGATTCATCTATAATCGTATGCTTTCTGATAAGATTGATTACTACAAAGAGACAAAAAAGAAATTGAATAATACACCTGCTCAATATAAGAAAGAGTTTGAATGGTTGAAAGAAGTTGACAGTCTTGCTTTAGCAAATGCACAGATAAATTTACAAACTGCATACAACAACTTTTTCAAACGACCAGAAGTAGGATTTCCAAAGTTCAAGAGCAAGAAAAATCACTACTACTCTTATACTACAAATAATCAAGGCGGAAATATTTATATATCAGATAGATATATTAAACTTCCTAAGATTGGATTAATAAGAATAAAGAAACATAGAGATTTTGAAGGGTTGATAAAGTCAGTTACAGTTTCTAAAACTCCATCAGGTAACCATTATGTTTCGGTTTTGGTAAATCAAGAGGAAAAAGAAAAATTACCTGTTGTAGATACTCAAATTGGAATTGATCTAGGAATCAAGGAATTTGCAATTACTTCTGATGGAGAAATGATTGAAAATCCAAAATATCTTAGAAAATCTGAGAAGAAATTAAGAAAATTACAAAAGGATTTATCTCGTTGTCAAAAAGGAAGTAAGAATAGAGAGAAATGCAGAATCAAAGTTGCAAAACAACATGAAAAAATTGCTAACCAAAGAAAAGACTTTTTAAATAAATTATCTCATAGGCTTATCATGGAAAACCAACAGATATGCTTAGAAGATTTGAAAGTCAAGAATATGATGAGCAATCATAAATTAGCAAAATCAATTGCAGATGTATCTTGGAGTGAATTTGTTAGGCAATTAGAGTATAAAGCGAATTGGTATGGACGAGAAATAATTAAAATAGACACTTGGTTTCCATCAAGCCAGATATGTTCTAATTGTGGTCACAAAGATGGCAAGAAAGCATTATCAATAAGAGAATGGACTTGCCCAGTCTGTGGGACGCATCATGATAGAGATATAAATGCATCAATAAATATTCTCAACGAAGGTTTGAGATTATATAACGAAAATAAAACCGTAGGAACTACGGGGATAGCCTAGAGAAACTTGTCTCGTTAGAGATATTGACTAGGAAGCAAGCAAGTCTTTAGCTTGGTTGCGGTTCACGAACGGATAAACAACTAAATAAAACATAAATTTGGTCATACATAGAGCAGTTTTCGGACTGCTCTTTTTGTATGCCAAAAAACAGAAAGAAAGGTGAAATACATATGGTATACACAGTTAAATTAGATAGCTCTGACGACAAAGTATTTAATCTTATGCAGTTTAATAGCATGACTTTTGACATGGAATGTAAACTTGTCGTTTGCACAGATGATCTAAAAACGGTTAAATCAGCATTTACAAACTTTAAAACATTAGACATCTACAGAGATGATGTACAGATTGCAACTTATACATGCTTTAACAATTATAAAGAAATCTCTTTACAACAGGGATTATATAACAACACAAATGGAGAATGGGAAGATGCACTGATTGTATCTCTTACAAGAGCGAATATTGTAGAACAAGTGCAACGACTTGATGAAAAAGTTAATCAAATCGTAGATATTAATGCATTAACTATTGATGAGTACAAGAACTATTTACAGGAGAAAAACAAAACTGCTCTCGCTGAGTTCTTAGCAAGTCAGAGTGTGGAATTCAATGGTAAGCTTTATGGAGTATCTGAAGAAGATCAGAATGAAATGGCTCTGAACTTTATGCAGTATCAAGCTCTTACTACTGCTGGTCAGCAAGTAACTCTTGAGTGGCATAGCAAAAAGAGTGCGTGCGAAACATTCACTGCTGAGGAATTTGTGCAGTTAACAGCAATGATCAAGGCATTTGTCTATCCTTACTTTCAGCAGATGAATGTTATCAAACAACAGATTTTCAGTTCTACTAGCAGAGAAGAATTGGACAAAATCGAAATTAAATATGAAGTAATTCCTGTGCAGTCAACAGAACCTACTATTCCTTCAGATGGAGAAGGCAAGATGGATGAGACAGGAAAAGATTCAGTTACGACTGAAGAATAATTAATTTAACAGAGAAAAGGAGAAAATTAATATGGAAATGACAAATATGCAGGCAGAGATGATCTTAGGACAGTTAAATACAATTTATGCATTCCTTATGAAAAACAGTGAATTAGTACCATGTACTTTAAGTGCTGGGCTTGCCAAGAATATTAGAAAGATTCAAGGAGAGCTGAAGGAATATTTTGAAGAAAAACACAAACTCTTACAGAAATATGATATCACTACTGATGCCCAGATCAATGGTACAGAGAACGGACAGAAATTCTTAGCAGAGTTTAATCCTTTAAGCATGGAAAACTCAGGGGTTGAGTTCCATAAGATGAGAATGACTTTTAGCGAAGTTTGTGATGTTATTGAGAATTGTCAAGGAATTCTTGAGGGAGACATCATGATTTTACAGCTTATTTGTAAAGATGAAAGTGAGAACGAAGATCAAAAAGAAGGTGAATAAATGTTGCATGTAAAGAAATCATGTAAATATCTTATCTTATTCCTTATTGGAGCATTTGCTTATTGTGGAATTGAAATCATCTGGCGAGGATATACACATTGGACAATGGGAGTGTTAGGTGGTAGTTGCTTTATTCTTATTGGGCTGATCAATAACAGTCGCTTCTTCTACCATCTTATGCCCTTTCGTAAACAAATGATTCTCGGAGGATTGATTGTTACTGTAATGGAATTCATAGCAGGTTGTATTTTAAATTTATGGTTAGGTTTAGGCATTTGGGATTACTCTCAAATGCCTTTTAATCTGTGTGGGCAGATTTGCTTACCTTATACGGTGCTGTGGATTCTATTGAGTGCAGTATGCATTGTCGTTGACGATTGGCTGAGATATTTATTATTTGGAGAAGTAAAACCAGAGTACATATGGTGATTTTAGTTGAGAAAGAGGAGTGATTTTATGTGTTAGGTAGGTAAAAATAGAATGATAGAAAATTGGAATATTATAATTAATTTCTTATCTCAAAACGGAACTGCATTGATAGTATTTATCTTTGCAGTTCTTTTGTTTGCAGATAAGTTTTTTGATGTTACTTCTAAACTAAATGAGAAGTTTGGTTTTGAAACCAGAGCTTCACTAGAAAAGAAACATCAAAAAGAAGTTATCGAACAGCAACGCTTAATGATAGATAAGCATACAGAAACTTTGGATAAGTTAACACAGATTTTGGATAATCAGAACAAAGATATTCAAGTTATCAAAGACATGATGAGAGAGCAAGCCGCATTATTAACAGACCAAAAGGTAGGCATGGAACGACTATTTGCACATACAGCTGAACTGGCTAAAAAATTAGATGATGCGTGCGCAATGGACGTTGCTTTATCTGAAGGTGTTGCTGCAATGTTAAGAGACAGAATCAAACAAGCCCACAGGTATTACAAGCAAAAAGGTTGTATTTCCCCTACGGGGCTTGAAAACATCAATGCTATTTATAAGGTATACCATGACCAATTACATCAAAATGGCGTTGGAGAAAAAATGTATAACGAAATTAAAGCATTGCCTATTAAGGATGAAGAGTCATTCTTGTAGGTCTTTTTTATTGCAAAGGAGGATTGCATTATGAACAAATTTAAAGAATTTTTAGCAAGCATTAACTGGAGTGAAGTTAAACCACATACTGTTGTGAGCTTAATTTTACAGGTGTTAGCGTGGATCAATATGGGATTAACTGCGGCAGGCAAACCAGTGATTAACGTACATGAAGATGTAATTAACCAAGTAGTTGGTATTGCTTTTGTAGTTGGAACATCTCTGTATGGAGATTGGAAAAATCATAGTTTTACATGGACAGCTCAGTTTGCAGATGAAATTGCTTACGCTCTGAGAGACGGTAGATTAACTCTTGAAGAGGCTGAGGAAATCAAGAATAAGATTGGTCAAAAAGACGTGATCGTAAAAGTTGATAAGGATTTATTTGAAAAAGAATTAGATGATGCTACTGAAGGTAAAGAGTCTGATGACATTGTTGGATAATTTACTAAGTGAGTAATTAGTAATTGAATAATTAGTTATTGAGCAGTTGCTGTTATGGTGACTGCTCTTTTTAGATAAAAGAAAGGAAGTTTGATATTTATGGCATTAAAATTTAAAACTTTAAAATGCAACTCTGACAACTATGGTGCCAAGAGAAGCTTAAAAAATATTAAATGGATTGTAATTCATTACACAGGAAACAAAGGAGATACTAGTGAGGCAAATTGTAAATACTTCCAGTCTCCAAACAGAAATGCAAGCGCACATGTATTTGTTGATGGCGGTAAATATGTATATAAATCTGTTCCATTATCTAATGTGGCATGGAGCGTTGGTAAATTATATGAAAGAAAATATGCTGTTGATTGGGGCAAATGCACAAATGCAAACAGTTTGAATATCGAGATGTGTAATTCTGTTGGTAAAGTGCCTAATGGTGTGTATAAGCAAACTGTTGAATTGACAAAATATTATATGAAGAAATATGGAGTCCCTGTTTCTCATATTACCACGCATTTTCGGACTTGCGGAAAAATTTGTCCTGAGCCTTGGGCTTCTCCAAATAGCAAAGGGTTTGCTAAATTCAAAGCAGACATTTCTGGTTCTACAGTAGTAAAACCAAAAGCATCTTCTAAGTTCACTTACAAAGTGAAAGTAACTGCTTCTGCTCTTAAGGTACGTAAATCTCCATCTACAACGGCTGCTATTGCCAGAGATGCTTACAAGAAAGGCACAACAGTTACAATCAAAGCTGTTAAGAATGGTTGGGGTAAAACTAAAGATGGTTGGATTAAACTGTCTTATACAAAGAAATGCTAAGGGATATGAAAAGACACAAGAAACAGTTATGATTAATTTGGCAATTAGTCGGTATTTTCTTTATTGGTTTTCTTTGTCAGTGATAAAGAATTGTTACTCTCTGCTGCGGAGAGGGTAAATATGAGCAGAATAAACTAGGCTCTGCCTCTATTTTTTTATCGAAAAGTGTTGTATTTGTTTTGAATTTGTGTATAATGAAAGTAGGAATAGTAATATTCTCGATGAAAGAGCATCGTTAAAAGTTGTGCTGCAAGTGGAGCAGGGTAATTTTCCACAACGAAAAGATATTTTAACTGGATATCACGTCTTGCGACTAGGAGTAAAGTCGTAGTCCATGCAGGGGACTTAAGGATTTCTGCAACGAAAAGATATTTTAACTGGATATCACGGCTGACAACCAGCAGAAAACTCTAATAAAGAATTATCGAAGAGTGTGGCTTCTGTCCCACTCTTTTTTACGTATGAGGTAAATATGGCATCAAAAACACAAAAGAAAAATAAAATACGACAAGATATTATAGAGGCAGCGTCCATGTATGAACAATACCTAGCTGGCCAAGCATTTTTATATGTATATGGAAATGAATATTTTGAAGTGATGTTCCCAGTCAATAGATTTTTGCATCTTGCTGGCGTAGAAACTAGATTGTTTGCAAAAAAATTTTATAAAAATGCCAGAGAAAAAACATTAACTACACAACAGTTTTATTTCTCTCCAAGACATCCTTTTGAAGTCTCTAAAAAGAAACTATCATGTCTCAAAAGATTATATGAATTAACAAACACGAAGGTTCGTATTCTTAGGAATATGGAAACAGCCAGTGTTGTTTATAAAGTTGGCATATCGAACTTAGAGTTTACTTTGTGCTTAACAGAGAACAGAGATTCTAATGGAGAAAAAATTAATGAATACTTCTTGCCAATGTCGTTACGAGCAGGAAGAAATTCAACGAAAAATGGTGATGATTATGGAGAAGTTGACTTCATTTTTCAAAAAGACGCAAGTCTTGGAAAGTATACAACTCTTCTGGTAAAGAATGAAAACAAAGAGATTCCAGAATGTGTTCATCATTTGTTGCAAGGGAATTTATTACAATAAGAATAAAAAATTAAGGGTACATCAGATTAATTTCTGGTGTACCCTATTTTTTACGATTTTTCTACTCTACACATATCATCTATTTCATGCTCAGACAAGCATAAAGGCATCCCACATTTCTCGTCAAAGAATGAAATGATATATTCTGTAGAATCAATTCTAGCTCCATATAGGACTGTTTTCACAGGTGTCTGAGAGTCGATTTCTGTGAGCTGTACTGTGTCACCTATGTGGAACAATCCGCACTCTGTATTGAGTGTCTGAGTGCTTTCGTTGTATTCGTATATTCTCATTATCTATCTCCTTAGCGGTTTAAGTAATTCTGTGATCGTAATAAGTCTGCATATTCTCCGCAAATATACCATGTGCCAGATGATGGAATGTATTTTAGTATCTTTGTCTTAGTAGAGATGTTAAATCGTTCTAACACTTCTATTCTGCTTTTGTAGTATTCTACTTCACGTTCTTGTCTTGCGCTGTTAGTTTCTTTTCTAGTACCTTGTAGCAGTAATTCTCTGACGTGGAATTTTTGAAGCTTACCATAAGAGTCTAACATAGACATCCAAATGTCTGGCGGTGTGTCTCCTGAAATGTTGACCCTCTTAGTAGCTTTCGGAATGTTTGTTGTATTGTACATTTTATTTCACCTCTCGAGTATTATAACACGAACATGTGTTTGGTGTAAAGGTTAACTTGGCAACTGTACTGTTTGGAAATCATAATCAAAATCAATCTTTGACATTTGTTTCATACCCATTGCTTTGCGTTCTTCGACCAGATGAATGTATGTTTTTCGGCAAACTTCTGGCGAATGTCCTAAGATACTAGCGATCTCTTCAAGACGCAAACTTGTATGGCGGAATAATAGGCTTGCACATGTATGTCTTAATACCTGCATAGATATTTTCTTTGTATCTACCTCAATATGTTTGTCATTCTCCATTTGTTTTATAACAAAAGTATATACTCTTTTAAGAGTTGTATTCAGATTAGATACATTATGATGCGTTCCGTTCTTTGTAACTGCAACATAATCATTTGGCTGTGTATAGTCAGAATATTGCTTAATAAAACTTAATGCAGCAATGGCTTGTTCGCACAATGGGACTGATCGATAAGAATAATTTTTCGTGTCATATTCAACATATATCTTTTTCGTAATCCCTTTTTGTTTCATTAGCGCAGGATTGTTTGCGTCATATTCTGGATTATTAATGTCTTCAAGGGTAGATTTCACATAAATATATTTTCGCTTTAGATCGACATTACACCATCTTAATGCCATTAATTCTCCAGCACGTAACCCTGTATACATGTCAAGAACATAAACTGCCGCAAGGTAAAATGTTGGCTGATTGAGATATTCTCCATCTATGTTTTTCAATGTTAAATGAGTATAATTGTCTGTGAACCCTTGGATAATATCATCTGGAAAGAAATATATTTCCTTTGTGTTTGCTTTGATATTCGTTTTATTAATCATCTTAACTTCTTCCATCGGATTATATCCAAGTGTTTTTGTATACCATTTAAAGAATGGATTTAACATATCATACACTTTCTTAATCGTAGAAAAAGAATATCCGTTGGCATTTAAATCATCTAAATGATCACGTATATCTTGGTCTGTGATTGTAGAAATTCTCATTATTCCAAGTGGCTTATCTTTAATCTGGTGCTCGTAAGTTGTAATTAGACGATCATAACTTTTCGGCTTTAGCACTGGTTTTTTAATATTCTCAAGATAAACAAACATTTCATCTTGAAGAATCTGGGCTTTTCTCTTTTGTTGAATTTTTGCCTTATCTTTTTCCTTTTCTTTCATCTTTTTAAAGACTTCGGCTACAGTTACTCCATATACTGCTTTGCGAGTGCCGTTGATAGACTTCTGAAATTTTAATCTTGTTCCATCATCAACAACAGTGATACTTCCTTCTCCTCTCGGAAGTTGTGGTATCTTATTAATTTCTGTTTGTGGTATCTTTTTCTGATTTGCCATTTTGGTTTTCACCCTATCTTTTTAAATATATGCGTCTTCAATTTCTTGAGGACATTATAACATAAGACCGATGGTATGTATATCACTTCTCAGTAATTTTATATCACTTTTTATATCAGACTAATCTGCATTAACCTGTATTATTCGATACTAAACAGTATTATTGATGCATAGAATATTTATATGTTGATTCAATATTTACAAAAACAAAACCCTCACAAACGACCATTTTAAGCCATTTATAAGGGTTTTGAAATGTTATTCTAAGTAACAGGGGCAGAGAGACTCGAACTCCCAACTGC
>UMJN01038940.1_pt1 | contig 25638 bp, 18 predicted proteins | sample 1966061 | NCBI WGS metagenome assembly UMJN01 (sample SAMEA4836149, study PRJEB28245) | human gut metagenome | biome: gut microbiome; material: fecal sample | place: Denmark | collected 2008
TTGATGATATTACACTTGTGAAGGAGTAGTTATGAAATTTATTAAGGGTATGGATATTTCCATGGTGAAAGAACTGGAACATTATGGTGCGTCCTATCGGCTGAACGGGAAAAAAGAAGATCTGTTTGCAATTTTAAAGACATGCGGAGCCAATAACGTAAGGATTCGGATTTGGCCGGATCCCTACGATGAAAACGGAAATTCTTACGGGGGAGGTGGAAATGATCTGGAGACCACCATTGAGATCGCAGAAAGAACTGTACAAAGCGGTATGGATTTTATGCTTGATTTCCATTATAGTGATTTCTGGGCAGATCCAGCCAAACAGGTAAAACCGAAAGCCTGGAAAGAATTAAGCGGAGAGGCACTGGAAACGGCGGTGTATCTGCATACCGTAGATACGTTAAAGGCATTGAAAAACCACAAGCTTGTGCCGACTATGGTGCAGGTTGGAAATGAGATTACAAAAGGGCTGTTGTGGCCGGACGGTTACATTGAACAGACCGAAAATATGGCACATCTTCTGCAGGCAGGGATTAAAGGGGTGCGCGAGGAGTGTCCGGACGCAAGGATCGTATTGCATCTGGATTTCGGAACGGATAATAAAATGTATCGACAGTGGTTTGATCAGGTTTCATCGTATGCGCTGGATTTTGATATTATTGGAATGTCGTATTATCCGCACTGGAACGGAAGTCTTTCACTTCTTCTGGATAATATGAATGATATCAGCAGCCGGTATGACAAAGATGTACTTGTTGCAGAGACTTCGATTGGTTATACTACGGAAACATTTGGCTGCAACGGAATCGTTTATTCGAAGGAGCATGAAAAAATCACTGGATACCCGGCAACACAGCAGGGGCAGGAAGCATTCTTGCGGGATTTGTTTGCAACGGTAAGAAGTGTAAACAATAAAAGAGGCATCGGCGTGTTTTACTGGGAACCGGCATGGTTGCCAATACCGGACTGTACGTGGGCAAGTAAGAGTGGCAGCAAGTACATGAAAGACAAGATGACAGCAGGAAATGCCATGGCAAATATGGCATTGTTTGACGAAAATGGAAACGCAAACAGCGCGCTGATAAACATGAAAACAATGTAAAGGAGGGCAATCATATGAAGAAAAAATTAATAACAGCTGTGCTGGCTGTAACAATGGCAGTGGGAATGTTGACTGGCTGTGGAAGTGGAACTGGAACCGGAAAAAGGGAAGCTTCTGGGGAAAAACTCGTGATTTGGACGAACATGAACGTGGAAGTGGATACCATTCAGAAATATGCAGATGAATGGGGAGAAAAGAACGGACGAAAGGTAGAAGTCATTCACCAGTCTCCATCTGTCCAGCAGTTTGCACAGGCAGTAAAAAGTGCTTCCGGACCGGATGCTGTGGTGGGGATTCCAAATGACCAGCTTGCAGATTATGTAAACGCAGATCTTACTGCAGAAGTGCCACAGGATCTGTATGCGGATCAGGATTTTTCCGATGCAGCCATCCAGGCATGTTATGTAGATGGAAAACGATATGCAGCACCACTTTCCGTAGAGACTACTGCACTGTTTTACAACACAGATCTTGTATCGGAAGTTCCAAAAACATGGGAAGAACTGGTCGATCAGGCAGCCACAGACGGAGGTGTACAGTTTGATGCAACAAGCATATACTACGATCTTGGTTTTGTGAGAGCCTGCGGAGGTTATATTTTTAAATATCAGGATGGGGCATATGACACGGCAGACATCGGTCTTGATAATGAGGGCAGTGTGGAAGCCTATGCCTTTATCAATGACCTGTGCAATAAATATAAACTGATCACGGCAGATGTGACAGCCGATATCGCAAGAAGTAATTTCCAGAACGGAAAATGTGCTTATTATATTGGTGGACCATGGGATATTGACGGTTTTACCTCTGCAGGAACTAAATTTGCTGTAGCAAAAATGCCAACTTTCCACGGACAGCCGTTTGTGACCCCGGTGGGTACACAGGTAAGTTTTGTGAGCAACAGCAGTAAAAATCAGGATGCAGCATGGGATTTTATTTCCTATCTGATGGAAAACGGTGCACTTGGCATGTATGAGGCGGGTGACCGTATACCGGCAAAACTGGCAGATCAGAAACTTGATGAGATCCAGAGTAATGCATACACACAGGCATTTGTCGAGCAGATCAATGATGGAGAGCCGATGCCGACCGTATCAGAAATGGGACAGCTCTGGAGTATCCACACAAACAATATCCGTTCGATGTGGTCTGGGGAGCAAACACCAGAGGAAGCTGCCAAAAATATGGTTACGCAGTTGAAAGAAGCGATTGAATTGATGAATTCAGGAAAGTAGTGATGGCATGAGAAAGAAAAAGAATGCGCTTGGGTATACTTATCTGGCACCGGCACTGATCTCGATTCTGTTGGTGACATGTCTGCCAATTATTTATACGGTGATTTTATCTTTTACTAATTACAACATGTATCATCTGACAGATTACACGTTTGTGGGTCTGGAAAATTATCTGACCGTATTTTCCGGAAGTATTAAAAATGTGTTTTTCCCGGTACTTGGGTGGACGATTTGTTTTGCGCTGTTAAGTACGGCAGGTTCCTATGCAATGGGACTGATTCTTGCCATTTTGTTAAACAATCCGCATATGAAAGAATCAAAAATTTACCGTGCAGTACTGATTGTGCCGTGGGCATTGCCATCTACGATTGCAATCCTCGCATGGCAGGGCCTGCTAAATGAGCAGTATGGTGGAATCAATAATTTACTGCATACAATCGGTATTGCCTGGAATGTACCGTGGCTGACCAATCCATTCTGGGCAAGGGTTGGGCTGATTATCGTGAATGTGTGGCTGGGATTTCCCTATATGATGAATGTCTGTCTTGGCGGACTACAGGCGATTTCTGGTGAATACTATGAGGCGGCTAAAATGGATGGGGCATCAAAATTTCAGTGCTTTAAGAGCATTACATTGCCGATGGTGACGAAACTTTCCATTCCTCTTGTAATTTCTTCGTTTGCGGCTAATTTTAACAATTTTGGAAATATATACATGATTACACAAGGTGGACCGGCGAGAGTGGATAACCAGTTTGCGGGTTATACGGATATCCTTGCTAGTACCACCTATAAGATGACCACATGGTCGAACCGGTATGAACTGTCTGCAACGTTCAGTGTGCTGATCTTTATCATTGTCGGAACATTTACGCTGATTAATATGCGGCTGTCCGGCTCATTTAAGGAGGTTGATTAAATGAAAAATAAAAAGAAAATATCCGCCTCAGAACAACGGACACTGTGGGGAAGCAGGGTGGTCATATGGATCACGATGATCGTGGTGCTGTTTCCGGTCATATGGATTGTTATGTCCTCTTTTTCCGCGGGTGACAGCTTTTTCCTGTCCTCATTGTTCCCTGAAAAATTCAGCATTGAACATTATGTGGAACTGTTTCGGGAAACGGATTTTGGAATCTGGGTTTTTAATTCCCTGAAGTTTTGCTTTATTGTAGCAATCATACAACTTGTGCTTACTTCACTTGCAGCGTATGCGTTTGCAAGACTGCGGTTTGTGGGAAGAAAATATGGGCTGATGGCACTTTTGATATTACAGGTGTTTCCAAACAGCATGGCAGTTGCCGGATACTATATTTTAATTTATAAGTTCGGGCTGGTGGACAACAGCTTTGCACTCATTCTTGTGCTTGCAGGTGGAAGTGCTTACAATATCTGGTTACTTAAATCTTATATCGATGGACTTCCGGTGGAATTGGATGAAGCTGCAATGGTGGATGGAGCAAATGAATTCCAGGTTTTTTATAAGATCATCATCCCGCTTGCAATGCCACAGCTTGCCGTGATCTTCCTGTTTTCGTTTATTGCAACATACAGTGAATATGTGATTACCTCAATCTTTTTGCAGACACCGGGAAAAATGACGCTTGCACTCGGACTGCAGTCCTTTATCAGTGATCAGTTTGCTGCGCACTGGACTTTGTTTGCTGCAGCAGCAGTGATTTCATCCCTGCCGATCATGATCATCTTTATGTGCTTACAGCGATTTATTCAGAATGGATTGGTTGCCGGAGGGGTAAAAGGATAAAATGAAATATCATCGGGGATTCTTCATGAAGATGGCAAAATAGGGACGAATGAGGATTTTTCCGGATTAGCGGGTCTTTTAGAATCTGCAATTTCTGGAGTACGTGCTTCTGCTGCATCGAGTACCAAAATTATGCTTCATCTGGATCAGGGTGGAAAAAATCAGTTGTATACCTGGTATTTTGGTGGATTATTGAAAGAGTCACCAAACTTGGATTTTGATGTATTTGGATTATCTTATTATCCAATGTGGCATGGAACCATGGAGGGGCTTCAGTATAATTTGAATTACTTGGCGACCACTTATAATAAAGAAGTGTGTGTTGTAGAAACTGCGTATGCATGGACAACGGAAGATGGTGATGGTGAAGGAAATGTATTCATTAGTGGAGATGAAGAAGTTGGAGGATATCCTGCAACAGTAGAAGGACAATTTGAATTTATGAATGATCTGGAATCAATCATTTTAAATGTACCAGATGATAAAGGTATTGGATATTTTTATTGGGAACCAGAATGGATACCTGTAGAAGGTGGAACATATGCTACATCTGCAGGGGTTGCGTATAAAAATGATACCGTAACTCCAAGTAATACATGGGATAACATGACGTTGTTTAATTTTCAGGGAAATGCATTAGATTCTATTAAGGTGCTTAATAAACCGTGTGAAAATTTATTGACAAATATCAGTTTTGAACAGAATGGGATAACTATTTCACCGAGTGGATGGAATGTATGGACAAGTGATTCGTCAGATGAAAATACTGTAAGAACAGAATATGGTGATGCATATGATGGAGATTACAAATTAACATTTTGGGATGATAAAGAGTATTCGTGTTCTGTATATAAAACGTATACAAATATTCCGAATGGAACATATAAATTCTCAATTTGGGCAAAGACAAATGGGAAACAGGATGTTTTACAACTTTATGCAAAAAATTATGGAGGAAGTGAGCTTGATACCACGATTGAAACAAGTGACATTAATTGGAATATTTTTAGTATAGACAAGATTGTTGTTACAAATCATACGTTGGAGATCGGGGTTTATTCTGTAGCAGGAGCAAATGACTGGTGTAACCTTGACTTGGCAATGTTAAGAAAAATTGATTAATTATATTTAAAATTTTTAAGGGGATGGTTTTGATCGTCCCCTTAATTTTTGAATTGTTCTTTGACTGGTGGAATCTTATGAAAAAGAAAATATGGAATAGGTGCAGAAAAAATGGTACGTTATGATAAGATTTTTTCTATCATTGATATTAAAGAAGAAAATATGAAAAAGTGGGGGAAGTGCTTCCATTTTATAAGAATGTACAAAAAGAGGGGGTTATTCTTTGGAAGGCAGCTTAAAAGAACTTGCACGATATTAGCACCTGTAGAGCAGAACATAATCTGTTTTACAGGTGCTTTTTTCAATTAATAAGGAACTGGTACTTTCGTCCCTTGGCAAAGTGCCCAATTAAAAGATTAAAAAAAGGATAAAAAACTTTAAATTAAGTAATACTTTACAATGTTTAATTTTATATTAACTAAATATTGACTTAAAATTACTTTGTGGTATACTGAATTTATCAAATAAATAAAGCAATTGCACACTGGTTCCCATATTTTTACTGCACTCCCCAAGTATGCAGTACCCTCTCCCTGAAATATGGGAAGCAGCGTGCAATTGCTTTTTTATTAAGTGAAACCGGATAGATGGAGGGTGCTGGAAGGTTTTTGCAACTAAAATGGAGAAGAAAGGAAAGGTAGAGCAAAAACATGAGAAGGGTAGGAAAACAGATTGTTGCCATCACGCTGGCAGCAGCAATGATGGGGTCGCTGACACCGGAGGCGTGCACATTTTTACAGAACGAGATTGTGTATGCAGCGGAGACAAATGAAGCGTCAGCACCAACAGTAACACGTACAGAACTGTACAAAAATGAGGGCGCAAAAACAACAGAAACCATTGATTTTTCAGAATTGAAAGAAGAAGACTGGAATGGTGCAGGAAAAATTACTTTTGCATATGATGAATCCATCAATGGCTCGTCGGGAAATGTGAATGAAGAGTATGAATTAACTGCAAAGGTAACACTGGATGAAGCATCCTATCAGTCGCTGGCTGCAGATAAAGCGCATCTGAATATCCAGGGTGTAACAAAACTGGGATCAGATTGGGGATGGAACAACAGTACGGATTGCCAGTGGCTGCAGCAGGATTCTTTTACGAAAGATGGGGAGAATTATTCAGCTGATCTGAAAGTAAAGTTTTCAGGAATAACACCGGATACATTGATGGATGTTGAATTCGTTCTTGTGGGAACCGGATTTAAGGGAACTGTGACATTTTCAAATGTAGTTCTCACAAATTTATCAAGCGATAAACAGGAACTGACCAAACAGGAGCCAACCGTTCTTTCTGATTTAAATGATGAATCCCAGGTAAATCTGTGGGCAGGCGAAACCGGATATCAGTATTTCCACGGTGGAACAAAAAATGCTGCTCCGGAACTTTCCTATGACGCAAATGGCGGAGACGGAAGATTAAAAGTAAGCCTGGATTATACAGCCAACTCCGGCGAATCATGGAGTGAGGCAAAAGTGAAATTCACACCGGAGACACCGGCTGATATCAGCAATTATAATCAGGTGAGTGTGGATTTGATTTATCCGGAAAGCAGTAATATTTCCAAGATAAAATTTTTCTCCAACAGCGGAATCAATAAAGATACCAGCATAGATTCGTCCGAGGCAACAGATGCAGGAAACGGATATAAGAAAGTTACAGTTACTTTAGGATTTTCTCCATCTGCCACACCAATGGATAATCTGACAATCGGACTTATCGGAGCCAACAGTTCCTTTGCAGGGGATGTTTATCTGGATAATCTGATACTTTCCCAGAAGGATGCCAGTGGTGATTTTGTGACAATTACCGCAACACCGAATACAGACGGAACACAGGCAAAACCAGAAACGACAGATAAAACTCTGACCATGACAGATCCGGATGCCAGCAATAGCGCAAAGGCATTGTATGCATATCTGCAGGGACTGACCGAAAGTGATCAGGTACTGTTTGGACATCAGAATGATGTGAGCCATTCCGTAGGAAACAACGATCTGGGAGATGTAAAAGATGTGACCGGTTCCGTCAGCGGTATTTTCGGCATTGACTCCCTGGCATTGTTTGGAAGCGAGGCTGGTGGTACGGATGCGGCATCTGCACTGCAGAGTTCCATTGACTACAGCAAAAAGGCGGCCCAAAACGGTGCAATCGTTACCTTATCCACCCATATGCCGAATTTCACCAACGCAAAAATTAAAAAGAATGCAGATGGAACCTACGATTTCTATAACTGTGATTTTAATGAAGCAAAAGATTTATCCGGTGATTCGTTAAAGAAGATTTTGCCTGGTGGAGAGAAGAATGAGGTATTTAAGGCATATCTTGATACGATTGCATTCTATGCCAATGCATTGGAAAAAGAGAATATCCCGGTGATTTTCCGGCCATTCCATGAGGATACCGGCGGCTGGTTCTGGTGGGGCAGTGCAAACACCGCAGAAAGTTACAGGAGTCTGTATGCATATACCAGAGATTATCTGGAATCCAAAGGCGTGCACAATATGCTTTATGTGTATTCGCCAAACGGACCGCTGGAGACCGAGGCAGAGTATATGTCGCGGTATCCGGGAGATGCCTGTGTAGACATTCTGGCATTTGATTATTACAACGACTTTAATACTTATCCGGCAGAGAGTGATACTTCATTCTTTGATCATCTGGATCAGACCTGTCAGGTTGTATCATCACTTGCAAAACAGCATAACAAGCTGGCTGCGATTTCGGAGACCGGTGTACGTGTGATGAAAAAGGATGGAAGTGATAACGAAGGGCTTCTTGTAAAAAATAATCCGGTCAGTGAGGCAAAGTCGGGTGTGAACTGGTATCAGAAAGTGAATGATATCGCAAAGAAAAACGACATGCCATATTATATGGTATGGGCAAATTTCAGCGATACCAATTTCTATGTGCCGTATAAATACAGTGATACCATGGGACAGGAAATGATCAATGATTTCATTTCTTACTACAACAATGAAGATTCAGTATTTGGAAACGGTACTAATTTCTATGGCAATATCGATAAGTATGCAGGAGTAAAGACGGATAATTACAAAGATGTTAGCGGATACATGGTAGCACCGTTTGATATGGATACGATTTTAAAGCCAACTGTGTTAAAGGCAAGTGTTTCCAATGCCGGTGAGGTATCGTTTGTTGTAAAGGATACGGCAAAAGGCAAACCGTTGACATTGCCGGCTGCAAAAGGCTCCGATGGATGCTATACGGCGCAGCTGACACAAAAGGAAATGGATCAGATCGGAAAAACAGATGTAGCATCCATTACACTTGTTGCAGATGGAAAAGAACTGTCCACGATCACAAATCTGAGTATCGGAAAAGAAAAGGACAAAGCTCCGGCAGGTGTGCTGGAAAATTTTGACTACTATGTCGGGAGTAATGGACTTCTGGATGCAGCTTACGGTGGAAATTCTGCCGCTGGATGCAGTTCGTCCTTTACGCTGGATCAGGAGCATAAGGCAGACGGTACATATGGTGCTGCATTTAATTACAAATTAAAAACAACCGGTTCGGAAGTCTGGACGGGTCTGGTAAATGCAAGTCTGGGCAATACAGATTTTTCAGCCTATAATGCATTGAAATTCTGGACAAAACTTGATGGAAAAGGTCAGAAGGTTGTTGTACAGATCAAGGCAGGAGGAGAAGAATATGAAGTATATCTGACCAATCTTGCGAAGACAGAAGATGCCTATGAAGTAACCGTTCCATTCTCAGCTTTTAAAGGGAAGATGGGTGGAAAACTTAGTGGGGATGCTTTAAAAGATGTGCAGGCATTCGGACTCTGGTGTAATTCCAACCCGGCAGGTTCCGCGGTAGATGTGGAATCGGTACTTTACTTTGATGCATTCAAAGGAACAACGATCAGTGACGCGGAAGCTGCGAAAGCAGATGCCGATGGTCTGATTGCAGTAAAACAGACCAGCCAGAGTGGAAATAATGGCGGAAATTCTTCCTCCGGCAGCAGCACCTCTGGTGGAAATTCCGGCAGCACAACAACACCGGATACAAAACCATCGGAAACCCGGAAAACGGACAAAACATTTGAGAATATTGCAAAAGATACAAATGCGACACTTACCGTTGGAAAGAACGATAAGGGAGAAGTGACAGATGCCCGGGCACAGCTGGACAAAACAGTAAAGAATGCTTCCGAGACAAAGAAGACTACAATTTCAGCAGATGTGGTTGCAAAATTAGTCCAAGAGGCAGGAACCAGCGACATCACGATTACCCAGACAACAAAGAACGCTTCCGGCAAAGTGATGAACAGCGTATCTGTCAATGCGAAGGATCTGCAGGCAGGCAAAAAGCTGACACTTGTAAAAGTTGATAAAAAGACAGGAGAAAAAGTCCTGATCAGCAGCAGGACTTATAAGGTTTCCAAAGACGGAACTGTGACAGCGGATACCAAAGATGCCGGTGATTATGTACTGCTGAATGAGAAGGATGCAAAAGCCCTGAGCAGTAAAATCTTAAAGAGTATTGCATTAAAGGATACCAAGAAAACGGTTGCAAACGGAAAGAAGGCAAAAGTTACTTTTGATAAGAACCTGAACATGGAAAATGTAAAGAAGATCACTTATACATCTTCCAAAAAGTCGGTTGTAACCGTGAATAAAAATGGTACAATTGTCGCAAAGAAAGCTGGCAAAGCAGTTGTGAAAGTAAAAGTCACTTTAAAGAACGGAAAGACAAAGACTGTAAAGATGACGATCAAAGTGACAAAGTAAATTTACAGGAGTTTCGTCAAAATTTTAATAAGAAAAAGACGGTTTCGCAGGAAATCGTCTTTTTTCTTACCCATAATTGTAAAGAGAAGCGTGTGTGTTTTTTCGGGGGAATTGATTGTAATTTCAGGAACCTTTGTTTATACTAAAATCAATAGAAAAGAGAATGAGAAGGAGAACATTTATTATGGCAGGAAAACACATTTCCATTCCGGCACTTTTAAAGATCGGTGCGGGTGCATTGGACAATCTGGGGATTTACTTAAAAGAGTTACAGTTACAGAAAGTAGTTGTATTGTTTGGAAACGGTCTTGTAGAAATGTTTGGTTCTACCGTTATGGAAGCATTGCAGCAGGAGGACATTGATATTTTAGAATATCAGGAACTTGATACCGTGCGGTTGGAAGATCTGACCAGTCTTGCATTTTCCATGCCGGCGAAGACGCAGGCAGTCATCGGCATCGGTGGCGGAAAAGTGATTGATGGTGCGAAATATTGTGGATTTCTGCGAAATCTGCCGTTTATCAGCATCCCGACATCGGCATCGAGCGATGGCTTTTCAAGTGCCAGTGCTTCCCTTCTGGTGGAAGGACGCCGCAAGTCCGTTCCGGCAAAACTTGCATATGGGATTGTGGTGGATACAAGGATTATCCGCAGTGCACCGGAGAAATTTTTATATTCCGGAATCGGCGATATGGTATCAAAAATTACGGCACTGTATGACTGGATTTTTGAGGAAGAACATGGGTACGGAAAAGTCAATGATTTTGCTGTCATGATTGCAAAGAAAGCAGTCAACAGTTTTGTGCGCACACCGTTTACTTCGATACAGGATGATCTGTTTTTAAAGGAACTTCTGGATTCTCTTGCAATGAGCGGAATTGCAAATGAGATTGCGGGCAGCAGTGCGCCAACGAGCGGCAGCGAACATCTGATTTCCCATGCGCTGGACAAGATGCTTGAGCATCCGCAGCTTCATGGTATTCAGGTTGGCATTGCAACCTATCTGATGAGTGTTGTGCAGGATCATCGTTACCGGAGGGTAGACACAATTTTTATGCAGACGGGGTTCTGGGATTATGTAAAAACACTGGATCTTCGGCGAGAGGATTTTGAGAAAGCAGTTGATCTGGCACCGTCGATCAAACCGTTCCGCTATACGTATCTGCATGAGCAGCAATATAGGGATCGCGCGAAGGAACTCCTGCATACAGATGCGCGGCTGCAGGAAATCCTGAAATAGAGAGGAAAATAAATTACAGGATATACAATGATAAAAGTAGCAATATGTGATGATGATATACAATTTATTTATAAATTGGAACAAAGTATTTTTCGGTTTGCAGAAATGAAAAGAATAAAAGTGGATGTTGACGGTTATACAAGTGGAGCAGAATTTATTCAAAAACTGCAGCAAAGCGAAAGGTATGATTTGTTATTTTTGGATATTGAATTAGGGGCCAGCTCGGGGATTATCGTTGGAAACTGGATTCGATCCCAGATCCAATATGAATCCATGCAGATTGTTTTTGTATCGGCAAAAGAAATGTATGCCATGCAGCTTTTTGATCTGCGTCCAATGAATTTCCTCGTGAAACCCATACAACAGGAACGAGTAGATTATATATTAGATGAATATGAAAGGCTGTATCAGTTTCAGCCACATATTATAGAAATTGGGAAAGGAAGAAATGCGATACGGATAGAAGAACATTCTGTTTTTTATTTGCAGAGCCTTGCCAGAAAAATTCAAGTGGTAACAGCAAATGATACATTATGTGTTTATGGAAAACTTTCGGAGGTTATTCCTGCGTTGAATCCGCATTTATTCTGCGTGGTACATAAATCTTATGTCATTAATCTGCGGTATGCAGAATCTTTTCAGAAAGACAGCGTACACATGATCAATGGGGATGACATTCCGGTCAGTCGGTCTATGAAAAATAACCTTGATCATGCAATTATGGAAAAGATGAGGTGTGGCGGGTGAATAACATAGAAAGAATATTTGAAGCGGTATGTAACATATTAAGTGTGTATGTAAGTTTTAAAGTGACGGATGTTTTTCTGGAAAAGAAAAGAAAACTGCCACGGATGGCAAATATTGTTTATGTGCTCGTATGGCTTATTAATACAGTTGTTGCATTTGGTTTTCGAAATGCCATGGGGACTACGGTGAGTATGGTACTGCTTCTCTGGGCGGCAGAAGGTATATTGTATGAAGGAAGTATACTGCAGAAAATAATGGCAGGTTGTTTTACAGTATTGCTGGGGCTTACCATAGAATTTATCATGTATTATTATCTGGGAGATTTTTCTTTGTTTTCCGAAGGGCGGGCAATGGGAACCATCACGGGGGCAATGGTCAATCTGCTCATAGCAATGGGAATAAGACAGGTGATATGTCGGCGAAGGGTTATGGAAACACAGAACTATTACTTTATGATTCTTGTATTAGCCGGAAATATTGTCTGGATATATGCTCTTGAGAGTGTATCCGGCGAAAATTCGCCAAAAACAGTATTATCACTGGCTATTATGATCGTTGTAGATCTTGGAATGTTCTATTTGTATGACCGTTTGGGAGAAGCTTATCAGGATAAAATGCAGCAACGGCTTTTAAAGGAACATATGATGGTCTATCAGGAGCAGATGCATATCATGCAGCAGGATCAGAAAAAGCTGGATTCTTTGCGGCATGACATGAAAAACCATATGTATCTTCTGCAGACATATCTTAATGAAGGAAGGTATGATAAGGCACAGGAATATGTAAATAAAATGAGTGAGCATTTGCAGACGGAGCATAAGTATGTGAATACGGGGAATCTGGAACTGGATATGATTTTGAATCATAAACTGGCAAAAGCGGAGGCAATGTCCTGTCAGATTCAGTCGCAGATCGTGATTCCGTGCCAGTTGCCAGTGGATGGATATGACTGGAATGTTTTGTTTGGAAATCTGTTGGACAATGCAATTGAGGCAATGGAGCAGATAAAAGATCGTTTTTTGGAGATTCGGATACAATACGACAGGGGAATTCTGGGTATACAGGTGAAAAATACGTTTGATGGAAAAGTCAATAAACAGGGAGAACGTTTATTGACAAGGAAGAAACAACAGGCATTGCATGGAATCGGTATGCAGAATATTTCAGATGTTGTAGACAAATACGGGGGATGGAAATCTATAAATATCGATGAAAATATATTTGAGGTTCAGATTGTGTTATATCTTTGAAAAAATCCCATGGTGTATGCTATGGGATTTTTAATGCAGATTTTGACGAAAATCAAACCAATTTTAACATGCAGAAAGAATAATGGGAAAAATGAAGTATAGTATACACAAAGGAGATGAGAGGTATGAAAAAAATTTTGATGAGATTTATTTATTGGATATTAATGGAGGAGGCAAAAATAACGGTAAATACTACATGCTTTGGACCATATTATCAAGGGAAAATAGATAAACAGTTGGATATTTTAAAAAAATATAATGAAAAATAAGCTATTTAAACAATTACGTCAAATGAATCAAATGAATGATAATAATGGTAAGATTCTTGAGACTGGATTAGAACGTTTGAAAAGTAATATTTTAATATTTTTATTTGTGCTGATTGTTTCAACATATATGGGAAATATTGTAATTGGAATTTTATTTGAAATTAATTATTCCATATTGCGAATATATGCTGGTGGATATCATGCAAAAACACGAAATAAATGTATGATTCTTACTTATACAAGCAAAATTTTATGCTTGTGGGTTTGTTTTGAAGTCTCGATAGGAGATAAGATAATGAGGGATTTACTTTGTGTTGTTACCACAGTAATTATCTGTATTGCTCCAGTGGAAAATGAAAATAGACCCTTGAATAAAATAGAATTTATACATTTTCAACTGATAACAAAAAGAATTACTATTATTGAAAGTTGTAGTGTTTTATGCCTGATATATTTTGAAAAATGCTTATATGCAAAAACAATTATGGTTGCAATGTGTTTAAATGCAGTCGGGATAATTGCTGGAAAAGGATTGAAGAACAAGGAAAATGGTTTAAAAAATATTTATGGGGGCATGTATGAGAAAAAATAGAATGAAAAAAATTTTAGTGATGTGTGTTATTATTAATATTTTATTCTGTGCAGAAGTTGAATCTGTATTGGCATATCCAGCACAATGTTCTATTTCTGTGACACGAAGGGAACAACAGGAAACGAATTGGTGCTGGGCAGCTGTATCGCAAATGATAGGAGCACATTATTATGGTTTATTAACACAGCGACAAATAGTAATAAATGTGTTGGGGGCAGAATATAATCAAGGTGCATCAGATGCTCAAGTAAGACAGGCAATTGCTTTTGCTATAAACAATAAATATAATGTAACCACAAGGAACAGTTTATCGTATGAAAAGATACAAAAATATATTTCAACATCGAAACTAATGGGAATAAAGATGGTGTGGAATTCAGGAGGAGCACATGCATTAGTACTTAGTGGTTATTCAGCAGATGGAAAAGTGACGTTGGTTGATCCAGCAGCAAATGCAGGCATTGAACGATATTCTTATAGTTCATTAGTTGCGGGAACGACAATACAGTCGGGATCAGGAAGATATACAAAGACATGGACATTGGATTAGGGGGGGATGGCTATGAAAAATATTTTAAAAATAATGCTTATGATGATTACAATTTTTACGATAGCAGGTTCTGCTGTCTATGCCGCGGAAATACCGGTTTCAGATCAGGATCAGTTAATAACGAGCAACGATTGGACAGAAATCAGTAATTTACAGGATGAAATGAAAAAAGAAGAGCCGGATGCAACCATCGATTATGACAAGGCATTAAAAGTATATGTGGATTGTAATCTTATAAAATTGCAGACGGCAGATACGAAAAAACTCACAAGTGCTCTGGAAAGTGCAAATTATGTATGGGTCATTCCTTTTAAAATGGAAAAGACATATGGAATGTTTACCGTAGCCAAAGGACTTCCATTGCGTGAAGAAGCAAAGTCTGTATTGACAAAAGCAGAACAGGAAGAAGTAAAAAATCATGCCGGAAAATGGATGATTACAGAGATAGCAGAACATACAGTGGAACCTTACTATGATATACTTCTGGAAAAACGGGAGGCATTATCGGACTGTACGAGAGTAGTACTGGTGGGAAGTCAACCGGGAATGAGACAGCCGGTTGCACTTGGGATGGATGATGAAACAGCACGTATCTGGATTTCCTTAGGGTATCAGTATCCGGTTATGGAGAAAATTCCGGAAACTCAAAATGTGGAAAGCGGTGTCTATTCATTTGATTCTGTAGCGGAGATTTCAGATACTTATATTGAAGATTCTGAGGTAAGTACAGGAGCTGGAGTACAGAGCAGAAGTTCGATGAAATATGTGGCTGGCATTGGAATTATAGTGATAGGAAGCATATTAATCCTTAGTGTTTTAAAGAAAAAGAAATTGGAGGATTATGAATGAAGAAAATCAGTCTGTACTTATTAATTTTTACAATGCTATATTGTCTGTGTGCGTGTGGAAAAAATTCTGATGCAAAATCAAACAGTAGAGAAGATGATGGCAGAAAAGAACAAAAGATAATCATATCATCAATTCAGGTTGCTTCAAATACGAAGGTTATGCGTGCAAAGGTGTTCCTTCCGAACGTAAAATCTTTGGAAGGAACAAATTATTGGTTAGGTGGGTTAGATACTACCAGTAAGGTGGACGTAATAGATACAGGTGATGGTATTCAGATCAATGTGTGCGGCTTTTATTCCGATGATACTGCGTGGAAAAATCCGAAAGTATATAAGGGATTTCAATCACCGGATAATTCAAATACGCCATTAAAAAATGTTTTGGTTAAGGGAAAAGTTGTTCCAATGAAGGAGAAGATGTTAAAAGCGGATGTTAAGAAAACAAAAAAAACAATCCCTGTTGAAATTACACCTTATACGGTTAGTATTTGTCCCGTCAATGACTGGAGAGAAAATGGGTGTTTTTATCATGTAGTTGCAACAACAAAAGACGGAAAGCAATATTCCATAGGAGAGTTACCTCTTACCGATGACAGAAAAGGAACTGAAAAAAAGAAACATCCTTTCATGGATGGTACAGATCTTGAAGAGCTTGGAGATGGCTATGCATCTGCAAGTGAAATGAAATATTGTGGGGCTCGTTATATTTTCAATCAGAAGATTGATATCACACAGATAGAACAGATAGAAATAATAAAATATAAAATCAGCAGATGATATAGGTATAAAAACAGGTCATAAATTTGTTGACGATGATAGGAAACCATGTTAGGATGATGGTAGAGACTATCAATGAAGTGACAGGGGAATGAGTTTTTGACTCATCCCCCTGTTCTTATTATCAGGAGAAATGGATGAAAAAGAACAATCAGATGAAACCAGACAATGTAGCAAAACGTCTATGGGCATTTTTTATCGTGCTCACCATGTGTATTACCGTGCAGCCTGTCGTGCCGGTAAAGGCGCAGGAGGCTGTGCAGACAGCGGCAAGAACGATCTATACGGAATTTAAAGATGGAAATTCTACCCATTCTGGAGATGGAAGCTATGGAAATCCCTACAATTTATTTGAGGATGCCTATGCGGCTGCCGGCAATGGGGATGAAATCTCAATTTTGGGAAGTGGTGCTTTTTTAAATGCCGAGGCTGCGGAACCGTTTATTTTTGATAAAAGCGTGACCGTCAATGGAAATGGAAATACTTTTTCCAACCGTAAGGGGGGATTTATCCTGAATACGGATGTGACATTTAAAAACATTACGCTGCGGTTTTCCAATCGTCTGCACGATGCAATTTTTGCAAATGGGCATAAACTTGTTCTTGAGAATGTTATGTGCGACAGCGGATTCCGCTATGTAGATATCTTTGGCGGATCCCTTTATGAGAATGGAAAGAATATGGGGAATCATCCGGGATCAGAGGCACAGATTCTGATTACGGGTGGTGGTACCAATCTGGGGAATATTTATGCCGGTTCCATGAACGGAACATATGACGGTAAGACACAGATCGTGCTTGCGCACGTTTCCGGTACGCAAAATGGGGAAATCTATGCATCCGGTGCCATTGAACCATATGTAAATCAGGATGACTGGTTTTCCACGCAGGAGCCGGATCCACCGGCAGCGGATGGACAATATACGGTTTCCGGCGATGTGGAAATTTCACTTACCGGTTCCGACACGAAACAGGTGTACGGAGTATCTGAAAATCACGCAGGGAAGACATTTCTGACCATAGATACCGACCAGTCCTATACCGGAATTCCAGGTATAAGCAAAGTAGGAAAACTCACAGTAAAGGGCGGTGGAACATTTGCACCGGCAGCGTTGGACAGCTGTACGGTCAGGCTGGAAGGGGCAAGTGCGATTGATCTTTCCCAGATGGAAACTCCACAGGTACATTCGATTGTGAGTGCGGATTCAGCAGGAAACCGACTGATCTTAGGAAAAGAACAGAAGCTGAAAGTTACAGATACCATTACGGGTGCACTTACATTTGAAACCCTGAATGGAAGAAATGGAAAATCCGGAATTGCGGAGTATGGTCACACCTATCTGGAACTTGGAAGGGCTGCGGATACGGCGGTTTCTTTTACACCGACAGACGGACAGGCGGGAATGACACTGGAACGGACATCGTCTGGAAATGGAGAAATCTGGAAAACCAGTGAGTTGTCAGGGGATGGACCGGTTGCGGTAAAAAATATGACCATAAAAAATCCGGTAATTACCACAACGGTTTCGGAGATTTCAAAAGTCGGTGAGTATGAAAATAAGAATCCAAAACCATATCTGGCAGAGGTAGCCTGGCTGGAGCAAACGGATGAGTATGATCGGGATCTAGGGGTTGTTCCGATGGAATATGAAGTAACATTTAATGGAACTGCTTATTTTTCAAAAACAGTTACAGAGGACGAGAATAGTTTTATTTGTATTCCAGAGTTAAATTTAATGTTTATGACGGGGGTATCATATGAGGAAATTACAGATGATACGATCACACCCATGTGCTATCGCACGGCTGAGAGTTCTACGGTAAAAGAAGGAACCTACTATATCACAATCCGTCCATTTTCAGCAGATGAACAGATCGAACAGAACGTAATTCTGATTGTAAACAAAGATCCGGATACATCCGGTTCGACGGTTACTTCAAAGGAAACAACCACTACGATAAATGGATTACCATCGGCCGTGTCCATGCAGGATGAACTGAATCTTACCGTGCAGACGGTCTATACAGATAGCAGCTTACAGGGACAGAACGTGCCGTCTGCTGGTTTTTCGGTATACATTAACCAGACCCCTTATGAAGTATCCGGCATCACGCTTCAAAACGGAGTGGCAGCCATAAAGATTCCGGTTTCAGAGGCAAACGGATTTCATATGGGAGAAAATGCAATTACAGTTTCTTATGCAGGAGAAGCCCATGAAAACTACAGGGTACTTCCTTCCCAGGCAAACGAAACCGTGACGGTAAATCCAATTGCCGTAAAGATGCAGTATGATACCATCCAGCAGACAGCTGCATACACAGGGCTGAAACAGAGCTGCTTTGTTTCCACGGTAAATGTAGTCCGAAAGGACAACGGAAAGACGGTAGATTCGCAGGTAAAGCCTGAAGTTTTCTATCGGCAGGATGGGAAAAATGTTGTTCCGGTGCAGCCGGGCAGCTATGAGGTGTGGTTTAAAGTAACTGGAAACCAGTACGATGTGATAGAGGAAAAAGTCGGAACCTTTACCATTACAGCGGCGAAACCATCGATTCGTCTTACGGCAGAGACAGAAAACGGTAATTCCGTACATCTGTATGCACAGGTAGATGGAGTCCGAAATGGCAGTATTCCGCTTGGTTCGATTTCTTTTTATCAGGACGGAACCATAATAAAGGCACAGGAAAAACTCGTATATGGGGAAGCTGATACGGTTGTATCAGGCTTAAAACGTGGCGGTTCTTATCAGTTTAAGGCAGTATATGAGCCGGATGATAAGGATGGACAGACTTATTACGAAACAGTGACAAGTGAAGCTGTGACCGTTACAATCAAAGAGGACAGTTCCACCGGAGGAAGTGGAACAACCGGAGGAGGCTCATCGTCCGGAGGCGGTTCATCTTCCGGAGGCGGTGGAACAACCGGAGGCGGCTCATCTTCCGGAGGAAGTTCCGGTGGCGGAAATACTTCGGGTGGTGATACAGCCGGAGGGGGAACACCATCCAACGGAAACAAAACCGATGCAGAAACACCGTCTAACGGAAATACAGCCGGTACAGAAACACCGTCCGATGGAAACACGGCCGGACAAAATACACCAACCGTGACCGTTACCGGAACCCGGAAAAATAAAGCCATCAAAACAACGGTGACCGCTGATCTGATAAAACAAACCATGGAAGAAAACAATGGAAAACACACAGATGTGACGATCTGGGTCACCGATCCGGCTGGCAACGTAAGCTATACACTGACCGTAAATACAGCAGACATACAGACCGGAAATAAGCTGTATGTGTGTGCAAAAGATCAAAAGACAGGTGCCTATGTCCTTGTAAACGACAAGAGTTATACGGTTACAAAAGCCGGAAATGTGAATTTTTCAGCAGATTCCAATAAGAATTACGTCCTTATGGATCAGAAAGATATGGATCAGGTCACAACGAAAATATTAAAAACGGTTACATTGAAGAATAAAACCGTTCAGGTGAAGAAGGGAAAACAAAAGAAGGTTTCTCTGGCAGCCACCTTAAATATGGACAATGTAAAAAGCATTTCTTATCAGAGCAATAACAAAAAAATTGCATCTGTAAACAAGAAGGGTACCATAAAATCGAACAAAAAAGGAACTGCGTCCATTCGCGTGACAGTAACCTTAAACAATGGAAAGACCAAAGTTTTAAAATTAAAAGTCAAAGTCAAATAGCAGATGCAGGAAAAGACAAAACCCCGGAAATAAATATCCGGGGTTTTTGTTTTACCTAGAGAGAAAGTGCACACTGATCAATTTTTTCCAGTTCCTCCTCCGTAAACGGAGCAGAGTTTAACACTTTCAGATTTTCAAGAATCTGTGCCGGGCGGGAAGCTCCGATCAGAACAGAAGTGACCACACCGTCACGGATGACCCATTTGAGCGCCATCTGTGCGAGACTTTCACCACGGGCAGCCGCAATCTCATTCAGGCTCCGGATACTGTTCAGCCGCTTTTCATCGAACTGGTCGGCATGCAGGAAACGTCCGTCCGTGTTGACACGGCTGTCTTTTGGAATACCGTTTAGATAGCGGTCGGTCAGCATACCCTGCGCGAGCGGGCTGAAAGAAATAATTCCTTTCTTCCCATCTGCTGCGGCCTGTTTTAAACCGTTTTCTTCAATGGTACGGTTAAAGATATTGTAGGAATTCTGGTTGATAATAAACGGGCAGTGCAGATCTTCTAAGATGGCAGCCGCGCGTTTCATCGTTTCCCCATCGTAGTTGGACAGACCGACATACAGTGCTTTTCCGCTTCGCACGATCTGGTCGAGTGCACCCATGGTTTCTTCCAGCGGCGTATCCGGATCCATGCGGTGGTGATAGAAAATATCCACATAGTCCAGACCGAGCCGTTTTAAGCTCTGGTCAAGGCTGGCAATCAGGTACTTGCGGCTGCCCCAGTTTCCATAAGGTCCCGGCCACATGTCAAAACCGGCTTTGGAACTGATGATCAGTTCATCGCGGTAGGAAGAAAGCTCTTCCCGAAGGATCTTCCCAAGATTTTCCTCCGCACTGCCCGGCTGCGGTCCATAGTTGTTTGCCAGATCAAAATGTGTGATCCCGTGGTCAAATGCCGTAAAGCACATCTGTCTCATATTTTCATACACACCGGTATCTCCGAAATTGTGCCAGAAGCCCAAAGATACTTCCGGCAGCATCAGTCCGCTGTCACCGCAGCGGTGGTATTTCATGGTTTCGTAACGTGATTCATTTGCGTGATACATAAGAAATCCTCCTTAGTTTGTAAAAAATTTATCATAAATGCCAAATCCAAAGATAAAAAGCACAATCAGCGGCAGAATATAGGTAATGTAGCCGCGCATCCAGTTTTTAATTTTTAATCCTTTTCCGGTATTGGCTTCGGTTGTGTAGTTTTTCCAGCCCCAGCCGTAGCGGCTTGTGCAAAACAGCAGATATACCAGGGAACCGAGAGGCAGGAACAGGTTGCTTACCAGAAAATCTTCCAGGTCAAGCACAGACCCGCCAAAGATTGAAAAACCTTTCCAGTTCCATACATTGTATCCGAGTACACATGGCAGGGAGAGTACAATGATCAGTACCAGATTAACGGCACAGGATTTCTGGCGGCTGCATCCGGTCAGTTCCATACCGCAGGAGATGATGTTCTCAAATACTGCCAGGATTGTGGAAAACGCTGCAAAAAACATAAACAAAAAGAACAGGCTTCCCCAGAGTCTGCCAAGCGGAATATGGTTAAAAATATTCGGCAGGGTGATAAAAATCAGGCTTGGTCCGGAAGTCTGGTCAACATGGAACGTAAAGCATGCCGGAAAAATGATAAGTCCGGAGGTGATAGCAACAAACGTGTCCAGAATGGCAATATTTACCGATTCACCAAGCAGAGAGCGTTCCTTTCCGATATAACTTCCCAAAATTGCCATCGCGCCGATTCCAAGGCTTAACGTGAAAAATGCCTGGTTCATGGCACCCGTAATGGTTTTTGCAATACCGATCTGTTTCATCCGTTCAAAGTCCGGGATCAGATAAAAGGCAAGGCCTTCTTTTGCACCATCCATAAAAAAGCTGTTGACTGCCAGAATGATCATGATGATAAGCAAAGAAGTCATCATGACCTTTGTTACTTTTTCCAGACCGTTCTGCAGTCCACGGGAGCAGACAAATACGCCGGCGCAAACAACTACCACCATCCAGAAGCCCATGGTCAGAGGTTTGCTCAGCATTGTGGTAAACTGTCCGGATACACCGTCGGCATCCAGTCCCTGAAACTGTCCGGTGACCGTCATATAAAAATAATGAAGCATCCAGCCGGTGACCGTTGTATAAAACATCATAAGAAGATAGCAGCCGATCAATGTGATAATCCCGTGGATATGCCATTTCTGTCCGGGTTTTTCCAGTGCCTGGTAGGCTTTGACCGGACTTTTCTGGCTGGCACGCCCAACCGCAAATTCCATCGTCATGATCGGGAGTCCGAGAATAATCAGAAACAACAGATAAAACAGCACAAAGGCACCGCCTCCGCCCTGTCCGGCAGTGTATGGAAATTTCCATACGTTTCCGATTCCGATCGCACATCCGGCTGACAGGAGAATGAATCCCAGACGGGATTTTAATTTTTCTCGTTCTTCCATAAAATAATCCACCTTTTTGTAAACATTGTATAAAATACAAACGAAATTATACAATCTGTTGTGAGAAGTTTCAACCCTTTTTGACGAAATTTTACCAGGTATGTGTTGCATTTTTTTACAGATACTAGAGGAGAAGGTTGCGGAGTGTTCATGTTCTGCAATCAACAAGATTATCTTATGGAAAGAAAGAGGTATAAACCATGGTTTTAACAGAAAAAGAGATGGCTACAATTGAGGATCTGCACACACAGGAGCTGTCCTGCGTGGAGAAGTACAAACGTTACGGACAGGAAGCAAAGGACCCGGTGCTTCGGGATTTGTTTGCCGATCTGGAAAAAAAGGAGCAGAAGCATGTGGAGTCTCTGGAACAGGTCATGAAAGGCAGTGTCCCGTCCTGCAACGTCAATGACAGGGATGGAAAGATGTATGAGCCAAAGGCAACATATGATTCCATGACCAATCCGGAAGATAAGAAAAACGATAATTTCCTTGCTACAGACAGCATTGGTTCTGAAAAAATGGTGTCCGGAACGTATAATACCGATGTGTTTGCATTCGGGGATTCCGATGTGCGCAAACTTCTGGCAGATATCCAGGTGGAAGAACAAAACCACGCGGAGATGCTCTATAAATATAAAACCGTAAACGGCATGGCATAGGCCGTCATGTGGAGTGGATGTCCCAAAGCATCCACTCTTTTTGTTTTTACAAAAGGATTACAGAAACCGGATAGTACATCTTACATAACCCGTTTATTATAAATCCTGTAATAAATCTTACAGATTTCACAAGGAGAACAAAAGAATTATGAGAAAAAATGTGATGAAACTTACAGCAGGAGTTCTCTCCACCGCTGTATTGGCAGGAATGTTTGCCACTGGTATCCCGACAAAGATTGCAGCAGCAACGGAACACTGGAATGATGCTTCCCGGGAGTCTACAGACTGGAGCAACTGGAAAAAGAACTGGGCTGCTTATAGCAGTGAGTATGAACATGTATCACTGACTCCGGGTGCGGATGAGACAAAATTAAATTATGCATGGTACAGCAAAACGGCTGAGACTCCAAAGGTGAGAATCTCTACCAGACAGAATATGGATGGTGCGACAGAGTTCACCGGAGCGCAGACCGAAGCTGTGACCATAGATACCACAAAGTATTTTTCCAATAAAGTAACCGTAAGCGGTCTCAAAGAAAATACCAGCTATTATTATCAGGTATTTCAGGATGGAAAATGGCAGGATACACAGAATTATACCACACAGGCGTTTGATGAATTTTCCTTCCTGTATGTCGGGGATCCGCAGATCGGTGCTTCGAAAGGTCAGACCAGCAGTGAGAGTGAAAAGATGGAAAATGCAGGAAATGTTGTAACTTCTGCACCGGAAAAAAATCTTGCTGCAAGAAATGACAGTTACAATTGGAATCATGTATTAAACGAAGCGCTCGAAGATCATTCGGATGTAAGTTTTCTTGTATCCGCAGGAGATCAGGTGAACTACGGAAGCAACGAGCGGGAATATGCAGGATATCTTGGGGCAGAGGCACTGACTTCCCTTCCGGTAGCAACGACCATTGGTAACCACGACAGTGTTTCGAATCAGTACAGCCTGCATTTTAATAATCCAAATGCTTTTTCCGATACCGATACCAATTATGTACAGGGAAAGACAAAGGCAGGAACCGATTATTACTATCGCTATGGAAATGTCCTGTTCATCGTTCTTGATACAAACAACTATAACTGTGCAACGCATGAGAATGTCATGAAAAAAGCAATCAATGAGAATAAGGATGCCAAATGGCGCATCGTGGTATTCCATCAGGATATTTACGGCAGTGGTTATGATCATTCCGATTCCGATGGTATGGTGCTTCGTACACAGCTTACTCCACTGATGGATAAGTATAAGATTGATGTGGTGATGCAGGGACATGATCATACATATTCCAGAACCTTCCAGCTTGAGGGGGATGGAAAGGATCATACTTCTTACAGCACTTATGGATACAAATCTGTAGAGGAAGCTGAAAAAGACAGTGATTATCAGGCACAGAACAACTGCTATGAAATCGTAAACAAGACCGTTGGCGGAACCGTTACCAATCCGGAAGGAACCGTATATTTAGAGGCAAACTCTGCAACAGGTTCAAAATTCTATAACCTGATTGCTTCCAAACAGGACTTCATTTCTGAGAGAAGCCAGACCTGGACACCAACCTATTCCGTAGTAAAAGTAACGGACAAAAAGTTTTCTGTAACAACTTATGATGCAACGACCAGAAAACAGTTACAGGGATCTACTACATATACGATCGTAAAAGATGCGGTAAAGCAGACCATTCAGGCGAAGAACTCTTACAAAAAAAACGTAGGAGACAAAGCCTTTTCCTTAAATGCAAAAGCGAAAACACCGCTTACCTATACATCTTCCGACAAGAAGGTTGCAACCGTTGACAAAAACGGAAAAGTCACAGTGAAGAAAGCCGGAAAAGTTACGATTACAGTAAAGGCAGCAGCAACCAGCCAGTATCAGGCAGCAGGTAAAACAATTACAATTACTGTTACAAAGAAAGCAGTAAAGAAAGCAGCTAAATAATAATGAAGAAAAACTGGAAAAAAGTTTTAGTGGGAACCCTTTGTCTGGTGGGGTTCCTACTGTTATTAGTCAAAGTAAACCAGTTCGAAAAAGTACCTCTGATTTCCACGGAAGGGCAAAGCTATGAGAAAGCAGTCGTGACAAAGATCACGAAAGATAATCTGGCGGAAGATGGGGAACGATACGGAACACAGGAGGTGCGCGTACAGGTCAAATCCGGAGCATATGCAGGGGAAGAGTTTGATGCCGTCAATCCAAGCGGTTCTTTGTTTGGCATGGAGAACTGTGAAGTTGGTTCGCGCGTAATTGTCATTGTCAGTTCCACAGATGATAATGCTGTCGTTACGGTATATAGCAAAGACCGTACTATGGCGATTTATCTGTTTGTACTTTTTTTCTGTCTGGTGATATGTATGATAGGTGGAAAAAAAGGAGTCAAAGCCATTGCAAGTCTGGCATTTACCGGTGTGTGTATTGTTTATCTGATGTTTCCGCTGATGTACCGGGGCATTTCACCGATCGGTATTACCATTGTTGTTGTCATTCTCTCGACATTGCTGACCCTGTGGCTTTTGGGCGGAGTCTCTAAAAAGACGGTATCTGCAGTGGTGGGAACGGTCAGCGGTGTGGTTGTGGCAG
>UMJN01024516.1_pt1 | contig 23183 bp, 19 predicted proteins | sample 1966061 | NCBI WGS metagenome assembly UMJN01 (sample SAMEA4836149, study PRJEB28245) | human gut metagenome | biome: gut microbiome; material: fecal sample | place: Denmark | collected 2008
GCGCCGGATCTGGTTCATAACCTCTTCCCGGTGTCTCTCCGAAACCTGACGCCGGATCTGGCTCATAACCTCTTCCCGGGTCCTCTCCGAAGCCTTCCCCTGGTGAAGGATATGTTTTTCTGTTTTCTTCTGGCGGATTATCCCAGCCTCCCTCATTTGGAGTATTCGCCCAGATATTCTCCGGTCTCTGTGGTGGCATTTCCGGCGGCATTGGTGGCATTTCCTGTGGAAATGGAATTTCTTCCTGTACCTCCTGTTTTTTCTCCATTCGATGGAACAGTCCCTTCAACAACGCCTTCTTTTTCTTCGGTTTCTTTTCTTCAACGTCACCATCCATATCTACAAAACCGCCACCCGGTGTAGGAGGAACCAGTGGGCCACCTTCATCATAATTGGCAGTCTGTCCGGTCTGCTCATGACTAAATCCGTCTGCTCCGCCGCCAAATCCACCGGACTCTGATCTCAGCGGAATGCAAACGACCTTTACTTCTTCTGTTCGTGTATCCACATAGATATTCTGCATCTCTGATACGATTTCCTGCTTTGGAACACCCAGTTCTTCAAAGAAAGTAAGCACATAATTCACCTTCTGCTGAATTTCGATCTGCTTTTCCTGAGGTGCTTCGCTCATCCATGCCATTATGTTCATGGTTCCGGCTATATCATATGTAAAAATAAAACCATTGCCATCCTGATTCGCATTTGCCGGCAACAGAAACTGATTTGCGGTTCCCTGTGTCAAAATGCTCCACGTTTTTTCGTCCAGGACCTCTCCCGGCTTGGATCTGTAGGAAAATCTTGTGTGTCCGTCTTTGAAATCATACTCAAAATTCATACTCTTTATCTCCTTTTCTTAGTATATATCCAGCTGGATCAGTTTCCATTTTCCTTCTGACAGTACTGGTGCAATTCCACTGCTGTTAAAATTCTTGGCATCTGCAAATTGCGGATTTACCACAAAATCACCATTGCTCTTAATAAATCCCCAACTTTCATCCGACTGAACTGCCGCATATCCAATGGCAGAAAAGCTTCTTGCTTTTTCAAACATACAGTCCAGAACTTTTTCTCCTTCTGATGAAACAAATCCCCATTTTCCAGCCTGCTGAACTGCTGCGGGATTTTTGGAAATAAACGGAGAAACTGCTTCATAATTTTCGCCGATCTGTACACCGGAACTGTTAAGCAGCTGATACTGCTCACCGGTTTTTACAAATACGACACCATTTCTGGAGCAGAAGCCCCAGGCATCCCTGACTACATCGTCAAATCCGAAATCTGTAATAATCTTCAGGTCCTTATCAATAAGAGCCCACTTTTCATCTTTTTTTACTGCTGCAATACCATTAAGCATAGGTGTCGCCGCATCATATTCAAATTCCGTCTTTTCATTGAAATCTTCATCCAGGAATCCATATTTCCCGTTCTTTTTTGCAGGAAGTACCCCTTCATTGAAGGTTCCCAGATATTCATAAGTCTCGTCCGGCTGTCGCCGCTTATAACCGTTTGTATCTATATAATACCATTCGCCGTCTTTCTCAACCGGCGCGAAACCGTTTTCACCAAACATTCCGATATATTGATATTCCGCACGGATCACAGAATTTCCATCTTCATCCAGGATACCCACATCTTCTCCGGATGTGATCCTCATATAATGGTTGCAGGTTTCTGAAATATTATCGTATTCATCTCCGATAAACTGGAAATCTCCTGCCAGAGAATCCAGCTTTGCCTTCAGCGCGCCACTGTTTTTTTTCTTCTTAATGTGTTTTTTCAGAAGGGCAATGGCGTCCTGTTTCTCATCCTGCTCCACGTAATAATCTGCCAGTGTCAGGATTGCCTGTTCATTATCTCCGTCAAGAGAGATCGCACTGTTGCATGCATCCACAAAACCGGAATCATCTCCCATATTTCTGTAATCTTCCGCGATCTTCATATAGATATTTCGGTTATCTCCATCATACTCCAATGCTTTCTTATATTCCAGGATTGCATCGTAATAAATTCCTTTTTCTTCATTTTTCTGAGCCTGCTGGAGACATTTTTTATATTCCATCGGTTTTTCCACTGCAGAAGTAAATGTTGTATACCATGCTCCCACAAGCAGACCGGTCATCATCAGAACCATTAATTTTTTCATACGCACCTCTACGAATCAAAAGCCAAGTAACAAAATCAGGATCGTTCCCACAGAAAAAAACGGAGCAAGAGGAATGGAATCCTTCATGTTCAGTTTTTTGAGGATCAGCTGTACGATCGAATAAAGTGCCGCAAGCGATAAACTCACAACAATGTCAAACCATATCAGAGAGCCTCCAAGATACCATCCCAGCACGGCTGCCAGCTTCACATCTCCCATTCCGACACTTTTTCTGGAAAAGATCCTGGCCAGAAGAAAGATCAGAAATCCCAGCAGCATTCCACCTCCTGCTGATTTCAGGATATCCAGCCAGTAAGAAGGCTTCACTGTAATTTCTCCTGCCAGTATCACTGCCCTTATGACAAACATGAAAAGCAGAAGCTTATTGGGTATAATGGTTTTCTGCTGATCGATAAATCCGAGAAAAACCATAAAAACCGTCAATATCATATATCGGACTGCTTTCAGCCAGTGATAGCCATATTTGCTGAAAAAAAATATCTCGGCTAAAACAAGTGCTGCTATGATCAGAAGGATATATTTTTTTTCTTTTATAAGACTTTTTATATGTTCCATTTTTTCTCCTTGGTCAATCCGTCAGCTGCCTGCCCATACGCGGGTTGAAGCGCAGACACGGTAATGTCTTGTTCCCAGATCAAAGAACGGGAATTCCGTTTTGATATCATAATCCACAACGATCTTTATGTCATTGGTACCTTTTGCACACCAGGAACTTTTGCTGAATTTCATATTGGAAACTCCCAGTTTTTCCAGATATTCGTCTGCATCCTGTCCTCCGGAAGCCACACTCAGCTGCTGCTTCACACAGGATTTTGCAACGACTCCTGTCATATAACTGGCAAGCTTGTTCCATGCGCCGTTTTTCACATAGTTCAGAACACCGTTCACAAACTCCTTGGGATTTTTCTTATATTCTTTCAGCTGATCATATGTAGCTTTTCCCGCCTTTCCGGCATCTGCCACATCCTGTATGGTTCCCTGTCCGTTTGTAACACTTTTGGCTGTATTCTCGATCACTTCCAGATTGGATTTAATGTCCTCCATCTGTTTTGAGAATTCTTCTGATTTTGTATTAAGTCCTTTATATGCGTCCAGAACGCCTGTCTTTTCCAGTATGTAACTGTATTCCGCAACCTCTTTCGCTGCCTGATCCACAGAATACTGGATCAGTACCTGTGCCCTCACACAGGAGATCAGACTGAATATGCACATAAACGCGAACAGGAACATGGGAATAAACAGTGCTGCCTCCACAGTGATCGAACCATTTTCTTTTCTGTCTGACATTGCCCCTCCTGTTAATAAGCCAAAACACTCTTGTAATCTATGATTCTCCTGCCATCATCTGTACTCTTTCCTTTTCCCAGAAATTCCGGAACTTTCGGAAGGAATGTGGTTGATGTCTGTACCTTCGCATTCAGCGTCAGCATGGTATATTTCTGACTTAGCGTTGAGCCGGTGTTCAGCTGGATACAGTCTGCCGCACGGACGGAGAGATCCTTTTTACCATTCTCATCTGCAAGCTTAACCAGAACAAATAATTTCATGTAATCTTTGTAAGTGAACTTAAGGCCATCCGCTTTTCCCGGCCATACTGCCGACTCTTCTCCGTTAACCAGCGCTACGGTTTCCGTTGCTGCCATTCTCAGCGCATTACAGAAAAGATATCCATATTTTACAACCGGATAAAGCCATGGCTGCCCGGTTGCTCCGCATACAACCGTTGCCACTGTATCTGCTTCTGCATTCAGAGTTGAATCCATAAAAACATATAAACTGTCAATGGCAAGCCTTGTTCCATAGAGCTGTGCTACTGCCAGTGTTTTGTTCTTGCCGGTAGAAGCATTTCCATAAAGGATATATTCGATCTCACCATTCCAGATCACATGTCCGGAAAGTTTGTCATTGCTGAGAGACGTATCTTCATTTTTGGTTGTGATACAGTTAAACATTTCTGTGGTGTATTCCATGAGATATGCCTGTTCCATGATCCCGCCGGATAGATTGTCCAGGCAGGTCAGAATTTTTTTCAGAAATCCTATATTATTTTGCGAACTTTCTACTGTTTTTTTATCCTCACTGACATTTACCTCTGCCGGGATGTTTCCCGTTGCATTAGCTGAAGTTTTGGCAATTCCACTCGGATACTCGGAAGGATACCCTTCCTTCTCTGAAAGATTCTGTTCTTTTCCAGAATTATTCAGAGATTCTTTCATCTGTGTATAGTTCCCGCTGGCTTCCTTTGCGGCTTCTCTGTTCTCAGTTCTGGTATCTTCCTGTGTTGTGTCACTGTCTTCGCTTTTTACACCGGAAAGTGTAGTCTGATAAAAAGCTGTATTCTCCAGATTTTGAAATCCATCCGTATTGAACTGTGTATTGACAACTTCTCCATATATCTCCTGACTATGTTTAGACCAGAATTCTTCCACTGCTAGTGCACTGCCATTTTTTCTTATAGAATGTGCTTCTTCTTCATCCAAAGAAAGTTTTTCAAAATTCCCAGTTACCTTTTTGAACTTTTTCAACATACTTTTAAAAACTTTTGCTGTATCTATATTATCCTGAATCATTCCTTTCAGTTCAGTAATATCTGTTTCATTAATTTCAATATCTTCACCGGCACTTTCCTCAACAGATTCCCCTGCTGCAATCAGTTCTTCTTTGGCTATATTATAATCACTTTTTTTCTCTAAAACTTTTTTCCTGCAGCTCAGCACATCTTCCAACGCTGAATTTGCCTCTTTTCCATCATCTATGATTTCATTTGCTTTCGCCTCAAATATCTTCAGACAAGCCTGATAAGATTTGGCTGCATCAGAATAGATTTTATTCATACTGTTGATATTTCCATTGATTACAGATTTGATGGAATTGAATGTCTGTATTTCTTCTGAAGTAAAGCTTTCACTGATTACAGTCCTCACTTCCGGATCAGCTTTTGCCACCTGATACACAGCCAGTAAAGTTACCATATTTTTATACATCTGATCATCAAACGTAGTATTTCCGCTGTCCCAGTTGAATGGATAATTCAGATATTCTTCAATCACATCATATGTCAACGGATCAGGTGCTTCCTCCGGGAACTGTGCAACAATCTCTTCATTCAGATATTTCTGCAGTGATTTCGCTGCCAGACGAAATACTGTTTTTTTCTGATATTCATCTGCAAAATCAGTATCCGCATTTACCAGTTGCTCTATTGCTCCCGTCTGTGCTTCCACAGCCTCTTTTGCCCTCTGTATAGGCTCACTTAATTTTGATGCTTCCAACGCATATGCTGATTTTTTTTCTATGTAGTTTTGCTGTTTTTCTGCATTATTGAAAGGAAGCTTCTTGATCTTCCCTACAATATCATCCGCCATATAAACAGGTCCCCGGAATTTCATATATTCCATAACCTGCTGACGGAAAACATCATTTTCTGCCAGGGATGAAGATGCCACCCCTTTTGCCTCAAAGCCAGTTTCTTCCAGCTGTATCAGTGAACTTAAGCCATCGCTGCTTTCACCTGTCAGATTTTTTGCGTTGATGGATTCTTTGAACATCTGCTCCAGCTTCTGCTGTTCGTCCGGTGAATCCGGAGTTTTTGCCATGGCTGTCAGTCCATATGTATCCTTCAGTTTCTTATCATACTGTGCCAGTGCCGCATTCATGGTCAGATCTCCGGCACCGGATACTACTGTCTTTGACGCAAAAAGGCGGGAAGCATCTACAATAATTCCGCTAAACATCAAGACCGGTACCAATATCAACGTCAGAAGTACGCAGATCGATCCTCTCTGTTTCCCGCAAAATAACTGCATACACTTCCCTCCCCAGTTAAAACAAAAAATTTTTCACCTTATCAAAGGTTTCTCCCAGTTTCTGAGCCTTTCCGTCCAATCCCAGCTTTTTCAGGAAAAAGTTTCCCATGTCCCAGGCCAGATCCACATTTCTCACAAAGTCCGTGCTGTTGATTGCCGGCTGATATGCCGCCGTATAGATCGTCAGGCTGTCCCGTAGTCCCAGATACTTCAGTATCCCGGGCGTGGAAACAACATACCTGAGTTCTGCCTGTACCGACTTGGACAAAAAGGAACTGTTGACCTTTACATAGGCTTCTGTGCGCCCCATGGAAAACAATGCACTGTTTTTCTGAAGCGCCTGCTGGTAATCTGCTGCCCGCCTGGCAAGCTTACTGTCCACTCCCCATCGGTAGATCTTCGAAGCACTGCCTTTATATGCAGCATAGTAAGATTTCGTCTGTGATTCCGACGGACCGTTTTCCCAGTCAAAATCCACCTTGCTGTTTTTCAGAGGATTTTCATCTGTAAAACTGTCATAGCCAGGGTAAGACGCTTCTCTCGCCAGCTCTGTAGCTGCTCTTTCTACCTGAAAGAAAAAGTAGCTCTCCTGCAACTTGAATAATCCGAAATAGAGCACCACCATGACAATGCCAATGGTGATGGGAAAATAGATGGCGGCTTCTACCATGATGGCGCCTGTTTCGGAGTTATTGTTTTCCCTGTTCATTCATTAATCAAGGCTGATCTTATCAAAGATATTATTTACCAGTTCTACAATTCTGTCTTTAAAAATGGCTGCTGCCGCAATGACAGCAACAATGATCAGAATGATTGCAACGATCTCTGCAGCTCCTGCTTCTTCTGTTTTAAAATCCTCAACTAAGCTGCGGATTTTGTTTTCTGCGCTGATCCAAAGTAAATTAAGTTTTCTAGTCATGCTCTTATCCTCCATTTTTGTTTGCCTTATGCAATATTTTTTATAATAACCGGCTGATGCCGTTTACTATCACATCTGCTGCATTACCGGAACCATGACCATAAGCAGGATTCCGATAAAGATCATCATCATTGGCAGAAGCAACTTAGAGTTTGCTTTTTCTCCCTTCTGCTTTACCTCATTTTTCTTAACTTCCCACATTTCATCAGAAAGATCTTTCATGAAATAGGCGAGTTCTTCATTACCTTTATTCAGATTCTGTATGATCAGGGAAGTAAACTTCCGTACTTCCTTCACATTGCATCGTTCTGCAAAGTTCCGGTATGCATCAATCTCCATGACACCGTTTTCCATCTCAAGATTGGCATTCTGCATCTCCTGATAAAGTGCCCGCTCTCCTGTTATGGAAACTTTTTTCCAAGCATCACGGAGTACCATTCCTGAGTTAACAAGCAAGGTCAGTTTGGATAAGACCTGTGGAAGATCCAGAACGATCTCCTGTCTTCTTGCTGTCAGCTTATCCTGCAGAGTAAGATCCAGATACAGAATCAGAAGTCCTCCCATGACCAATCCCAGAAGCAACAGACTCTTGCTGTCTGCCAATGCTGAGAGAAGTATTACAAATATAATAATGGTATATATGTAAGTTGTCTTAGCTCCAAGAAGCATATAGTAATAATACTCTGCATATTTTTTTCCTTTGATCTCAGCGATCTCCCGGATCTTTGCCTGAGCAGATCTTGTCTTTGTACTGATATGCAGAATTCTCATAACCGAAAATCCCACACACAAAAGCTCGCTCATCTGAAATTCTTTTGCGAAAGAACTGTCTGTATATTTCTGATATTTTTTTCCACCGGCTATGGCCAGATATATCCAGATCAGAGTAAATGGCGTTGCCAGTGTAAGTAAAATCAACTGAAAATAATCCACTGCTTTTTTCTCCCTATATCTTGATATCTACAATTTTTCTTCCCATGTAATAGGCAGTTCCGAAAAGAGCAAGTGCTCCAATCTTTACCAGTACATTTAATGGTGTATTCTGCACAATAGACATATTGCCCATTCCGTTGAGCATTAGCATGATCAGCACCGGCATGACGATCATAATGTTCAGGTCATTTTTGTTTGCTGTAAGCAAAGTCTGAATCTCCAGTTCTGTTTCGATCTTATCATTAATGATCTCTCTGGTCTCTCCAACCACCCGTCTCATATCACCACCATAGCGGTTGGTCACTTCAAAGATCGTGGCAAAACTTTCGATATCGTCCAGATGACTTCGTGCCGCAAAATTACTCAGCATCTCTTCAACGCTCTGTCCGTTGTAAATACCATCTACGATCAGTTTCAGTTCTTTTACAATATCTGCTTTTTCTCCATAGATCCCGATCAGATCTCCGCAGGCATCCAAAAAAGCTCCCTGGGTATTTTTACCTGCGGAATAGGATGCGGAAAGAGATTCCATCATATCACGGAACTGGTACAGAAGATTTTTCATTCTTTTGTCTTTCAGATAATCCCGGTATTTCCGGATTCCCGGAACAACAAGGAGCAGCCCTACGATCAGGGAAAAAATCACATTTCTGAAAAATACCATACTGAAGAAAAATCCCACGATTCCGCCCAATAGCGCACCTGTTGCGGTTTCCACCGGATTCAGACGATAAATATAATAATCCTCCGCTGTTCCGAAAACAGGTTTTACAGGTATATATTTGGGAGCTTTAACCTTCTTCTGTTTTATTTTCTGAGGTTTTACTTTCTTTTGTTTTACAGTTTTTGTTTTTGGTTTTTTTTCTTTTTTCATAATCTTCCTTTTGGCCTGATGATCTACAGGCCTGAATGCATTCCGGAAAGCCGCAGTTTATAATCATTATACAAAGGATTTCCTGTGCGTACCAGTCGTCCCTGCACTTTTTCCAGCGTACTTCCCTGGGTTTCCTTGAATACAAATAATGGATTCAGCTGGATTTCTCCGTTTTTACAGCCCAGAACTTCTGTGATCTCCATGGTTCGTCTGGATTTATCACGCAGTCTGGAAAGATGGATGATGATATCCAGTGCGGAGGAAATCTGCTGGCGGATAGCCGGAAGTGGCAGGCCTGCATTTCCCTGCAGCACCATGGTTTCCAGACGGCTCAGCATATCTCTGGTCGAGTTGGCATGGCCCGTAGAAAGACTTCCGTCATGGCCTGTGTTCATTGCCTGCAGCATATCCAGTGCTTCCGCGCCTCGAACCTCTCCAACAATGATCCTCTCCGGTCGCATTCGCAGTGCGGATTTGATAAGATCACGGATGGTTACCTCACCTTTTCCGGAAGTGTTGGCATTTCTTGTTTCCAGACTTACGATATTATCAATATTTGCGATCTGAAGCTCCGCAGAGTCCTCGATCGTTATGATACGTTCATCCCGTGGAATGAAATTCGACATGGCGTTGAGAAACGTTGTTTTTCCGGAGCCTGTACCCCCACTGATAAAGATATTATACTTGGCTCTTACCAGTTTTCCCAGAAAATCCGCTGCTTCCGGTGTAATGGAACCATATTTCAAAAGCTGGTCTACCGTCATCGGAGTTCTGGAAAACTTTCGGATGGTCACAATGGGGCCCGACAGGGAAAGCGGCGGCAGGACCACGTTTACACGGGAGCCGTCTGCCAGTCGTGTATCTACGATCGGATTGGCTTCATTGACCTCTTTTCCAACAGACCCTACCATCTTTTGAATGATATTTCTCAGCTCATTTTCGCTGGCAAATTTTTTGTTCAGAGCTTCCAGTCTTCCTGCACGCTCCACAAAAATGTGGAATGGTCCGTTGATCATGATCTCTGTAATACTGTCATCTGCAAGGATCTCATCCAGGATTCCCATTCCACGGATGGAACTGAATACCAGACGTACGATCCTGGAGCGCTCCTGAGGGCTTATCCTGTAATTCACCAGCTTATGGTCTACAATATCCGCAATTCTTCTTCGCAGCTGTTCATCGTTTGCCTTACTCAAAGTCGCCGCATCTGCTATAAGAAAACGCCGGATCTCATTGACAAGACGTCCTGTCATCTCTTCTGAAAGCATAATATCACCTCATTTTCACCGGATCAGTATGTGTATCCATGTTCCTGTTCTACCTCAAGGATCAACTTGGCGTTTGCTTTTTCATATTCATTAAAGATCGTATCCTGCATGGCATCGAACTGGTCTGGATCGTATTGCGGTACATACCATGATTTCGCATTGAAATAATCCTGGAACATCTGGTCTTGGAATCTTCTTCCATGTCTCGCGTAAATCTCATTTCTTGCATACGCCAGCTGGTCTTTGGAAAGGCCTTCCAGCTGATCCTTGGTCAGATATGCGGAATTGCTCTCCGGAAAAATATAATCTCCTGAGCCTGCAGTTGTTGCCGTTGAAGAAGATCCGGATGTTGTACCTGCTGTAGAGTTCTGAGAACTCTGTGTACTGCTGTTTGTGCTTTCTTCCGGCATGGTATATTCCTGTACCGGCGCATTTCGAAGTGCCTCCAGATCTTTATCTGCCTGGCTCTGGGAAGCAGACTGCTGTGTCTGCTGGGACTGCTGACTTTGTGTATTCGCAGACTGTGTGTTTTTCTGTGTACTTTTTTTTGATGGCTGCACCGTTGACTGTTTTTTCTGTGCAGATGAGCTCTGGGGTTTCTGCTCATTTGTGATCTGCAGCTCCTGTGCATCTGTTGCAGCTGACGGTGTAGGTGTCGCAATTTTTACACTTTTCTGTGTACTGCTGTTTTTTGTTGTGGACTGATTGGATGCTGTTGTATTCTGTTTCTCTTCTGTATCAGCTTTTGCTGTTTTGGTGCTGTTCTGTGAGGTTTCAGCCTTTGGTGCCTGTGTGATATTCACTACAATATCCGAGGCGCTTCCTCCGGAATTTTTTCCGAGGAGAAGAGCAAGTACGACAACTGTTATCACGAGAATTCCAACTGTACATCCAATACTGATCAGCCATTTTTTCTGATCGCCCTTGTTTCCTCTGTTATCTGGCACTTCCGGCAGTCCGTCATCCCAGATCAGATTGTCATCCTGCTGGTTCTGACCGGTGCGCCTGTTGTAAGTCCCATTATAAGTTCCGTTTCCTCTGTTATTATGTGAGCGGTTATAGGTTCCGTTTCCTCCGTTATTATACGGCTGATCATAAGTTCCGTATGTCCCATTTCCGCCATCATTATAGGTACCCGTTCCACTGTAAGTACCGTTTCTGCGATTACCTCTTCCATTATATGTATCTTCACTGCCATAGTCATTCTGACCGCCGCCCGTTTCCAGCGGCGCTCCGCAGTTGTCGCAGAATCTGGCTGTTTTATCTTTTATTTCTGCACCGCATCTTCCGCAATACATACATTCCCGCTCCTTCCTCTGGATTGATATTAGATCTTAATTGTCCAATTTGTTTGAATTTATCTGGTATTGCGATAAATCTTTTCTTTTCCAAAAATTTTATTACATTTACACAATTCTTTCAATATGTGACACCTAGTGTGCCCCCTTTTTTTTACAGATCAGATATCTTTATAATATGATGGTGAAATTACATCGTACTCTCTGCAGGAACATCCATTTTCATAACTGTCGCAGCAGTCACAGTTGGAACAGTACATATGAGCATCATTAATATAAAACAGGCCGCCATACTGCATGGAAGTTCTCTGGTTCTTGGATTTCTTCTTGCTGTTATCGTAGTACGCCCCGTTGGGGATCATCATGTTTTCCGGGGAAAAACCGCTGAAATCGAAGAAATGAGATTCTGTTCCATGATGAGGTACCTTGATGCACCAGTAATGTTCGTGAAGCTGGATCTTTCCGTCATAATTCTCTGCGATCATCTTCATATACTGTGGCTGTACATCTCCGGTGAACAGAAGGTTCAGTTCGCCGTCAATGGTGTTCTGGAATGCCAGGCTGATCTTGTGGCGGAACTGTCGCAGGGAATGGCCCTGTTTTTCCGCACTCTCCAGAAGTGCCTGAAATTCTTCTGTTGCCTGTAATTCACGAAATTTCTTTTCCAGTTTTTCCGGGTTGAGACGACGTACTCTCTCTTTTTCGGTTTCTTCCGGATCTTCTGCTGTATCTTCTATTGCTGCGCCTGCATCTTCATTTGCAAGCACCAGTTTTTCCTGTGTATATTCTTCGTTTTCCCCGCTGTACTCTCTCGGGTCTTTCAAAGAGCTCTCTGGCCCATCTGTATCTTCTGGCACAGACAGTGGCTCCGATTTCTCCTCTGCTTCCAGTGTCTCCTCTGTCATGGACAGAAACAGCTCTCTTACTTCCTCCGCAATGTTCACAAGCTCTGTCATTGCATTTTCGTGATTCTCGATCAGAGAATTAAATACCTCCTCTGTCTCCCGGCTGACTTCACTGACATCCGGCCAGAGTGCTGTATATTTTCCTTCAAATTCTGAACCTCTGGATAAAAGATCGATCTTTACCTTTCTGGCACAAAGGGCTTCTGCCAGGGCAAAAAGGCTGACACGTCTTCCCGGAAGGCTGGCTTTTTTTGTCACATCCGCAAGGAGCAGAAGTGCCAGTGTGTATTTCATTTCCGGACCGGAAAACACATCCGGAAGATAGATTTTTTCAAATTCGTAGGCATCTCTTCGATAACGCATCATATAAAGAAGTCCGGAAACATGATCTGGATGAAAATGTGTCAGAAGCAGATTTTTTTTGCGGATGGTGGTAAGATCTGAAATGATCACGTCAAAGACTTCTCTTCGCGGCCGTCCCTCGATCTTGCTGTTGGCTGCCCCGAAATCCACAAGCAGGCTGCTTTTTCTGTCACGAATGCAGAAACAGTCCCCGAATCCTACATTGTACATTCGTATTCTCATTTATTTTTCCTCTGGTTTCTTATTCAGCTGTCTTTTTTTCTTCTGTTCCTGTCATTATTTCTCAGAACCAGATCTGCATATCATACCAGGTTGCTCCACCATGGCAGGAATCTGCAACTCCCAGTTTCTTCATTCCATGACTCTCATAAAATGGGATCATATGTTCCTTGCAGGTAAGGATCAGAGCTTTTTTTCCACGTTCTTTCGCAAGATCCTTGAAGTATTCCACAAGTTCTCCTGCAATCCCCTGATGACGGTATTCCGGGATCACATTCAGCCCGAATACGGTCTGGATCTCTCCGTCTTTTTTGTGAAGGGTGATATCATGATAAAACTCATCCGGAAGTACCGGTTTATCTGTAGTTCCTCCGTTGATAAATCCTACAATCTGATCGTCCTTTACTGCTACTACAAAATTCTCCGGGAATGCTCCCATACGGTTCACAACGTCCTCATGACTTGCTGCCTCCGCAGGCGGGAAACAGATTGCCTCGATCTCTGCCAGACGGTCCGCCTCACCGGGATCTGCCAGTCTGATCTGTAAATTTTCTGCCATTTTTTGTGGTCTCCTCTATATTTATTCCGTTTTCATCCGGTTTCGATTCTTTTTTAATTATATCGGGTGAGAGAAAATGCGTCAACGTATAACCTGCAAAAAAGCCCTCAGTATTCGCACTACTGAGGGCTTCGCTCTTTTGTTTTTATCTGTTATTATTACAGTACCGACTCGATCAACTGCTTCGTATACTCTGTCTTCGGATGCTCAATGATCTCTTCCGGTGTCCCTTCCTCTTCCACATGTCCGTCATGCATCACGATCACCCGGTCGCAGAACAGCTGGACAAGGGCCAGGTCATGGCAGATAAAAAGAAAGGACAGCTGGTTTTCTTTTTTTAACTTCTGAAGCAGCTCCATGATCTGTTTCTGCACAGTCACATCCAGGGCGCTGGTTGCTTCATCACAGATCAGCACTCTGGGTTCCACAGCCAGGGCTCTGGCAATAGCCGCTCTCTGGCACTCCCCGCCGCTGACCTGATGGGGATACCGGTCTGCATATTCCGGAGTCAGTCCGCAGGTAAGCAGAAGCTTTTCCACACGGTTCCTGGTTTCCTTCTTACTTATCCCCATATTCCGGAGACTTTCCCCGATTCCGTCCCCAATGGTGCACCTGGGATCAAAGGATCCTGCCGGTGTCTGAAATACCATCTGAAGTTCCCGGTAAGTTTCCCGGAGAGCTTTTCCCTTCGCATGTGTGATATCTTTTCCCAGGAAAAAAATCTTTCCATCTGTAATATCCGTCAGATGCGTGATCATTTTTGCCACTGTACTTTTTCCGGAACCGGATTCGCCCACGATACCAAGAACTTCTCCCGCGTTCAGAAAAAAGCTCACATCTTCCACAGCCGTGAAGGATTTTTTCCCGGATAAAAATGTCTTTTTCAGATTCTGCACTTCCAGGATTTTTTCTGCCATCATCTGCCTCCATTTCCGGTGCCTGCACGTTTCAGGCGAAGTACCGAACGCATAAGTTCTTTTGTATAAGGATCTGTCGGAGCTGTCAGGACCTGAGCTGTTTTTCCATATTCTCTCACTTCTCCGTTTTTCAGTACCAGAACCTGATCTGCCATTTTTTCTACTACGCCGATGTTGTGTGTGACAACGACCATGGCTGTTTCATACTCCCGGCGCATCAGCAGCATTTCCTCAACCACCTGTTTCTGTACTGTTACATCCAACGCGCTGGTAGGCTCGTCTGCCAGAAGAAGTGACGGATTCTGCAGCATGGAAATACAGATTCCCACACGCTGATTCATGCCGCCGGACAATTCAAAGGGATAGCTTTGCAAAACACGTTCCCCATCCTTGAGGCCAATCTTAGCCATCATCCGGACGGCACGCTCCGCACATTCCTTACGGCTGATCCTTTCATGCTCCCGCATACTCTCATAGATCTGATCGCCTACGGTGCGGATGGGACAAAGGGCTGCTCCTGAATCCTGAAAGACCATGGCGATCTCAGGACCCAGAAGTCTGCGTAATTCTTTTTCCGGCATATCCACCACATTTTTTCCTTTGTACCAGATATCTCCTTCTGTCACCATGCCTTCGTTTCCCAGAAGTCCCATGACTGCCTTGATGATGGTGCTTTTTCCGCTTCCGGACTCTCCTACCACTCCCAGGATCTCTCCCCTGTTCAGTTCCAGATTTATATCCTGTACAACGTTTTCTCCATTATAGCAGATCGTTACATGTTCAAATTTCAACAATGGTTCCATCTTAACTCCTCGTTTTTTCCCGACAGATACCGCAGACATTTATATTACATTCTGCTGTACATTTATCTTCGTTTGGGCTCACATTCTTCTGTCCCTGTCATTATTTCACTTCCAGATCCGCCGTGATCTCATAATAATCGCAGGGATGCGCAGCCAGCCCTGACACATTTGCCTTCGATACAAGCCCCATATTCAGATGGGAAACAAAGAAATACGCATCATCATCCAGGATCGTCTGCTGTGCTTCAATGGCAAGTTTACTTCTCTCATCAGTATCAAAAGTCTCATGCATCTTCGTTACGATATCATCCAGCGCAGCATTGCTGTATTTACCATAATTCTTGGCAGCGTCAGATACAACCGTACTTGTGAAAAAATACTCCGGATCACCGGTAGGTGCCGTTGTAAGAGAACTTACATATACGTCAAAATCACCGTTCTTCGCATAAGTTGCATGATCTGCTGTATTGTTTACATTTACCTCAATTCCAATGTCCTTTAAAGTGGACTGTGCATATTCGGCAAGCTTCGGCTGCTCCAGACGTGTAGGATAGGTCAGCCATGTAATAGAAAGTTTTTTTCCATCCTTATCTACATATCCGTCACCATCTGTATCCTTCCATCCGGATTCTTCCAGAAGTTTTTTTGCCTCTTCCGGATCATAAGACGGTGCCTTCACTGCATCATTTCCATAAGAAAAACTGCCCGGGAAAGCACCCACTGCCGGAACGCCCCGTTCCTGCATGATCACGCTGCAAAATCCCTCTTTATCGATTCCCATCTCAATGGCTTTTCTCACATTCTGATCCTGCATCAGCTCTGATTCCATGTTAAACTGTCCGAAGAAACAGCGGCTTGTTGCCACGGAGCTGATCTGATAATCCGGATTTCCGTCAAACAGGGCATAATTATCGTACTGAAGCCCGTAAGTTCCCTGTATATCTCCTGTCTGCAATGCTGCTGTCAGAGCACTTCCGTCTGAGAAAGATTTTACGATCACGTTATCTACCTTTACATCTCCGCCCCAGTAATCATCATTTTTTACCAGTTTGATCTCCGTCGGAGATACTTCCGTTGCAACATAGGGGCCTGTTCCTGCCACATTTGCAGAACCACCTTCTCCCTGTACGCCATAATCCATGTCAATAATGGCACCATACGGATCCCCCAGATAATTGATCAGTGCCGGACATGGTTCGGAAGTATGGATCGTTACCGTCATTCCATCCGCTTCGATCTTATCGATCTTCATATCGTAAGGTGCACGGTCATGGTTTGCGATCAGATCATCCAGGCATTCCTTTACCGCTTCTCCGTCCATGGTTCTTCCGCTGGAAAATTTCACACCGTCACGAAGGGTGATCTTTACTGTATTATCGTCTGTAAATTCATAGTCTGTAGCAAGCCATGGCTCTACCTCCATGTTGTCATTGTACTTAAACAATGTTTCTCCTACACCATAACGCAGACAGCTCCATCCGGAATAATTGTCGTGAGGGTTTAATCCTGCATCTCCCATTTCTTCACTGTATCCGGTAGTTCCGTAAACAAAGGTAGTTCCTTCACTCTTTTCTTTGCTTTTTGCTGCTGCCGGAACTCCCGTCATGCTCATGACCATTGACGCAGCAAGCATTGCTGCCAGAATCTTTTTCTTCATAATCTCCGCTCTCACTTTCTGTGTTATATTTATTTATAAGTGCCTGTTATCCTTTTCTCCTGTTTCGTTCCTTCGGATCCATATAATCCCGGATCGTATCTCCCAGAAGATTAAAGATCATTACCGTAATAAAAATCGCCATTCCCGGCGCAAGTACCATCCACGGTGAAATCTGCAGCATACTTCTTCCATCGTTGATCATGCTTCCCCATTCTGCCATTGGAGGCTTTACACCAAGTCCGAGAAAGGAAAGTCCTGCCAGCTCCATCATCATGGTTCCGATATCAAGAACTGACGTAACAAGGATGGGGCCTGCGATATTGGGAAGGATATGTTTGAGCAGAAGCTTTCCTGTACTGCTCCCGGAAAGCTTCGCCGCCATAAGATATGCGGAGTCCTTCTGAGTCAGAGTAAGCCCTCTGGCAAGTCTTGCAAACTTCGGCCAGCTGATCACTGCCAGGGCAATGATCGCATTCTGGATACCGCCTCCCAGAACACCTGCTACTGCCAGGGCAAATACCAGTCCCGGAAAAGCCAGGAACAGATCGGAGATACGCATCAGAACAGTATCGGCTTTGCCGCCCTTCCAGCCACAGAAAATACCAATAGCCGTTCCCACCACAGTGATCACTGCAACCAGGAGCAGCGTTGCATAAATACTGGTCGTACTTCCTATGATCACACGGGAAAGCATATCTCTTCCATAACGGTCTGTCCCGAGCAGATGCTCCGGTCCCGGCGGTTTCTGAGCAAGTGCCAGATCCTGGGCATAAGGATCATAAGGGCAGAGATATTTTGCAAATGCCGCTACAAACAGAAGCAATGCTGTAAGCACAAGAAAAAAGACAAGCTTTGCTTTTGTATGATTTTTCCGGATCTTCTGCTTCCGGACTGTGATATTATTTTTTCCACTCATGCTCTGTCACCTCCAAGTCGTACTCTCGGATCCAGATAGTGGTAAATAATATCTGTCACCAGATTTACCAGAACATAAATAACCGCCATCCAGGCCACATAAGCCTGGATGATCGGATAGTCACGCATGGTGATCGCATCTACCGCCAGTTTTCCGACACCATCCCACATAAAGATATTTTCCACAATGGCAGTTCCTCCCAGAAGATTGCCGATGGACAGAGCCAGCAGTGTGATGATCGTCAGCATGGAAGCCTTCATTACACTCTTCCAGATGATCACACGACTGCAGATCCCTCTTGCCCGGGCTCCGGTCACATAATCCTTATTCAGTTCTTCCAGAACCGTGGCACGCACCTGTCTGGTATATTTTGCGGCCATGGAGATTGCCAGTGTCAGTGTTGGCAGAATAATACTCTGTCCGAGATCTGTATTTGTGACTACCGGTAAAACGCCCAGCCTGATGGACAGAAAATACATCAGGACCATGGCAGCAAAAAAATTCGGCATGGAATTGCCGATAAAGCTTAAAAATCTTATCAGATAATCTACCCATTTGTTGTGCTTTACTGCTGACAGGATTCCCAGCGGGATCGCAAGAACAATCGTAAGAAGGATCGATGACAGAGTCAGCATCATCGTTGCCGGAAGCTTTGAAATAAAGGTTTCATAGACATCTCTGTGAGACACATAGCTCTCTCCCATATCTCCGGTTACCATTCCCGCAAACCAGGCAGCATATTGTACAAGGAATGGTTTATCAAGGCCATATTCTGCCTTTGCATTATCAATGACCTCCTGAGATACTGCAGAGCCTGCATTTTCATACATATAAGTTACTGCATCTCCGCCGGCAAGCCGCATCATGGCAAAAGAAAGAAATGTGATCCCGATCAGGACCGGGATCAGCTGCAGCAACCGTTTTATTATATATTTTCCCATATTTTCCTCTCCGCACTTTGTTTCTCAGTATTTCGAATAACAAAAGTTTAACAACACGGCTGTTCTGCCACAACCCCGGCGGGGGGATTTTACATATTCCATTTTGTCATGCATATGTATTCCATCATGTTCTTATATTCTCACACAGTGACATGCGGATAATTCTTTCCAGCCCTCTCCAAGAGACTGTGGCTCTTCATACTCGATCAACCTCCGTTTTCTCTCTTCCAGCGGATCCGGGATATGGATCGCAGAAAGCAGGGACTGTGTATAAGGATGCTGCGGATTTTCAAAAAGCTCTTTTGTAGGTGCCATTTCTACCAGCTTTCCGTTTTTCATCACACCGGTTGTATCACTTAAAAAACGTACCATTGACAGATCATGGGCAATAAAAAGAAACGAAAATCTTTTTTCCTGCTGAAGCTTTTTAAAAAGCATGACGATCTGTGCCTGGATAGAAATGTCCAACGATGCGATCGGTTCATCTGCAATGATAAGACGTGGTTCCATGAGAAGGCTTCTTCCTATGGCAACTCTCTGTCTCTGTCCGCCGGAAAGCTCTCCCGGCTTTTTCGACAGAATGCTTTCATCCAGTCCTGTCTCCTTCAGGATTTCCCGAAGCCTGTTCTCCAGCATTTCTCTGTCACGGATCCTGCGGCTGATCTTTACAGGCTCCAGCATGATCTGCCGTATGCTCATTCGGGGATTCAGTGCAGCGCCCGAATCCTGAAAGATCATCTGGATCTCAGTCTGCATTTTCTTCCGCATTCCGAAAGGATCTTTTTTATCCGGCACTCTTTCTCCCTGATAAAAGATCTCCCCGCCTGTAGGCCGGTAGATTCCTGCAAGCGTTCTGGCTGTCGTGGATTTCCCGCAGCCGGTCTCTCCCACCAGTGCCATGATCTCACCTTCCCGGATACTGAAGGAAACATCATCCACTGCATGGATCGTATAATCGGAACGGATACGGAAATGCTGCTTCAGATTTCTGGCTTCGATCAGTACAGGCGCCTGTTTCTGTTCTGTTTTCTGTAAAAATGACGTTTCCTTTTTATCCGGTTTCTGTTTACGGCCGCTGTTTTCCTGTAATCTGTCCTTCAAAATGGAAGGCTTTTCTATTTTCGGAGCTCTTTCATCCAGAAGCCATGTGGCTGCATAATGCGTATCACTGACTTTAAACATCGGAGGAGTCTGTTCATAATCGATTGCCAGCGCCTGAGGATTCCGAACGGCAAACGCATCTCCCGGCGGAGGATTCAAAAGAGAGGGCGGCATTCCGGGGATCGGATTCAGCTCCCCTTTTTCACCTGCAAATACAGGCAGAGAAGACAGAAGTCCCCAGGTATAAGGATGCCGGGGATCATAATAAACCTCTTCTGCTGTCCCGATCTCAATGATCTTTCCTGCATACATAACTGCAACTCTGTCTGCGATCCTTGCAACAGCTCCCAGATCATGAGATATAAACACAATACTGATCCCTGTTTTTTCTCTCAGCTCAAGAAGCAGATCCAGAATCTTTGCTTCTACAGTTGCATCCAATGCTGTAGTCGCCTCATCGGCAAATAATATTTCCGGATCACAGGCCAGTGCAATAGCCAGCACACAACGCTGACGCATTCCTCCGGAAAAAAAATGAGGCTGCAGGCCATAGCGCTGTTCTGCATCCGGAATCCCTACCAGCTTCAGCATTTCCACAGCTCTTTTTTTCGCCTCATCCCTGGATACTTTCTGATTTTTGATAATAGCCTCTGTGATCTGTTTGCCAACAGGGATCGTCGGATTCAGCGTCAGCATAGGATCCTGGAACACCATGCTTACCTTACTTCCGCACAGCTTTTCCATTTTTTTTCTTTTATAGGCTGTGATATTCTCTCCGCAGAGACTGATCTCTCCGCTTTTTACATGTGCATTCGGTGGCAGAAGCTTCATCACGCTACGGCACATAACGGTTTTTCCACATCCGGACTCACCTACGATACAAAGTATCTCTCCTTTTTTTACCGTGAGATCAACATTCCGGACGGCCTGTACCTCGCCGTCCGATGTGTCAAAGCTTACCGAATAGTTTTTTAATTCCAAAACGGTTTCCTGCATGATCTTTTCCTTATTTTGTAATGGTCCAGTCTTCAATATTCCACATAACACCTACGGAATGATGTCCCAGAACACGTGTGGTATCCAGTCCGTCAAGTCCGGAAACGCCTACATAATCTCCCTGAAGATAAGCAACCAGAAGGATTCCAGGTGCCTCGGCATATGCCTTTTCGAATTCACTATATGCTTCTTTTCTGGCTTCCTCAGTCTCACCGTGACGGCCTTCCTCAAGATATTTATCCACATCTGCATTGGAATAATGCATGTTGTTTCCACTTGCGTCGGTTACAAAGTTTACATATGCCATATCCGGGTCAAACTGTGTTGCATAGCCGGCAAGAAATCCATTGTATCCTGCATCCCAGTCAAATTTGGTAACAAGCTTTACTTCCATTTCCACACCAGCCTGCTTCAGCATATCAGACATGACATTGGCAATATCCACACGCTCTTCTTCGTAATCACGTACCTGGATGGTAAAGTGGAATTTCTGTCCGTTTCTCTCATAGATCCCATCATCACCTTTTTTCCATCCCAGCTCTTCCATCTTCTTTGCAAAGGTATCCAGATCATAGGAGTAGATATTGGCTTCCTTATCTGTTCCGAGAGGGTTTCTCTGGATCGGGCTGTATGCCGGCTCTCCCTGTCCTGCAAGAACACCTGCAATAATGGAATCCTTATCCAGCGCATAATTCAGAACGCCGATGGAATCTCCGTTTTCCTTCCAGAAATCTGTGCTCATATCCATGGCCGCTCCACGGTAATCTGCTGTGGTGAACTCCCAGTAATTATATCCGTCCTTATCCTTGAACTGAGAAGCATAGTTGGAATTCAGCCATGCAAGATCCGCCTCGCCGGACTGGAGCATGGTTGCCTTTGTAGTCTCATCCGACACTGTACGGTATACAACGGTTTCAATATTCGGAACCTTTCCGTAATAATCTTCATTTCGTTTCAGTGTGATCATTCCGCCGGTAGCATCCCAGTCTTCAAATTTATAACGGCCTGTTCCCACCGGATTCTGGTTAAAGGATGTAGTATTTATGTCCTCCCCTTCCAGAAGATGCTCTGGAAGGATTCCCATGGTAAAGTAATCCAGCATGGCAGCATCATACTGATCCAGTGTAAAGATCACAGTCTGATCATCCGGTGCCTCAATACTTGTAATGTCCTGATAGTTGCTGGTGATGCTGGCTCCCAGGGTTTCATCCTCTGTAAGCTCCTTATAAGTGTATACAACATCCTCTGCATTGAAATCTTCTCCATCATGCCACTTAACACCATCTCGAAGTTTAAAAGTATAGGTATTGGTATCCTTGTCAAAGGTATAGCTCTCTGCAAGATCCTCTACCGGCTTTCCATTGGCATCATATTTCATCAGTCCTGAAAAAATAAGATCCGGAAGTTCATCATGGTTATTCAGAAGGGGATTAATTGTACTTTCTGACTCACCTGCATATACCAGAGTTTTATTTTCTTCTGCCGCAGCTACGGTTACCGCACTGCCTGCAGTTGCTCCTGTACATGCTGCGGTCACTGCTGCCAGTGTTATCGCCGCATATTTTCTTCCATAGTTGATTCCTGTTCTCTTTTTCATTCTGTTTTCCTCATCTTTCCTTATTTTCAAACCGGTTATCTACACTTCGGAATGCTTCATCACGGTTTGTATTCAAATATTTTTGACTGCATCAGAGATTGCTGTAATGGTTATTTACCTCACTTCTCACAAAGCTTCCCATACTGGTAATGCACATTAAAGTAATGACCAGAAAAACTCCTGGGATCACGATCACCCACCAGGTATTCATGATCAGTGCTTTATTTGCCAGCGAGAGCATACTTCCCCAGGAGACTACATCAGCCGGAAGCCCGAGGCCAAGAAAGCTTAATGTAGATTCCATGGTAATACAGCTGCTTATCGAAGAGATCACCACAAACATGATCGCCGAAACAAAATTCGGGATCAGATGGTGATACATCACATATCCAAAACTTCCTCCGCAGAGTCTTGCATACATCACATAATCACTGTTCCTTATCTGCCGCACTTCACTTCTTACAATACGTGCCAGTGCAAACCACCCGGTAATACCGATGATCACAGATATGCTGATCACATCATTGGCCTGAAGGACCGCAGACAGGATCAGGATCAGCAGAAGGGTCGGAATACTTCCGCACATTTCCGTAAACCGCATCAGAACTGAATCCACCTTTGGACCTGCTGTTCCGCTGATGCATCCGTAGGTAACACCGATCACAGTAATGATCGCAGCACCCAGAAGTCCGATCACCAGAGAAACCCTTCCTCCATACCAGATCAGTGAATAAATATCTCTTCCAAGCGAATCCGTTCCAAAGATAAATTCCTTTCCCGGCGGTGTATTCAGATTCTGGAGATAAAAACCTGAGGGATCATGATTTGCAACAACATTTGCAAATACACAGCCCAAAACGATCAGAAAAAGCAGGAACATGGAAAATACCGGTTTCCCCTTCAGCTTTTCCTGAAATGTTTTTTTTCGTTTTTCAGATTCATGCTGC
>UMJN01027055.1_pt1 | contig 22903 bp, 23 predicted proteins | sample 1966061 | NCBI WGS metagenome assembly UMJN01 (sample SAMEA4836149, study PRJEB28245) | human gut metagenome | biome: gut microbiome; material: fecal sample | place: Denmark | collected 2008
TAGCACAGCCATGTGGCGGAACACATGGCTGCGATAAGTATTAGTCTCTGCGGAACAGGTCACGGGTGTAAACCTTTTCCTGTACATCATCCAAGCAACTGTCATAGCGGTTGGCAATGATGGCCTGACTGCGGTTTTTGAATTCCTCAAGATCATTCACAACCTCGCTGCCAAAGAAGGTAGTGCCATTGTCCAGGGTCGGCTCATAAATGATGACCGTCGCGCCCTTGGCTTTGATGCGCTTCATGACACCCTGAATAGAGCTCTGACGGAAGTTGTCAGAGTTGGATTTCATGGTCAGACGGTATACGCCTACCACTACATTGTGTTCCTTACTCGGATCATAGTCCTCGTTAGCTTCGTATGCGCCCGCAATTTCCAGCACACGGTCGGCAATGTAATCCTTTCGGGTACGGTTAGATTCCACGATTGCTTCAATCAGATTCTCCGGAACATCAGCATAGTTGGCAAGAAGCTGTTTGGTGTCCTTCGGCAGGCAGTAGCCGCCGTAACCGAAGCTGGGGTTATTGTAATGGCTGCCAATGCGGGGATCAAGGCAGACACCCTCGATAATATGCTGGGTGTTCAGTCCCTTCATCTCGGCGTAGGTATCCAGCTCATTGAAGTAGGACACACGCAGAGCCAGATAAGTATTAGCAAACAGCTTGACAGCCTCAGCTTCCGTAAAGCCCATAATCAAGGTATCGATATTCTCCTTGATTGCACCTTCCTGCAGCAATCCGGCGAAGGTATTGGCTGCCTTCACCAGACGGGCATTATCCACATCCGTGCCCACAATAATACGGCTCGGATACAGGTTGTCGTACAGAGCCTTGCTCTCACGCAGAAACTCCGGGCTGAAGATGATATTGTCACAGTGGTACTTTTCACGAACAGAAGCTGTAAAGCCCACCGGAATCGTAGACTTGATGACCATGATAGCATCCGGATTATACTGAATAACCAGCTTGATAACTGCTTCAACCGCAGAGGTATCAAAGAAGTTCTTCTTGCTATCGTAGTTGGTAGGTGCTGCGATGACAACAAAGTCTGCGTCCTTATAGGCAGCTTCAGCATCAAGTGTTGCTGTCAGGTTCAAGTCCTTCTCTGCCAGATACTTTTCAATGTACTCGTCCTGAATCGGAGACTTCTTGTGATTAATAAGGTCAACCTTTTCCGGAATAATATCCACCGCCATGACCTCATGATGCTGCGACAGCAACGTGGCAATAGACAGACCGACGTAACCGGTACCTGCAACTGCGATTTTCATAGTCTTTCTCCCTTTCTATACATTCTTCCATCCTTAGCAAGACTTATGACTTGATTCCCTGATACTCCTGCTGAACCTGCTGATAGCTTTCCAGATTTCCAATGTCATACCGCTTGCCCGGCATCTCCATAGCATGCACATCCGCTACCGTGCACAGCCATGCAATAAAGCTACCCGGAGCATCAGTACCACACTTCTTCTGTGAAATTGCATCCTTGACCTTTTGGGCATCCTCTCGGGTGTAGACATAGAAGGGAGGGCAACACCAGTGGCTCTTGGGTTGGGCTGGCTTTTCTTCCATAGACAGAATTCTATCCTGGTCGTCGAGTTCCACCACACCGCATTTGGTGAGTTTCTTTTCGCTGGGCTCATAATAGCGCATGATGCAAGAGGTTTTCTTCTCGTCGGCATAGGCAACAAACCTGGAGAGGGAGAAATCCAGCACGTTATCACCGGCAATCACCAGCAGGTCATCATCCAGTCCCAACTGGTCAATGGCAAATTGCACATCACATACAGCACCAAGCCGGGTCTCATTGCTGATTGTTCCATCGTCCACCACCCGGATATTCTGTTTCTTGGTTGCCGCCCAGTCTTCAAAATGGTGGGCAAACTTGTGGTTGCTAATGACCACATAGGTATCCACCAAACCAGCGGTATCAATGTCATCCACCAGCCAATCTAAGATGGTCTTATCCCCTACCTTCAGCAAGGGTTTGGGAAAGTTCTCCGTCAAGGGATACAGGCGGGTTGCGTATCCCGCGGCCAAAATCAAGCACTTCATATTAGTCCTCCGTCTTATGCCCTACGCCATCCGCACTCTCGCACAGATGAAAACTGTACTTGCCATGCATCTCCGGGAATGCGGTGAGATATTTTCGCTCCACTTCTTCCCGAATGACATCTGTCTTGCTGGGATCAATCAATGCCATGCAGCACCCCTTAAAACCAGCACCGCTGAAGCGCCCACCGTAAATGCCAGCGGTCTCCCTCATAATCTCGTAGAGTTTGATCTGCTCCGGCGCACCGGACTCCCAGTTGTGGATGCTGCTCCAGCCAGATTCAAAGGACAGGCGTCCATACTCTTCCAAATCTCCTCGCCGCCATGCTTCCGCACCAGCTTCCACACGCTTAAACTCGGTATACCAATGTTCACAGCGTTTTGCCCATTGCAACGGCAACTTGTCCTTGTGTGTCTGGTAGATTTCATAACTAACGTCCCGGGCATTGGTCTCATTGAATTTGCCGTAGTCAAGACCCGCAAAAGCCTGCAAGGCGTATACACCAGAACGCAGTTCATCCACCCGCATATTATATTTAGAGCCAGCCAGGCTGTGCTCCAAACCGCTGAAAAACACCGCAATCTTGTATGGCTTCATATTGGGATTTGTTGGAATCAGCTCATAGTGGTTGTCCTTGCAATCCAGATACAGCAGGTGATCTTTTTTACTCAGAACCTCACAACTCTGATCCAAGGTTCCCACATTAACACCCACATAGTTTTTCTCCGCATCAAACGCAATGCTAATTAGCGACGCCGAGTCAAGTTTGATTCCATTGACTTGGCACAATGCATCCAAAAACGACAGAATTACCGCCGCAGAGGAAGAAAGCCCTCCAATGGGCAAAGAGCCCTCAATGACGCCACAGAGTCCGACTGTCAACGGAAACCGATTGCTCAACGCCCAAGTCGCTCCTCGCAGGTAGTCCGCCCAGTCACCAGTCTTTTCGCCAATCTCTCGGATATGCCACTGGGCACGTTTTGGGAACTGAAGACTACACATTTCAATAACGCCATTCATCTTGGGCTTGTATGCAATGTGGATTCCTTTGTCAATCGCAAGTCCTGTGATTTTTCCTAAGTTGTGATCACTGTGGGCACCAATGGGACAAATCCGGTAGGGGCAAAAGCTGATGCCCGTGGGTTCCTTGCCGTATATTTCGTAGAATCGTTCCTCGCAGCGCATAATATCCTCACGTCTCTTCTATTATAGTTATCCTAGAAAATCAAGTACTTCGCATAAGCGCATTCCATAGTTGCATCACCCTTGGCAACCGTGTACAAAACACGGTCTGCAAAGATAGTCGGATCAAAGCATCTTGAATTCAAATGCCCCGATTCTCATTTTCATATTGCTCGATTCACATAGTTTTCTGTTGCAAAATCACTGTGTTAAATAATGCATGGATTGCAAAAAGCAATTGAATGATCTGGCACATCGCAGTTTACATATGAATTTGGTGCAATCAAAACATCACTTCCAACGTGAGTTGATCCTACGATAGTTGCATTTACACCAATCCATACGTTATCGCCAATCACAGGTGTACCCTTACGCTTTCCACGGGTTTCCTGCCCAATCGTAACACCCTTATGCAGATTTATTTTCCTACCCAAAACAGCTTTCAGATTGGTTGTTATGCAATATTCATGACCAAAATACAACCCGGCACCTATCTGGGTTTCAGCATCAATTTCTATACATCGTTTAGCTCTGCATCGATTATACAGTTTCCTGCAATTTTTTTATCAGAGGATTTTGAGCTTCCTGCGCTCTTCGGTAGCAAACCTGAAATTTCGGTCCCCCCGAGATATCTCTGTTTATCCAATAATAAAACAGTATTACTCATCACATTACACTCCCATATAAAACTCTTTATACCATTCTGCAAACTTTCGCAGTCCTTCACGCAGGGGGGTGTGGGGCTTAAAGCCGAAGTCCCGCTCCAAAGGCTCGGTATCTGCAAAGGTCACAGGCACATCACCGGGCTGCATGGGCACCAGCTCTTTGTGGGCCTCAAAATCATAGTCCGCAGGCAGCACACCGGCGCGAACCAGTTCTTCGGACAAAATCTGTACGAAGTCCAGCAGGTTCTCCGGGTTGGAGTTGCCGATATTGTAGACTGCATAGGGCGGAATGGGCAAACCATCCTCGCCATTTTTCTTTTCAGGAGCTTTCGCCATCACACGGACAATACCTTCCACGATGTCATCCACATAGGTAAAGTCCCGCTTGCAGTTGCCGTAGTTGAAAATCTTGATAGTTTCGCCGTTCACCAGCTTATTGGTAAAGCCAAAATATGCCATATCCGGACGACCGGCAGGGCCATACACGGTGAAGAATCGCAGACCGGTAGAGGGAATATTGTAGAGCTTGGAGTAGGCGTGTGCCATCAGCTCGTTGGACTTCTTGGTAGCCGCATACAGAGATACCGGGTTGTCCACCTTGTCATCAGTGGAGTAAGGCACCTTCTTGTTGCTGCCATATACAGAACTGGAAGATGCATATACCAGATGCTCCACTTGATAATGACGACAGGCCTCCAGAATGTTGTAGAAGCCAATCATGTTGCTCTCGATGTAGGCATCCGGGTTGGTGATTGAGTAGCGAACGCCAGCTTGGGCACCTAGATTGACCACAATATCCGGGTGATACTGCTCAAAGATGCTGTTGATAAGTGCCTTGTCCGCAAGGTTGCCCTTGATGAATATATAGTTCTCGAACTTCTGAAGTTCCGCAAGGCGAGCTTCCTTGATGCGAACGTCGTAATAATCGTTCATGTTATCCAGACCGATGACCTTGGTATCCGGCTCGGTAGTCAGGATACGCTTGGCAAGGTTGGAGCCAATGAAACCAGATGCGCCTGTGATGAATACTGTTTTACCCATCTTTTTCACACTTACCCTTTTCTCCACACCATCTTATTGACCACGTTTACATATCCCTGAATGATGCGAACCACCTTCATGGACACGGTTTCGTCCACATAGTCGGGGCAGGGCTTACCCAGAACGCCCTTCTGTTTCATTTCAATCGCCATATCGGTGGCGTTGAGCAGTTCCCGGGTAGTGATGCCAGCCAGGATGAAATCACCGGCTTCCAGTGCCTCGGGGCGTTCTGTACTGGTACGAATGCACACGGCGGCAATGGGATGCCCAATGGACAGATAGAAGCTGCTCTCCTCGGGCAGCGTACCTGAGTCGGAGACGATTGCCAGCGCGTTCATTTGCAGCTTATTGTAGTCGTTGAAGCCCAGCGGCTCGTTGACCCGGACACGAGGATCCAACTGGAAGCCGCTCTTTTCCAGACGGTGCTTGCTTCTGGGATGGCAGGAGTAGAGAATGGGCAGATCGTACTTTTCTGCCAGCGCATTGATGGCGGTGAACAGGCTCAGGAAGTTCTTTTCAGAGTCGATGTTCTCCTCACGGTGGGCGGACAGCAGAATGTACTTGTCCTTTTCCAGCCCCAGACGCTCCAGCACGTCGCTTTTCTGAATCTTATCCAGATTCATGTGCAGCACTTCTGCCATGGGAGAGCCGGTCTGGTAGGTGCGCTCCTTGGGCAGGCCGGTATCCGCCAGATACTTCCGGGCGAACTCGGAGTAGCACAGGTTCACATCAGAGATCACGTCCACGATGCGGCGGTTGGTCTCCTCGGGCAGGCACTCATCCTTGCAGCGGTTACCCGCCTCCATGTGAAACAGGGGGATATGCAGCCGCTTTGCGCTGATGGCGGACAGGCAGGAGTTGGTATCGCCCAGCACCAGATAGCCCTCCGGCTGCAGCTCGGCCAGAAGCTCATAGCTGCGACCCAGAATGTTACCACAGGTCACACCCAGATTCTCGCCCACCACGGGCACCAGAATGTCAGGTCCGTATTCCCCGAAGGTGTTCTTCAGTTCAAAATCCTCCCAGAAAACGGTGGAAAGGTTTCTGTCCCAGTTCTGATTGTAATAGACCACGCAGCAGTCAAAATATTCCCGGCAGCGTTTGATAACCGCAGCCAGTCGGATGATTTCCGGACGGGTACCGCAGCCAATCATGACCTTAGTACGCCCATCATTTTTCCATTTAAAATTATGTTCCATAAAAATCTCCTATTGACAACCAGTATTTTTTCTTACACCGGCTCGAAGAAGGTGTCCGGGTGGTTGGGGTCAAAAATCTCGTTGCAGGTCATCACCGTCACCAGATTTTCCGTTTCCGACAGATTGATGATGTTGTGGGTCCAGCCGGGAATCATGTGGACAGCCTCAATCTTATCGCCAGAAACCTCAAACTCTACCGTTTCCCCGGTGTTGATGTTTCTCTCCTGAATCAGACCGTGACCAGCAACCACAATGAATAGCTCCCATTTGGAGTTGTGCCAGTGCTGCCCCTTGGTGATGCCAGGCTTACTGATATTGATGCTCACCTGTCCGCAGTCGGCGGTGTGCACCAGCTCGGTGAAAGAGCCACGGTTGTCCACGTTAATCTTCAGGGCATACTTAAACTTGCCCGTAGGCAGATAGGTCAAGTACAGGGAATACAGCTTCTTGGCAAAGCTGCCGTCCGGCATCTTGGGCATCATGAGGGTCGCGGGCTGTGCCTTGAACTCCTGCAGAAGATTCACGATTTCGCCCAGCGTAACCTTGTGGGTCACTGGAACACAGCAGTAGCGACCGTCTGCCTTCAGAACAGTCTCTACACCGTCAAATTCACAGTGCTGCTCCTTGCCCTCCAGCAGGTCAAACATCCCTTCTACCAAGTCATCGATGTACAGCAGCTCAAGCTCGGTGCTGCGGTCGTTGACGGTAAATGGCTCATCATTGGCAACCGCCCAGCAGAAGGTGCTGACAGCACTGTTGTACTTGGGGCGGCTGTGTCCCATCAGGTTGACAAAACGGTAAACCGCAACCTTTGCCCCGGTCTCCTGAGCATACTGGAAGAATAGTTCCTCGCCAGCCTTCTTGCTGCGTCCGTACTCACTGTTGCCGAAACGACCAGCCAGCGTAGCCTGAATGGATGAAGACAGCATGATGGTTGCCTTGTTATTGTGCTTTTTCAGGCAGTTCAGCAGGTCGGATGCAAAGCCAAAGTTGCCCTTCATGAAGTCTTCCGGGTTTTTCGGACGATTCACGCCTGCCAGATTGAACACGAAGTCTGCCTTCTGGCAATATTCATCCAACTCCTGCGGGGTGGAATCCAAATCATATTCGTAGATTTCTTCAATATGCAATGCCGGACGGGTCTTATTCTTTCCGTCTCGGATGTTTTTCAGGTTGTTACACAGGGCGGTTCCCACCATGCCCTTAGCACCTGTGACTAGAATGTTCATCCCTTCACCTCTTTAATGTACTGCGGTGCAGTCTGGAATATCTGCACCGTCCAGCACAGTTGCATGATTGCAGATGGTGCAGTTGCTGCCGATGCGGGCAAAGTTCCCCACCGTTGCGCCTGTGCGAACTACGCTGTTGGTGTAGATAAGGGCGTAGTCCCCTACCGTTGCATCACAGTGGACTTCCGTTCCGGCATTCAGCAGAACACCGTTGCCAACGGACGCACCATTCTGGACACAGGCATTTTGCAGCACCACGCAGCCACAGCCCAACTTTGCGTATGGACTGATGTAGGCGCTGGGCGCAACGATATTGGGAAAAGCAAAGCCAAGGGCTTTCGCCTTCTCATACACCTGTGCCCGGAACCGATTGTTGCCGATACCCACCACCAGCAAGCCGTACTCCTTCCGCAGCTCCGGCAAATCAGCAAGACTGCCAACCACCGGAATGCCACAGATTTCGCCCCCCACAGACTGTCCATCATCTACAAAGGCGCAATCGTATTGAAGCATCGCTTGTTCAGCAACCATACGACCGAAGCCGCCGGCACCAACCAACAGGAGCTTCTCCTTAGACATTGGGAATACCCTTCAGCTCGTTCTGGACATACTCAGTGGTCAGGATCTTCTTGACGGTGCCTTCCACATCCAGCCGATTGGTGTTGTGGCTGGTGTAGGACTCGTCAGCCATGGTATGAACCTCGCCCTTGACCACGAACTTATCGTAGTTCAGGTCGCGGTTGTCAGCAGCAACACGGAAGTAGTGGCCCATATCCTCGCTACGTAGGCGCTCCTCACGGGTCATCAGAGTCTCAAACAGCTTCTCGCCGTGACGAGTGCCAATGATGTTCGTACCGGTGTCGCCGAACAACTGCTGGACAGCCTTTGCCAGATCGCCAATGGTAGATGCATCGGACTTCTGAATGAACAGGTCGCCGGGGTTGCCATGCTGGAAGGCAAACATAACCAGATCCACAGCCTCATCCAGATTCATCAGGAAACGAGTCATGTTGGGGTCAGTGATGGTGATAGGGTTGCCGGCCTTGATCTGGTCAATGAACAGCGGAATAACACTGCCGCGGCTGCACATAACGTTGCCGTAACGGGTGCAGCAGATGGTCGTACCACCACGCTCAGCCGCTACACGGGCATTTGCGTAGATGACGTGCTCCATCATGGCCTTGGAGATACCCATGGCGTTGATGGGGTAAGCAGCCTTGTCGGTGGACAGGCAGACAACACGCTTGACGCCAGCGTCAATAGCGGCGTGCAACACATTATCAGTACCGATGATGTTGGTCTGGACGGCCTGCATGGGGAAGAACTCGCAGGAAGGAACCTGCTTCAGAGCAGCAGCGTGGAAGATGTAGTCAACACCGGGCATAGCGTCACGGATGGACTGGGGATTGCGGACATCACCGATGTAGAACTTGACCTTCTTGGCAGTGTCAGGATGCTTGGCCTGAAGCTCATGGCGCATATCGTCCTGCTTCTTCTCGTCACGGGAGAAGATACGAATCTCCTTCAGGTCGGAATCCAAGAAGTGCTTCAGAACGGTAGAACCAAAAGAACCAGTACCACCAGTGATCATAAGGGTTGCGTTATCAAATGCAGACATTTTATTTCCTCTTTCTTCTATTGCACTATTCTTATTTAAAGAATTCATAGGCTTGATGTGTTACTCTTAAAAGCTCTGATTTCATATCAGTGTTGTATGCTTGCATATCGTAGGGCAATTGGGTTTCTTTGCATTTATCAGCATACTCTTTTGTCGTTTCTATGAAATGAGCTGGTACCCCCCCCCAGACTTCTCCAGGTGGAACGGAACGTGTTACGACACTTCCTGCCGCAACAACAGAATTCGGTCCAATTTCAATTCCGGGTAATAGAGTTGACCTCATTCCAATAAAGCAGTTGTCATGTATTACGATTGGCGCAAACTTAAACACATCTTTATATTCCTCCGTATCACGGAATAAAAAAGTGCCTGCGTCGTGTGTAATGAAGTTTACTTCTGCAGACAGGAGTACATGGTTTCCGACCTGAATCAACCACGGCTCGCTTCCCCACCGAGGATTGCCAGTAAATCTGCACTCGTTTCCAACCTTAACGCCGATTTTGCGTGCGTACTTAATCGGATTTCTTCTAGCTACCCTTTCTGTAATTTTTCGGATAAGTTTCATTTTCCATATCCTCCCACTGCTATTTCCGATTATGCCTTCTTGTTTTTCATATCCTTGTTTGCCTTCAGATAACGAACGCCATACAGAACCGTAACAGTAAAAATCAAAGCTGCAATAGCATAACGTACAAATGCATAATCATAAATTAAAATTGCCAGCATAGAAATAATAAGCGTCAGCACCGATATGATTGCGATCATTTTATTGTCGTACACAAAATCGACCGCTGTAACATTTTTCTTGAACTCACGATTTGCCCAAATTGACAGCAATGCTGCCATTACGATATAGGAAACCAGTGTTGTATATGCGGCAGCCATGTAACCATATGCATTGATCATGAGATAATTCAACACAACATTCAGCAGTGCTGCAATTGCAGAAGAAATCATGATCATTTTCGTTTTCTTTAAATAGACCAGAATATCCGAATACAAATTTGACACTGCAATAAAATATACACCACCTGCAATGGGGGGCATAATATAAATTCCTTTATAGTATTCCGCTGTCGCCAAAATCCTCACAATTTCCGGAGCAAGGTACACAAGTAAAATTGCGACCAAAGAGTACATTCCCAGCATCGTCATAGAAAGTTTTCTGATTTTGCTTTTCGGGTTTTCCATGTTTTGGTACAAATACGGTTCAAAAGAAGCGTTAATCGCAGTCCAAACCATCAATGACAATGAACTAACAGTATATAAGGTACTGTAAACACCCACTGCAGAATTCCCAACCATTTTACTTATCATAAGACGATCAGAAACACTTAAAATCTGAGATGCAATAGAATAACCTATCAGCGGTAGACTCAACTGAAGCGAAAACTTCCAATACTTAGATGAATAAAAGCACTTACCCTTTAAGAAAATAGAAAGCCATATAACTGCGGCAACACCATAAACTATGGAATAATTCGCAAATAGTCTTACGCTAGCAATATCACTAAAATCTATGCTATTTGCATATAAAACAGCAGCTACAGCTAATCCGGATGCAGCTACAGCAGAAACAATTGTTACTGCTCCTGACAGTTTATATCGATATTCAAATCTCTGCCTTGACAACCAAAAGTCTCTAGCAGGAGCAACCAGTAAGCCAACAAGGAGAAGGATCATAAGATGCGTTGGAAGTCCCGTCATTCTATTCCAGAAAGACGGTGCCAAAGCATATAGAAATACCAATCCAATAGCAACGAGAGAAGTCAGCGACAGAACAGAAGAAACATACTGATCTCGCTCACTTTCGAACTCTCGCAGGGCAATGGAGAATCCACCTGATGTTAGCGCCAGCGTCGATACAACTGTTATCATGGAATACCATGAACTATATAGGTTCACCATGCCTACCTGATCAGTGGACATGATTCGAGTAAAAATCGGAGTAGTAATAATTGCAAGTCCACGTGTAAAAACGGTCGCAAACAAATATACAATCGCCGATTTAAATCCTACCGGTATCTTTTTTTTTAATACTTTTTTGTTCATGCGGAGAAAAACCTCTCTTATTTTCGAAGCAAAATATAGTCATTGAACACTTGGAACTGATGAAAGAATCCATAATAGTACATTAACGTACTTCCCAAATGCTCCTGATGCCACAGTCTCATATTAGGATCCTTGCAAACTGCAAGTTCGCCTCGCTGACCAGTAAACACCAACATGTCATCCAGTTTTTGGAAATAATAGCATGGTTCCGATGCATCATATACGCATTCAAAAGCATTTCTATCATCTATATTTCTTAGCTTTCCAATAAAAACGCCTATGGAATTTCGAGACACACGTCCAAGGTTTCCCGCATCAATTTCATTTCTTGTCAGCGTGTCATGATCAGAAGCAAAAACGATGTCGTTATCAGATGAATCGCTCAGCATAAGACCCATTGTTCTTTGAACCGAGCCTTCCTCTGTGTTGATTCTTCTTATAATTAATTCTTCTCTAGCATCGACGACTGAATAGGTATCTGCCATTTTCTGCTGTATATACAGAAGCCAGCCATTAGGATAGATTTCTCCGGTCCCAATTATCCATCCGTCCTTCAATGTATTAATATGATGAATATGCCTACATGGTAGCGTTGGGCTTGCACTAGAAACCAATTCATAAATTTCAAAGCAGCAGTCATCTACTACTCTTACTTTAAATTGAAAGCCTCCAGTGTTTCCATTTTCATTAAGCCTATCGGACACCATCCAATTAACGGTTTCTGGTTTTGAGCCATGGACTAACAAGGCTACAATGTTTCCTGTTTTTAGTCCGTGAGGCCGATCAGTATACACTTTTGCCGTCTCTTCAGCTTTTATGAGCTTAACTTTCCCCGATTCAGTCCATTTAAAGCTCGTTTTAGTACTGCCATCTAACTTCTCAGGTAAGCAAATCGTCCGCTTGTTTACAGCGATATCGTACTCTGCACAATTAACATCATCTTGCAGTTTAATCCGATTTCCAAAATTTGTTCCCCACGCATTGCTGTGACCCTGCTGAAAAGAATACTCACCTGTGTCGCTAAATTCATATTTACAGTACCACTGCCTGCCACCATCACTTGATGCGAAAAAACATACTCTAACTCCCTCTTCAACATTAGAGCAGTATGTTCCAATTAAATTCATTTTATCATTACGAAACCCGGTTCCAATAAAGCGTAGCGCATTCGATTGAAGTGTTCTTGCATACCGATAGAACCGTGTGCAAGTTTTCCTTTCTCCTTTCTCATACACTTCTATGCTTTTACCAAAGCCGCCATTTCCGTATGGATCTTTATACTCAGGAGCTGTATTAATGCAAGGAGAATAGGTATAACAGTACTCTGGCAAGCCAGGGAAATAGCACTCACACTCGTCTCCGTCAATACGATTTGATGGATGTTTTCTTCCCGGCAAATCCCATATTACACTTTCTTCAAATCTTGTAATATCCTCTGATTTCGAGAATCCATCGTAGTTTTTATCACGGGAAGGCTTATTGTGAAACACCTGTCCTTTATCGGTAAAAATGCATAACCGCACATCTTTAACGTATGTATCCTTCCTTACAACCCGGAGATAAGGCAATAAAAGGCATTGCATAAAATGGCTACCATGAATTAAACCTGGAAAATCTTTTTCACAAAGATCAATTCTATATTTAATAAATGGTACTCTTGCGTTTGGAATATAAAACAGTCTATCTCCTCTCCGTTTTACAGCAATATCTCCATACGCTGCCACAACCATATCTGCCTTGACAGGACGCTCATAAACGGCATACTCTTCCGTATCAATTATTCTTGAATATCCGAGAACCCTTGTAGCATCTGTCTTCAACGGCCACCTTGAACCGATCAGTTTAGCGGCATTTTCCTTTGTTATCTTATCTATAATCACACTTCCGCCTCCTCTCGCTGCGTAAGTTAAATCAGCCCATTCACAGCATCATTTAATACCGCCACATATGCAGGCCCATCGAAAAGATGCTTTCCTGTATTCAAGGCACTACGTTTCAAATCATCAATTTCACCATCGCTCAGTGAAATAATACGGTCAATGGCAGCTATAATGGTATTTGTATCGCTTCCTTCAACTTTAATACCATTCTGACCATCTTGAATAATCTCATCCGCACCACCAACACTATTACAGAGCACTGGCACTCCTAAAGAAAGGCTCTCAGAAAGCTTTGTGGAAAAGCCTGCCTTCGCATATCGCAGATTTTCACGAAGGAGAACACTAAAATCTGCCATTTTTACAATCTCAATGCACTTTTCATGCGGAATACGTCCATATGCTATGATGCCTTTCTGTTCTGGATCAGAAATTTTCATCAACGCCATTACCTGCTCATTAGATACGCCTACAATATCAGCGATAATATCAACTTGCTTTTCATTTCTTTTTGCAACCGCATCCAAAAAAGGAAGAATCAAATCCTTCTGTGCAGGAGAACCAGCGTAAACCACATGGCGAACACGGCGTACCGTAGGATTAATAGCTGTCTCAATGCAGTCCATAATCGGTGGAATCTCAATCACATTTTTGCACCCAATGGATTTATAATAAGCCGTAAAATAAGGACTGATAGAAATGATATAATCCAGCTTCTTGTCCATCTTCCTGATTCTATAGTCAACGTTCTTCGCAACGATGCGATCCCATTTTCTCGAACGAGAGATCTCATACCACTCCGTTACATCCGCTCCCACTGAAATGCCTCGTTTATGACAAAAAGATACGATTTGACTAGTAAGTCGTTCTTTATCATTGTAGACAATGACAGTGTCTGGCTTCTCAATTTCAATTATTTCCTTAATGACTTTAAAGTCGTAAACACCGCAGAAAATATTAACGACATTCTTTACACGTGATTCAAACTGCGGCTTTCGGATGTATTTGAATCCATCATATTGTATTTCTTGGTTTTCCTTCAATCCTGGCTGGCTCAAGCATAAAAAGGCAACGTTATTTCCTGATTCTCGTAACAGTTTTGCAATTTGAAACACTCGAATTCCTGCCGCTGTTTCAGGCAGTCCAAACCAACCAATGTAAAGAATATTGCTCATTTAGAACCACCTCCATCATAGGTCAACGAAAAGACATGCCCCATATACAGCATCATTAATGTTTGTTTCAAGTCGCAGTAAACCACGTTGAAAATCGAAAGCCCTCCCAAAGCCATAAACCAGCATAATAACGGAAGCAGAGCGATTATCTTAACCCGTCTAGATTTCAAAACTCTAAGAAAGGTCACAATTTGGGGCATAAGCCACATCAGCATAAATACTATTCCATAATGAAATGATATAAAAATGTATTGATTATCTATGTTTGCTATGTACCCCTGAGCCGAATCATAATACACTGCTGTAGCACCGTTTCCAAACAGCCAGCCAAAAAAAGTTGATGCCCTGGCAATCTCAAAATATTGATGGCTTCTACTGTTCTGTCCAAGCTTGTTATACAGTAATATCATACTGCTCGGGAAATATTTATTTAATATTTGCAGAATCAGATATACGACTAAAATCAATAACAGTAATCGAATGATCTTTGCGCGAAAATTATGTTTCGTACTCCCAGCCAGATAAGCCACAATCCCCACTAGGCATGACTGAATAATCCAACTTCTTGAGTTAATAATAACTGCAAAAATTACAATAAAGCCAATAAGTACTAGCTGGCATAATCCTATCCCTTTATCGTGGATCATTCTATCTGACAAATATACTACCGCACACCAAAACAAAGACACATAATAAAAAATCAGCGAAGAGTTTCCTACAACTACAACCCCATGCTCTGCAACCAAAGTAACATATTCGTATATAAGCAGCAGCATATGTGCAACAATCAATAGAGGCAGACATTTTTCCAATTCAGTCCATATATCTTTATCCATACCGATAAAAATAGCTAAAGTTAGCAAATAAATAATCGGCGTGGTTGGCGAGGTAATCGCCAGATAGGCGCCCTCTTCAATAAAAGATTTAGAAAGATAGAAAAAGGAAATCAATACGAACATTGCCCCATAAAGGAAATGCCTACGATTTTCGCAGAGTTTTGAAACTGCCACGATAATTAGCAAGAATAAGGCAGAATATATTAACACAATATAAACCGGTGAGGAGGTATCACCGCGTTTAAAAAACATAGCATATTTTTCATTAACCCATGTTGCATCTTTGTAAGAGTATACTAATGCTATAAATAACGCAGCAATTGCGTAAATCACACACGCTTTTTTCTGTTTAAACTCCATCCTTGTTTCCTCTACAGTTTTTGATAATCTTAATCCATTCCTCAGAAATCGTCATTTTATTCACGCGATCTCGAATCAACTCAGCTTGTTTTCCCAGCTGTCTAGCTTTTTCTTTATCATTTATAATTTCGATTATCGCATTTGCGAGGTCTTTTTTGCTGTTACACGGAACAATTACTCCGTTTTCTCCTGAACATATTAACTCTCTTGCCCCACCCGGAGAACAATCCGTAGAAACACACGGCAGTCCTATTGCCATTGCTTCAATCAATGCATTCGGAATACCCTCATAGTCTGAGCTCAGCACAAACAGCGATGCATCCTTAATGTAGTTCTGAATTCCGGACTTTGCTCCAGGCAGAAAAACTCTATTTGTAAGGCCTTTCGATTCAACAAAAGCCTCCAGTTCCTTTCGCAGGCTTCCCTCTCCATATATCACTAAATTATAGTCGGGTAGTTCTTCTGCTAGCATAGAAAACGACTCGATGAGGAGTTTTTGGTTCTTTTGTGGTTCCAGCCTTCCTACCGAGACTATTTCCTTCTTCTCTTTTGAAAAATTATGCGTCGGAAAAGCCGATGTATCCAACGGATTCAAAATCACAGCACTTTTTTTCTGTACTTTCGGAGGGTAACATGCCTGCGCCCCCTTTGTTTGAAACACGATTTTGTCCGCTCTATTCTCAACAATTTTCCGGTACACCTGGTCAATCGGACGTTGATTTGTTCGATTCGGATCATTCCGTTCGGAATAAATCAGTGGAATATGTAACCCAAGAATAGCTATAGATGCTAGTGCACACAAATCATTATAAAACGAGATTACTACATCTGGCTTCCACTCTTTGCAGGTTTCTCGAATGATTCTAATTATTGCTAGCTGACCAACTTTCGCTTTTTTTATATCTTCATAGCAACTAACAACCTCAACATTTTGTGCCAATGGGTACTTACTAATTTTTTCAGTCCTTGTTACCAAAATACGGGTTTCGCAGTCATTCTTTGCCCATTCATTTACGAGAACGCTTGTAACTCTTTCCGCCCCACCATAAAGCATTCCTGCAGACACAAACAGACACTTCATCTTTAACACTCCAGCACTTTATAAACGTTGATATATTTCGCAGCCATCGTCTCTGACGAAAAATCTTCGGAGCGCTTTTTAGCAGCCATTCCCAACCTTTTCCTCAATACACGATCAGAGTAAAGTTGTTCCATGCCATGAGCAACGCCTTCTACATCTGGTGGAACCAATAGTGCATTTTGTTCGTCTGTAAGCATATCAGGAATTCCACCAACCGCACAGGAAATAATAGGCAGCCCTGTTCCCATGGCTTCTATAAGTGTCATCGGAATCCCCTCATACTTTGATGGAAGACAAAATGTATCCGCTTCATGTAGAAATGGGTAGACATTTGCTTGTAAGCCCAAAAAATCAACTTTGTTCTTTATCTTCAGGGACTTTACAAGTTCCTCCATCTGAGGTCTCAATTCTCCCTCGCCAATCAACTGGAGCTTTACATTTTCATGCGCTGCAGCAATTTTTGCAAAAGCACGAATAAGCGTCTCATGGTTTTTTACTTCCATAAATCGTCCAATATGCAAAAAAGTATAGCTTTCGCTAATGTTATATGTTTCTTTCGGAGCACATTTCGACAAATCAATTCCGTTATAGATTGCGGGGATCCGTTTTTCCGGTAAGCCATATACCTGCTGAATTGACCTTCTGACTTCATTACTTAATGCAACCGGCGTAACACTGCAGTGCTTATACATAAACGAATTGATTTTTCTTCCAGTACTGCCTTGCTCCTTTTGAGCCATATTGTGCACCGTGTGTACTCTTCTCTTGACTCCTGCTAATACCGCTGCAGGCAGTGCATACTTTGATGCGTAGATATGTGTATGTACTACATCGGGTCTTTCTTCTCTGAACAGTTTTACGAGCTTCACGAAGACTGTAGGATCAAATCCAGGTTTCTTTTCAAGAAACACAATGCGAACCCCATTCTTCCCAAGCCTTTCAGTAATTGCAGTCTGCTCTGAATACAAGCTGACTGCAATCACCGTTTCACCAGCGTTTTTTAACGCTACACAAAGGTTTTCACACATTATTTCAGCTCCGGCAAGTCTAAAAGCCGGTATAACCTGTATAATCTTCATCCGCTCGTTCTCCATCAAACCTTATAAGTAATATATTCTTCTGTGGCATTCTCTCGCGGAATGATCTTTCCCGGGTTGCCCATAACAACTGAATGCGAAGGAACATCAAAATTCACGTAGGCATTCGGCGCAATCAAAACATCATCACCAATTACTATCTTGCCTACCACAACCGCATTTGACCCTATCCAAACTTCATTCCCGATAGTTGGGGCACCATTTCGCTTGCCACGGTTTTCTCTTCCTACTGTACAACCCTTGTTCAAGTTACAGTTCTTCCCAATTAGAGCTTGCGGATGAACATTTATATTGTGTGCATGACCAATATAGAGCCCTTCACCGATATCACTTGATAAAATCTCAAGACCATACTTTCTACTTGCACGCAAGGACTTTAACGTGAACAGTACATTTCTTTGAGAACGAATATGAAGTAGGTATCTCAAATCATATCGAGTAATCAGATCAAGCCATGACCTGATTCCCCATTTTTTTCCGGTCATTCGGTAATAATCTGCCCTGAATACTGCGTTCAAGTTACTCTACTCCCATCTCTTTAATGATTTGCTTAATAACATGCTCTTCGCTGTAAGATTCGGCTTTTTTGAGGCAATTCTTCTTCATTCCCACCATATCCGATTTATGATTTATGGCATAAATAATTTTCGTTTTTAGTTGCTCTGGCTGCTCAAAGTCATAGATCAAACCCGTATAGCCATCTTTTAACATCTCATCACAATACTGCCATCTACGTGCAATGACCGGTACTCCAGCAGAGAGTGCATCGATAATAGTTCCGGGAATTCCCTCATGCTTCCAATGGGTCGGAAAAAGCAGTGCATAATAGTCTTTTAACGCTTCAACGCTTTCATTTGCCGGAATGACACCACAGTACCGACAAGCTGCGTTTTGACTGAGCAACTCATTTAGATGCACCATGTAGGCTTCTTCAGCCGGTCCGTAAATATCCAGCGATACTACTTCTCTTTGATACTCGTCATTGATTTCTCGAACTGCATCTATCGCATCCTCGATGCCCTTTTCCTTCATCACTCGACTGAACGTACAAAACTTGTACGGTTCATCGTACTCTTTCCGCAGTTCCGTTTCCTTCATCAACCTCAGTTTTTTGAAATTCGGAAGATAGATTGCATTTTTCACTCCAAGTTTCTGTAATTGATCTGCAAGTTCAATGCTCTCCATCCAGTTTCCCTTAAACGAGGAAACATACTTTTTCCATTTTGGTTTTTCTTCGACTTCCCTTGCAAGTCTACCACCAATACCATAATGATAAACGTCTTTATTCATATATCGGCTCATAAAGCTCAAAACTGGAAACAGTACTTTTCGTCCATTTGATGAAAGCAGAACGATATATTTTTTGTCTCTAAGACCCCCGTTCAAAAACTGCGACACAAAGATAAACGGATTCTTTTTAATGTAATATGTATCTATCCGATCGACATCTTCGAGTCCGTATCTCTTAAGCGCATCATAAATTGCAATGGTCTTGACCGTTTGACCATCATTAAACTTTTCATTGCCTCCAAAGTGGCCAATAATGCCAATTCTCATTGCTTTTGCGTTTCCTTTCTTATATAACCAGTTTCGAACCCATCTCATTCAGAAACTCTTGTGTATAGTGTGAGAAAACTCCATTTGTTGGCGAAAATGTCAATTCACCAAAATAAACCCTACCGTTTATGTCATACAAATCAACTCGAACAAATTTGAAATCAGCAGATAGTTCTCGAGCAATTTCTATCATCTGATTAAAATGTTCCGGCTTTTCCACCGTATCAGCGGTTTCATCGGTTAGGCCACTCAAATGGTTCCAGTTCATATCAAAGATATGTCTACTTACCCTATTTCCCATCTCCGTTACAACCCTATCGCCGCACACTAGAACAAACTGCGGAACACCATTCATACAATGAAACTTATAGTCAATCAGTTTGTCAGCGTCTGCCAGATATTCTTCTGCATAAATCCGATGTGGGATTTCCAGATAGTGCGGTTCCATTGAATATGTTCCGTAGGTTGTTTTCAGCCATTTGGACATTTCAGCAACACATTTATTCTTATCCAGCTTTTCCTTTTCTGGTACAAGGTAATTCATCTTGCAGCCATGTGTTGCCTTAAAAACAAAACTGTCCGGAAGTATCTTAAAGTTGATTTCCTCAATTTTGCTCCATGGTCCACCAGCAAGCGGGACTAGAATATTCTCTAATCCCTTATCCTTAACATATTGACGAACCGCATACTTGTCTGTACACTCCGGTGCCAACGGAGATGGATCATGTAACTCAATATATGTCACTTTGTCAGCCAACGATTTTGGATGTTTAAGATTTAGGTCCCGATGAAATCGTAATCTCGTATCAAATTTCTTAGCCACATCTACACTGAATATTTTGCTAATTCCAGTCAGCACTTTTCCATAAGCAACCTTTATGTTCATAACTTTCCTCCATCCTTGATTTACAACAAAGATGGAATATGAACCGTCCGACTTAGATCTGCAGCAATTTGCCCATCTCTAAATCAAACTTGTCCGAAAGGTACGGAAAAACACAATGCGCCGGGGAGAATGTCAGTTCTCCGAAATAGACCTTTCTCTCAAGCTCATACAAGTCCACTCGTACAAACTTGAAGTCTTTTGACAGGATTTTAGCTATCCGAATCATTTCATCTAGGTTTTCCGGTTTCGGTAATTCACCGTTGCCGGGATGCTCCAACCCAGAAGAAACAATTTCAGGAATCGGCTTCCAATCCATGTCAAACAGGTCTAATGTCACCTGCATCGCTTTGTCGCCGTTACTCTTTCGGTTGCTACACGTTAGCACAAACTGCGGTTCCCCATTAAGGCAATGAAACTTGTAGTCCACAAGTTGATCTGCCTTTTCAAGATACTTTTCAATGTAGAACCGGTGTGGAATCTCAATGTAATGAGGCTCCATCGAGTATGTTCCGTATGTAGTGTCCATCCATCTTTGGATTTCTTTTTTACACTTTTCTGAATCAAACTTAGACTTGTCCGGCACAAGGTAATTCATCTTGCAGCCATGAGTTGCCTTGATTGCAAAACTGTCGGGTAGCTCAGTCAAGTTGATATCTTCAAATCGAGTGTACCCCCCCCCCATAAATTGGAACGAGGATATCTCCTAAACCCTTATTTGTAACATACTCTCGCACTGCATATTTATCAGTGCAACTGGCCGCCAAGGGAGACTGCTCATGCAGCTCAATGTAAGACACCTTATCAGAAAGCGTCTGCGGATTCTTCAGATTCAGTTTCTTATGATCACGAAAAAGCGTATCAAACTTCTTCGCATTATCAATTCCAGCGACTGCCGTTATACACGACAGTAACCCGCCATATACTTCCTTCTTATTCATTTGAAAGGAGTCCCTCCTTCTCAGGTTTTCTCATTTTCTCTGACGATCACTCTCGGCTTGTTCATAACCACTGTACAATTATCCGGAATATCATCCACTACGATTGCGTTTGCTCCTATTCTCACATTATTGCCGACATGGACATTTCCGATAATTTTCGCACCTGCACCAATTAAGCAGTTGTTGCCAATGGTTGGTGCCCCCCCCCGAGAATTTTTGAGGTCATTCGAGCCAATCGTAACCTGCTGGTAAATCACACAACCCTCGCCGACTTTCGCTCTCTGTGAGATGAAAATCCCATAAAAGCCATGTGGCGTTGCAAAGCGGTTGATATCAGGCAAAATAGGAATGCCCGCACCATAATGCTTTCTGATAATCTTACAAAGATAATTTTCTAAGCAATGTTTCCTGGGGCGTTTCAAAATTTCCTCTCTTGCCATCCAGAAGGCATCAACATCCCCCAAGCCAAACAACGCCTTAATGTATCTCAGTGGATTCATTACACTTTCCTCTTATCAATACCCATTCCAGTGCCCTTGACCCAAGCCCAGCAGCCAAGTTCGTACAGGCTGCGAACCACATTGTGACCTTCAATTTCATGGTAAAGCTGCCAGTGGTACTTTGCCTGTTTCAGCTTATTGCTGGACACCGAGCCTGCACGCCCCATTCGATATGTACCAAGAACTTCTTCCATACCATAGCAGTAATCCGTCTTTTTCAGAATCTTGAGCCACAGGGCAAAGTCGTTTCTCTTTTTAATCGGAGGCACCTCGAACTTGCCAAGTGCTTCCTGATCGTACATCACGGACAGATTACCGATTGGATTGGACAGCCGAATCATCTTTTTGTAGTCCGTTTTCTTCGGAGGAATGAATACCGTGTGCAGGTCGTTTCCTTCCTCGTCCATCCAGCCATAGCCGGTCGCACTAAACTTTGCACCAGTCCGCTCCATAAAAGCGATCTGCTTCTCCAGCTTGTCCGGCATCCACAAATCATCGCTATCCAGGAATGCAATATACTTGCCAGACGCCCGCTTCATGGCCTCCGTCCGGGCAACCGCTGGTCCCCCATTCTGCGGAAGAACATAGTAGTGGATATTGGGATACTTCTCCAAGTACGGCTTCAACACTTCGGCAGTGTTATCCGTGCTGCAGTCGTCCACAATCTGAACCTCCCAGTCTGTAACCGTCTGGGCAATCACAGAATCAAGCGATTGCAAAATGAACTTGCCGCAGTTGTAAGTCGGCATAATCACACTAACTAGCATTCAATCGTCCCTCTCCGCATATCAAAGATTACAGCCCAGACTCATTCTCCAAGAGTCTGAGCCGTTTTTTTCTTATAAAGCTCTACTAATCGTCCTCAGCAGTGTGAGTCACACTACCGCTATGTCTTGTACCGTTACAATGAACGATTCTGCGACAAATCGTCGCCACAGTAGCTCCCGTCTTTAGTCCTGACAGCACCAATACTTGCTTCGGTAGCTCATGTGTTTATTCCTGGTTCCACTCATCCATGCCACGGTAGCTCCCTTGCTTATGCCGGATTGCACCACACGAATGAGCATCTCTGCGACCATGTGGTTATCACCATCTTGCTCACATCCGCCTTGTTATCTCCAAGACCGGGATGAAATCGCAGATGATGTTATCATCTCTCAGCCCCAAAACCGCTATGTAAAAGTCACCGTAATCTCGGTACACCCCCTCACTGTGCAATCAAACATAAACCCACGAGCTACCGTCGCATCCATAAAAGTGCTTTTTCGGGGCATAAACGCCTCAATTCACACTCGTTTTACCCTTGCTCACGCCCGCGCTCTCAGCATTTTGCACTGTTAGAAACCGCATTTCAGCTTCACGCAGGGCATTATGCCGACTTTTTAGCTTAACGCTACTGTAAGAGCCGCATTTATGCCTGACTCCACTTTGGAATTTCTTCCAATTATTAGCTGCCCAAAATATGCAAAAGTGTCGATATTTAGTGGTTTTCTCCACTCATAGCAGTGGTTTGACCCTCAGAAACTCCCTCGGTGCTTTCAGGCATAAACAGGAT
>UMJN01003025.1_pt1 | contig 22285 bp, 19 predicted proteins | sample 1966061 | NCBI WGS metagenome assembly UMJN01 (sample SAMEA4836149, study PRJEB28245) | human gut metagenome | biome: gut microbiome; material: fecal sample | place: Denmark | collected 2008
ATGTCCGGAGATCTTGTAGAGATCACTCTTTGCCATCAGAGGAGTTTTTGTTCTTACATAGCCACGTTTTGTCTCCTCATCCTCGATCCAGCGCTGAAGCTCCTGCATCATGATCACACCGTTTGGCATGATAAGCGGAAGTCCCTGTCCGATTACGTCTACTGTTGTGAAGATCTTCATCTCACGGCCAAGTTTGTTATGATCGCGTCTCTTAGCCTCTTCCATCTGCTCCAGATGCTCTTTCAGCTCATCCTTTGTTGCATATGCAGTTCCGTAGATACGTGTGAGCATTGCGTTTTTCTCGCTTCCTCTCCAGTATGCGCTGGAAGAAGAAAGAAGCTTGAATGCTTTGACTCCTTTTACGCTCATCAGGTGTGGTCCTGCACAGAGGTCTGTCCAGTCTCCCTGGGAATAGAAGGAAATCTCCTCTCCCTCCGGAAGATCCTCGATCAGCTCTACCTTATATGGCTCATTTTTCTCTTTGAAGTATGCGATGGCATCCTCACGGGATTTTGTGAAACGCTCAATCTTTGCGCCTTTTTTGATGATCTTCTTCATCTCTTTTTCGATGGCATCAAGATCCTCACGGGAAAATGGCTCGTGGTCGAAATCATAGTAGAATCCTGTATCAATGGATGGTCCGATGGCAACCTTTGCCTCCGGATACAGATTCTGTACAGCCTGTGCCATTACATGAGATGCTGTATGACGGAGAACTGCAAGGCCCTTCTCATCTCTTGCTGTAAGGATGTTAAGCTCACAGTCATCCTCAAGGACTGTACGAAGATCTACAACCTCTCCGTTTACTTCTCCTGCACATGCAGCACGTGCAAGGCCTTCGCTGATGTCATATGCGATATCGATCACTGATCTTGCTTCTGAGTATTCTTTTTTTGAGCCGTCTTTTAATGTAATAATCATGATTGTTTCTCCTTTCGTTTTCAACGAGTTTCTATGATACACAGTGCATTTTCCTGTACCGGAGATCTTTTCCCGGAAAATACTGTGGAGTAATTTTCTCCGGAATAAAAAAATCCCTTACAGTACATCACGCACTGTAAGGGACGAGTTTATTCATTCTCGCGGTTCCACCCTGCTTGCTCCATATAAACAGATACCTGTCAAATACAAAGCCTCTCAATTATGATGATAACGGAATCACCGGACCGGATTGGGGCCACTCGGAGGTAGTTTTCAACTGTTTCCCGATAAGATGTTTCCAGCACTTCACATCTCTCTCTGTAACGTTTCACAGTTTACTCGTCTCGTCAACGTGTTTTTATTTCTTTTTCTGTGGTTCATTATAAGCGCAGTATTTTTATTTGTCAACGCATGTTTAAAAAAAAATTTTCACAGATTTCCCATCATTTTATCCTTGATGATTGCCAGAATTTCTCTTGGAATGTAGACCAGAAGACGCCAGCTTCGATATCTGGAAGGTACCATAACAACTTCCCGGAAGCCGCATTTCCTTGCAATAGCTGCTCCTCTCCATACATGAAAATTGTTGGTCACCACGCCTATGGAACAATCTGTGGTTCCGATCTTCCTGCGGCTGAATTCCAGATTCTCCTTCGTGCTGGTGGACTCTTCTTCCAGGATCAGTCTGTTCCCCTCTATCCCATGTCCGATGAGATAACGGTACATGGCCTCTGCCTCGGAAATGTTTTCTCCGTCACCTTTTCCACCGGAGAGAACTGCCCTTGTGCCGGGATTCTCCTTAAGATAAAGAAGAGCCCTTCTGGCTCGTTCCAGAAGGGCAAGTGTCATCCGTGTTCCGTCCACGTGGGCACCTAACACGATAATGTAATCCAGATTCTTCTTTACGCTCATTATCTTCCGCAGCAGTATTTGTATTTCTTGCCGCTTCCGCATGGGCACGGATCGTTTCTTCCGACTTTGTGTGGTTTCACAACTGTGCCGGATTTCTTCTGCTCCATGTAGAGAGCTTTCTTCTTCTCTTCTGTGAAGATCTTGTCCCACTGAGGAAGGTTGTAAAGCCAGTCAGCCTTGGCGTCTACCATGTTCTTATAGAGAGCTTCTTTATCAAATGCAAGGTTAACCTTGGTGTTCTCATCCATAGTCTCGATCGGGTTCGGAACCTTCAGGCTGTCGTTGATTCCGTCAAGGAAACCAACCATAGTCATAACATCCTGACCGTATTTCTCAGCAAGCTCTTTAACAGTTCCGGAAACAACCTCATCCGGGTTCTCCAGAAGCTGCTCGTAAATGTTCTTCTCAATGTTAAAATAAGTTGCCCAGAAGCGCTGAAGCTTATTCTTATCTGCATTCTGATTATAAGCAACGGAACGCCACTGCTCAAGAATTGTCATATCGCTCATTGTCTGATCCTCTTTTCCAAAATTTTAGATGAATAAAGCGGACGTTTCATTCCGCTTCGCAATTTTTGTTTATTATATCATCTTTTGGCGAAGAAAGCAAATACATCTATCTCATATCCACAAAAATCCACATAAAAAAGATACTTTCTCACCTGCAGCCGTCACTGTACTGTGCAGAATATTTTTTTAGAAAATCACGAAAAAGGACAGCAACTTTTCCCATTCACTGTCCTTTTCCTATGTGTCTTATATCATATCCTGTTTATTTTACTGAAGGTACTGATTGGACTTCCAGATCACACTTACCAGACGTGCAATGCATGCGCGCAGGTCCTCGATCTTAAGTGTTCCCTCTTTCAGTTCTTTTCTGAGATTGTCATGATCTCCGAAACATCCCGGCATTACCAGGTCATTTCCCGCTCTCATGCAGCCGGATGCTGTACAGCTGTCTCCCTGTTCTGTAGTCGTCCAGTCTGTCATGATCGCTCCTTTAAATCCCCATTCGTTTCTGGCGGACTCTGTACAGAGATCATAATTGTTTGCCGCATGAATACCGTTGATCAGATTGTAACTGGTCATGATGGACATTGGCTGTACTTCTTTTACCGCAATTTCAAATCCTTTGAGATAAACTTCGCGAAGTGCACGCTCAGACACAACACTGTCTGATCCCATACGATTGTCTTCCTGATTGTTGCAGGCAAAATGTTTGATGGTCGTTCCACATCCATAATTGGACTGAACACCTTCTGTCATAGCTGCCGCAATGGTTCCGGATACATACGGGTCTTCGGAATAGTATTCGAAGTTTCTTCCGCAGAGAGGATTTCTGTGGATATTCATTCCCGGTGCCAACCAGAGTGTTACTCCGAAATGTTCCATCTCTGTTCCGATCATGGCTCCCACTTCACGGATCAGCTCCCGGTTCCAGGTCTGCGCAAGCAGTGTTCCTACCGGGATCGCAGTACAGTACTGATAATATCTTTCTCCCGGAAGTTCTCTGGAATCGTCATAGAACAATCCACCTTCCAGACTGAACTCAAATGGCATGGAAACAATGCTTCCGCCATTTACATGATAATACTTCATCAGGCGAAGTCCTGCCGGTCCGTCTGCCAGAACGATGCTTGCAAGACCTTTGTCTACTGCACAGCGATGGGTTTCACCTGCAGAACCTGGAACGGAAATTCCTGCTGCGCCAAGATTGCCACCCTGTGCTTTGCCCGGATCTCCTGCTGCCAGATCGATCAGATCTTCTTCTGACAAGGTATTTACAAAATCCATTGCTTCTTTTTCATAGAGGTCTGCATTCTTCTTATATTCCACAGTCTCGGTAGCAATGTCTGCTCCACGAATGTTAAGAACAGTCAGTTCCTCCTCTTTCGCCTGCTGCGCTGCTGCCGCCGCACGTTTTGCTGTTTTGGATGCTTCCTGAGAAATTTCTTCCAGTTCCTGTTTCAGCGGGAAAAGATTTCTGACCTGTCTTCGGATCACTTCCTGATCCAGTTTTATGCCTCCGCAGAGTTTTGCTGATGCAAGACTGTTTCCGACCCATATGCCATAAAAACCACTCTCAAGGATCCATGCAGCTCTCTTCTCATCATAAGAAGTCAGCCCATCCATCTTTACTTCCATGGTAACTTCCTGTGCTTCTCCCGGTTTCAGCTCGTTTGTCTTTGCATAGGCTGCAAGACGGTGTGCTTCTTTTTCGAGGATGCCGCCCGGCAGGGATGCGTAAACCTGTACGACTTCTTTACCGGAAACATTTCCCGTATTTCTGACCGTTGCCGTAACACGGATCTTTTCTGCTGATACCGCTTTCAGAGCACATCCGGTGATCTCAAAGTCTGTATAGGAAAGACCGTAACCGAATCCATAGCGCACCGGAACTTCAAAAGTATCAAAATAGCGGTATCCCACATAAATTCCCTCATCATAAAGCTCTGTTTCCACATTTCCGTTATTATGTGAAAACTTCTCGGAGCTGGGATAATCCTCATATTTATAAGCCCAGGTATCTGCCAGTTTACCGGATGGGTTCACCTTACCGGACAGGATATCCGCAAAGGCATTTCCGCCCTCCATTCCAGGCTGTACGATTACCAGAAGGGCTCTGATATTGCGGAACTCATCCATAAAGGAAAGATCCACCTGTGCACCTGCATTGATCACAACAACCACATTCTTATAATAAGCACAGATATCTGCCAGCATCTGATGCTCTTCTTCACTGAGATCATAATCGCCTTTGTCAGCAGTACGGTCTGATCCTTCTCCTGCGATCCGGCTCAGAACATAGATCGCGTTTTCTGTATCTTCTCCTTCGGCTGGTTTCTGGATCGGATCTCCTGCCGGCATCTTAAAGGGAGTGGTGCTGTATACCGTAAAGAAATCCATGGTATCTGCACCTTCTCCTGTTTTTGAAAGGATACTTCTCTTCCACTCCTGACGTGCATTTTCATAGATCTGGTCGTAGCTTTCGATCCACGCTTCTGTTGTCACCTGGAATCCGGCATTTTTCATTCCCTGAAAAACAGATACGCGTTCACGCTCATTGACATCTCCGGAGCCGGTTCCTCCCTTGATGGTCCTGCCTGCACCGGCACCATAAAGTGCCACTTTACTTCCTGCTTTCAGCGGAAGGATATGATCTTCATTTTTTAGTAAAACGATTCCCTCTGCCGCTGCACGGCGGGCCACTTTACGATGTTCCAATTCCCATGGCTGCACTTTGGGATCTGTAGTGCCGGAAAATTTTCTCTCTTTCAAAATACGTGTCATGATTATTCCTCTCTGATAAAATCTGCAAATGTTTCTTTTATTTTCTGTTCGTCATCTGTACCTGCATCCAGGACTAGCGGCTTGGAAAGATCAAGGCTGAAGATTCCCATGATTGATTTTGCATCTACATAATATTTACCGCTCTGCAGATCCATGTCGCAGTCAAATTTGCTGCAAAGTTTATTGAATTTATCTGCATCCTGCATGGATACGATGTTTACTGTTAATTTTACCATAATCAGACTCTCCTTTTCCAGTTAAATTCAAGCGGATATTTTGGGCAAGCGGATAAAAGCATCCGCATTCGCTACGTAGCTCTACACCAAATAACTGCTACGCAGTTTATCAGAAGGAGCTACGCTCCTCCTGATACAAGCAAGTCCCCCTCGCAGGGGACTTACTTGATTTAGTTAAAGTACTTCCTGAGAAGATACGTCGGGGTGCAGCTCCATGCATGGCAGTAACTGTTGACAATGCTGCTTCCATAAGGAGATTCCGCCGAATTTTCCGGATTGTAAAGTTCCCAGAATGTATCCGCACCGTGGCTTAACATTCCGCCCCAGTAATATTTCATATATTCCATTGCCTGGTCTCTTTTTCCGCACATCAGAAGTGCTTCCACAAAATGATGGTTCATGTACGGAGAAACCATTCCTTTTTCCGGTTTTAACTCCACCAGACGGTCCAGGATTTCTGCTCCCTCTGCGCTGTCTACCGCGCCTGCCAGGATCAGCCATACCTGACTTGCATAATTGATCTGTTTTTCCTCTCCGCTTATGAAAAGGCCGCTCTCTTTATCAAAAAGATATTTTTTCGCAGCTGCTGTTTTCGCCGCAGCTTCTTTTTTCATCTCTTCGGCTTTTTCAGCGTCTCCGAGGATTTCTGCGATCTTCTGTACCTTCTTTGCACAGTATATATAAACACCCTGCATTGCGCTCTGCTTGTTCAGACCATCCGTCCAGTCGATAAAGCCCCAGAAACCATCTCCTTTTTTCATAAGTTCCTTTTCATCAAACTGCTCTTTCGCAATTTCCATCTGACGATATGCACAGGCACTTAAATCTTTTAAAGTTTCCCTGTCACTGGACGCTTCGTAGTAGTCACAGAGGGTTGCTCCAAAGAACATGGAATAATCCAGAAGGAAGGTATCATCCACGATAAATTTCGGTTCTGTGAAAAGGCAGGCGCTGACCTGGCCATTATCCTTTGTCTGTCCAGCGAACAGATACAGACATCTTTTTACCAGATCCATGTTGTGGAAGGTCTCATAGTTCGCAAGTGCCTGGAGCCTTAAGTCGCCAAGCCACAGACGACGGTCTCTCTTTGGTCCGTCCTCGAATACGGACTGCATACAGTTTTGCAGGGTACGGAGGCTGACACGGTCCAGTTTTCGGATCATTTCATCCTCACTTTCCACCGGCTTTACATCTTCCATACTGACAGCGGAAACACTGACACAGGATACATCTTCCACTACCATCTGCCATTTCAGTGATGTATCTATCACCTCGATCTCCATATAGCGGAATGCATATCTTCTTGGAAGCTTCAGCTCTGCCGGAAGGACATCGACATGGATAAACTCTTCCTGGATCCATCCACGGCTGATCCACCCATCATAATCTGCGGAGTCCTCTGTCATCTCCTTGGCGATCTCACCGAATTTTAGTCTGAAAAATGCCGGTGCATCCTGAGGGCTTCCTACGGAGTTCAGTTTCAGGGTCACATATCCCACCTGATGATCTCCTAAATCCAGACAGATCTTATCTCCTTTTGCCAGGTGATAGCTGGAAAGATTTCCGATCTCATCTTTTTTATGAACTTCCGGATAAACATCTTCTGTTTTTACGATATCTACGATAGAAACCGGACGAACTACCGTTTCCCGTAACTTTGGTGTGCATGCTTCTGCTTTTTTTACAAAATCCTCATTGGTCACACGGACCATCTCAAGGTCACTGCTTACCTCTGGCATTATGCGTTTGCTCTCCTTTCATCCAGTTCTTTGACGATCTGCGGATAGATCTTATCCAGATCATAGAACATCATTGTGATAATTGTTGCGATATTTGTGATGATCGGCACCCAGATGTACATTGCTGTGATATAAGTCTGAGCCGTTGCTGTCTGTGTTGCAAGGTTTGCGTCAAATCCACCAAACTGAAGAAGTGCCGCACCGATACTGCTGGCGATAGCCATTCCCACTTTTCCAATGAAACCATTTACTGCGGAAAGAGTTCCGGCTGTATTTACACCGGATTTCCACTCACCATAATCAACAGGGTCCTGCTGCATTGCAAAATGCATACTTCCCTTCAGTCCGTATCCTGCTGCCGCGATCACCGCACCAGCCAGAAGAACCGGAACATTTGTGCCGCCAAAGAAGATGATCAGAAGACCACCCATATGTACAAAACTTCCTCCAACCATCAGATTTCGTTTTGATGTGAGTTTTACAAGGAACGGTGCACAAAGATTTGCTACGATTGGTACCAGTGTTGTGATGGTCGCAACGATCTGTACCAGTGTCGTGTTCTGTACAACATAAGTAAAGTAATAAATAACCGCACTTGCCTGGATCACAAATCCACCAAAGAACCAGACGATATTCAGTGCAAAAAGTTTCCACGGTTTGTTGTGGAGCAGACAGGAAATGTTTGCTTTAAGGCTGACTTTTTCCTGTTTGATGGTTACACGCTCTTTTGTGTTAAAGAAGCAGAAGAAGAATACAAGGCATCCGACTACACCGAAGATCATCATAACGATACGGAATCCAAGTGCCTCGTTGCCGTTTCCGAATTTGTCTACCAGTGTCAGGGCAAAAGCGCTGACTACAGTGGAACCGATGGATGAAAAGAAAGTTCTGCAGGATGCAAGGACGGTTCTCTCATGCGGGTCTTCGCTCAGTGCCGGGAGAATGGATGCCATCGGGATATTTACAACGGTGTATGCAGTGGAAAGCAGAATGTAAGTAATGTATGCGTAGATCAGCATACCTGTCTGTCCGATATCCGGTACAGAGAATGCAAGGACTGCAGCCACACCAAATGGAACCGCACCAAACAGGATCCATGGTCTTGATTTACCCCATTTTGTGTTTGTCTTGTCAATGAGGAATCCTACGATCAGGTCGGAAATTCCGTCAATTACTTTTGTTACCAGGAACATTACACTGACTGCACCGGCATTCAGATGCATGACATTTGTGTAAAAATACAGCAGATACAGGGAGATCATCTGCCAGATCAGGTTGCAGGCAAAATCGGAAGATCCATAACCGATTCTCTGACGCCACAGGCCGATCTTTACTTTCTTTTCAACTTCGTTCATCTCTTTTACCTCCGAATTTCTTTCTGGCATTACTGTACACTTTTTCCCTTTTTCTTCCAATTGTGATTTTTTTTGTAAAACACTGACGTTTTTTTCGATGATTATGATATACTTTCCTTATCTCTTATGAAAGATCCGCACGAAAAGGGGACTGTTATGAAACTTACCAGAGAAGAATTTCAGAAATACATTTATGCCTACAATGAAGATGAGATTTTTTATAAAACACTTTACCTTCAGGAGAAAGAACATCCGGGATATCAAGTTGAACCAGGCATGCCGTGCCCTCAGGGAAACTTCTCTCAGCAATCATGCCATCTGCGAACTTGTAGGTTACGAAAGTCCGGAACATTTTATGCGTACTTTTAAGAAAACTTATGGAATGACTCCCGGTGAATACCGGAAGAAGAACAAAGAATAACGTAATAATGTAGTCAAAAATACGGAACCTCCATCCGGGCAGATAAATGTATCTGCCTTTCGTTAAAGAGAAGTTCCGCAATAAAAAATTTCAGGATAAATTTTTCATGATAAGCAATATCCTGCTGTCATAAAAAAACGGAGAATTTTATATATTATCTGTATAACCGATTCCGTTCCGGGAGATACTTATCATATCCTCCCCTTTAGACGCAGAGGGCTTCGCGATGGTGCAGGTTCTCTGCGTTTCTCTTTTTACAGCAACTCATACTGCATCATCACAAATTACTTCACACCAAGTTCCTCAAGCTCTTTTGCCGCCTGTTTCAGGTTTTCGAACTGAATGGTACGGATCCCTGCTTTTCTAGCCCCTTCACAGTTGATGGCCCGGTCGTCCATAAATACCGACTTCTCCGGTTTCAGATCATAGCGTTTCAGAAGTGTCTCATAAATATCCACTTCCGGCTTGATCTGCTGTACGTCGCAGGAAAATACCACTCCGTCCATATATTTCAGGAACGGCATATCTTTTTTGGTTCTCTCCAGCATATAAGTTCCGTAATTAGAAAGAACATAGAGATGATATCCCTGGTTTTTGAGATATTTCACCCAGGTTTCCGCATAGTCATAAAGATGCATGCATTCCGGATCCCGTCGTACCACTTCACGGATATCCTTCTCATATTCCGGTGCACTTTCTACAAATTTATCTACATACCAGGACTCCTCGTGGAGTGCTCTGTCCTGTTCTTCCCAGATTGGGTTTCGAAATGTTGCATCCGCAATTTTTTCATATTTTTCTTCCGGAAAATTGTAGCTCTTCAGATACTCTTCCCAGTCATATCCCATCAACACATTTCCCACATCAAAAATAACATTCTCGATCATACGGTTTTCATCCTCCTTTGGTTTCTCAGGTCCCCAGATCCGGTACGCCATCCAGAAAACATAAGCCACGATCGGTACCAGTACTGCTGCCGCAAAAGCGCCCCGGAACAAAGCCTGTGAGTTCTCACTGCTGCCCCATGCAAACACCATGGGAAGGCAGAACACGAGAAGCAAAATAACAACGCCTGCCAGTGCCGCAATTCTTTTAAAATTTTTCATTCGGAATCCTTTCACATGATATACCAGTTGTTATAGCCAATATTATCATCAGCCTCTTAACAAAAGGGCGCCGGAGAAATTTCCCCGGCGCTGCCTGTCGTAATCCTGTCACAGTAAATGATTATCTGTAAATGATGTCGTTTCTTCCTGGTCCGTTTGAGATCATGGTGATCGGGAATCCGATGTGTTTCTCTACGAACTCTACATATTTTCTGCAGTTCTCCGGAAGATCCTCGTATTTCTTGATTCCACGGATATCGCATTTCCATCCCGGAAGCTTCTCAATAACCGGTTTTGCTTTCTCAAGCTGCACAGTTGTCGGGAATTCTGTTGTTACCTCTCCGTCGATCTCATAGCCTGTGCAAACCGGGATCTCATCCAGATATCCCAGAACATCCAGTACTGTAAAAGCAACGTCTGTAGCTCCCTGGAGACGGCATCCGTATTTGGATGCAACACAGTCGAACCATCCCATACGTCTCGGACGGCCTGTAGTAGCACCGAACTCACCACCGTCACCGCCACGTTTTCTCAGCTCATCTGCTTCCTCGCCGAAGATCTCAGAAACGAATGCACCTGCTCCAACTGCACTGGAGTAAGCTTTGCATACGGTTACGACCTTCTTGATCTCATATGGAGGCAGGCCTGCACCGATGGCACCATAAGCAGCCAGTGTGGAAGAGGATGTAACCATCGGATAGATTCCGTGATCCGGGTCTTTCAGAGTTCCGAGCTGTCCCTCAAGAAGAACCTGTTTGCCCTCTTTCAGTGCATTCCAGAGATAGAGAGATACGTCACATACGTATGGCTCAACCATTTTCTTGTATTCCATCAGCTCGTTCATGATATCTTCCGGTTTCAGAAGCGGTTTGTGATAGAGATGCTCAAGTGTTACGTTTTTGGTCTCACAGATACGTACAACTTTCTCTTTCAGTGCTTCCTCATCAAAGAGCTCACTTACCTGGAAGCCGATCTTTGCATATTTGTCAGAATAGAACGGAGCGATTCCGGATTTTGTGGAACCGAAAGCCTTGCCTCCAAGACGCTCCTCTTCATACTGATCGAACAGAATGTGGTAAGACATTACCATCTGTGCTCTGTTGGAGATCAGGATCTTCGGTGCCGGTACTCCACGGCCTACTACTTCGTTGTACTCCTTGAAGAATACCGGAATGTTCAGTGCAACACCGTTTCCGATGACACTGGTCGTATGTCCGTAAAACACACCTGACGGAAGTGTATGAAGTGCGAATTTACCATAATCATTTACGATGGTGTGGCCCGCATTGGCTCCACCCTGAAATCTTACGATGATATCAGCTTTCTCAGCAAGCATATCTGTGATCTTGCCTTTACCTTCATCTCCCCAGTTTGCTCCTACTACTGCAGTTACCATAACACAGTTCCTCCTTGTGTCTTTCTCTATTATTCGGAACGACATGTTCTCTGCCTGTAATACACAGAGACACGTCATTCCTGTCTGTGTTCATTTCTTAATGTTTATAACATCTTGGAATTATACGTTGATCTCAACCTTAACGCCAAGCAGATCCTTATGTGCGTCCAGAACCGGCTGTACCACATTGGCAATAAACGCCTCTGTCTGCTCTTTTGCACGTCCTGTATATCTGGACGGATCCATGGATTTCTGAAGATCCTCAAGAGTCAGGTTAAATGCCGGATCCGCAGCGATCAGTTCAAGAAGGTTGTTATCCTTGCCTTCTACCTTCACGTTCTTGCCTGCTTCCATGGAAAGCTCACGGATACGCTCATGAAGCTCCTGACGGTCTCCACCTGCCTTAACTGCATCCATCATGATATTCTCAGTCGCCATGAACGGAAGCTCGGACATCAGTCTCTTCTCAATAACCTTCGGATAAACAACTAGTCCGTCTACAACATTGAGGCAGAGATCCAGGATTCCGTCAATTGCAAGGAATCCTTCCGGAACGCTGAGACGCTTGTTTGCAGAGTCATCCAGAGTTCTCTCAAACCACTGTGTCGCAGATGTGATAGCCGGATTCAGGGCATCGATCATCACATATCTGGACAGGGAAGCGATTCTCTCACTTCTCATCGGGTTTCTCTTATATGCCATGGCGGAAGATCCGATCTGGGATTTCTCAAATGGCTCCTCCACTTCTTTCAGATGCTGAAGAAGACGGATGTCGTTGGACATCTTATGTGCACTTGCAGCGATTCCCGCAAGGATATTCAGCACACGGGTGTCCACTTTTCTGGAATAAGTCTGTCCGGAAACCGGATAGCAGGACTTGAATCCCATCTTCTCGGCGATCATCGGATCGATCTTGTCGATAGTCTCCTGATCTCCGTCAAAGAGTTCCAGGAAGCTTGCCTGTGTACCGGTTGTTCCCTTGGAACCAAGAAGTTTCATAGTGCTTAATACATACTCAAGGTCCTCAAGATCCATCAGGAATTCCTGTGTCCAGAGAGTTGCCCTCTTACCTACGGTTGTGGGCTGTGCCGGCTGGAAATGAGTAAATGCCAGAGTTGGCTGATCTTTATACTGTGCTGCAAACTTGGAAAGCTCCGCGATCACGTTCACAAGTTTCTTGCGGACAAGTTTCAGTGCCTCTGTCATAACGATAATGTCGGTGTTATCTCCTACATAACAGGAGGTTGCTCCCAGATGGATGATGCCTTTTGCCTTCGGGCACTGTACACCAAACGCATACACGTGAGACATTACATCATGGCGAACCTGACGCTCACGCTCCTTAGCCACATCATAGTTGATATCATCCGCATGAGCTTTCATCTCATCAATCTGCTCCTGGGTGATGTTAAGGCCAAGCTCACGTTCCGTCTCAGCAAGTGCGATCCACAGCTTTCTCCATGTGCGGAATTTCATGTCCGGGGAAAAAATGTACTGCATCTCTTTGCTTGCGTACCGCTCTGACAGCGGGCTTACATATCTGTCTGTATTCATTATTATCCTCCTGATTACATACATCCGGGCCGGAATGGCGAATGATCCGTTATCTGCCCGGATCTGGTTAATTCACGCCTCTTGAAATTATATAACATTGCCTCTTCAAAAGCAACCGTTTGTTACTCCATACCCTGATGGAATTTTCCCAGAAATTCCTTCATTCTGCCATTATCGGAAGAAAATACCTCCTGTGGGGTTCCCTCCACCGCGATCACACCCTTGTCCATAAAGATGATGCGGTCGGAAATATCTCTTGCAAAATTCATCTCATGGGTGACGATCACCATGGTGATATGCTCCTGTGCCAGATCCTTGATAACCTTCAGGATCTCCCCGGTGAGCTCCGGATCCAGTGCAGATGTCGGTTCATCAAAAAACAGGATCTTCGGATTCATGCAGAGGGCACGGGCAATGGATACTCGTTGCTGCTGTCCTCCTGAAAGCTGGAAAGGATACGCATTTTCCTTATCTGCAAGACCCATTTTTTTAAGAAGACTTCTTGCCTGGGCATAGACTTCGTCTTTTTTTCTTTTCTGCACTTTTAAGGGTGCGTCTACGATATTTTTCATTACGGAAAAATGCGGGAACAGATTAAACTGCTGGAACACCAGTCCCACATCTCCGGTTTTGATGATCTCGCCGCTGTCCGGTGTCTCAAGACCTGTGGCACAGCGCAGGATGGTGGACTTGCCGGAACCGGAAGGACCGATGATACTTAACACTTCTCCCTCTTCCACATCAAGGGAGATATCTTTGAGGACTTCCAGTCCGTCAAAGCTTTTTTTGATATGTTTCATTTCAAATAATTTCATATTATATACTCTCCATTCCGGTTAACGGTAGTAATTCATGCTCTTTTCAACCTTCTGCATCACAACTGCCACGATCAGATTGAATACATAATAAAATACGGCAGCGATCACAAAGGGCATCATGGTCGTCTGTGCACTTGCGATCTGCTTGGCAATGGTAAACATCTCCGCTACTGCCACAACAAAGGCAAGGGAAGTATCCTTGACCAGTGTAATAACTTCATTGGTAATGGATGGCAGGATCCTTTTGATCACCTGTGGAAGGATGATGCGGAAAAACGTCTGCACTTTATTGTATCCGAGGATCTTTGCAGCCTCATACTGTCCAACCGGCATGGACTCAATGCCGCCACGGTAGATTTCTGCAAAATAGGCCGCATAGTTGATGGCAAATGCGATAAATACAGCGATCAGGCTGTATCCCATGGAAATACGGATTCCAAAGATAAAATATGGACCGAAATATACAACCATCAGCTGCAGCATCAGAGGAGTTCCTCTCATGATGGATATGTAAGCGGATACAATGGCACGGATCACTTTGTTTTTGGACATTCTGCCAAAACAGATCAGAAGTCCCAGCGGCAGAGAAAACAGCAAAGTTACAAAAAAGATCTCAATGGAGACCAGCATTCCTCCTGCCAGCTGCTGAAGCATTACACTAAAACTCATTTTTTTCCTCCTGGTTCGGAGTATCTGTCCCATTTATCGGACTGATACCTGTAATTCCTGTAAACAACAGGAAATGAGCGTGCCCGGCAGCTCTTCCAATGCCGAAGCACCCTCATTTCCTTTTTATGCAAAAGCTTCAAAAACTTCTGCTATGTTTCTTATTTCTCCTGCTGTTTAATAGTTTCTGAAAAATATCTTCACAGTTTTTGCTGTAATCTGAGACTGGATCACTTAGATTCAGAATCCGCTTCTTTCTCTGTGCTATCTGCACTTTCTTCTGTGTCAGCTTCTGTGGAATCGGAATCTGAGTCCTCCTTATCCTCGCTGATGCAGAGCATACTCTTATCCAGCTCATATTTATCTGCAAGCTTGTCAACTTCACCGGACTCGTCAAGTTTCTTGACTTCATCCCATACCAGATCTTTCAGTTCATCGTTACCCTTCTTAAATCCGATGCCATACTGCTCATTCTGGATCGGCTCGTCAAGGATCACATATTTATCCTTGCCTCTCTGGGAAAGCTGATAATTGGCAACACCAATATCAACAGCAACCGCATCTGCAGCACCGGAATCAATATTCATAAACGCGGTGTTGTAATCCGGGTTCTCTGTAAGAGATGCAAAGCTGTCCTTCAGATCCTTATTATCGTCGTTATTCAGTGCGTCCAGTGCAGCGGATGCAGCCTGTACAACTACGTTCTTACCCTTAAGGTCTGCAAGCTTCTCAATTCCGGAATCCTTGGCAACTACGATCACCTGCTCATTGTTGATATAAGGATCGCTCCATGTATAATCATCCTCACGGCCGTTAATGGTAAATCCGTTCCAGATACAGTCGATGGTTCCGGAATTCAGCTCCATATCCTTGGAATCCCAGTTGATCGGCTTCTTGACAAGCTCCCAGCCAAGATTATCACATACTTCCTGAGCCAGGTCAAGGTCAAATCCCACATATTCTCCATTATCATCCTTATATCCGAATGGAGGGTACTCTGCGTCAAATCCGACGATCAATGTCTTATCCTCAACACCAGCCTGTACACTTACTCCTGTTACCATCATTCCTATTGTCATCGCTGCCGCCATTACTACTGCAACTGTTCTCTTCTTCATGATCGTTCTCCTTTTTTTCGTTATTCCTTTATCACGTGGTCACTCTACTACGTGAAAGCGTATGGTTATAGTAACATACCAAAAAGGAGCTGTCAAGAGCAAACCTTCTGCTCTGCCAGATAATCTTTGTATTTCTTTCTTGCGGTTTTTAAATAGGCTCTGGAAATAGGGATCTCAGTCTGTCCAATTACAAAACTGTTCTTTTTGAGTGTGTTCACTTTCTCCAGATTGATGCAAAAGCTCTGATGGCATCTCATAAAATTACTGTCGGAAAGCTGTCCCGCAAAATCTCCCAGACGCGCTCTGCAGCTGAGTTTCTTTCCGTCGGTAAGGTGGAAGGTTACATTATGGAGGCTGCTGGATATGTACGCCAGACTGTTATGCTGGAGTGTATAAACCTGAGTTCTGTAATGAAAATGCAGCGCCTTTCCGCCTTCTCTTTCACAGGTGGTCAGGATAGGTAACAGCACATGCTCCAGTTCTCCGCTTTCTACAGGTTTCGTCAGATAATTAAAAGCAAATACCTCAAAAGCTTCTTTATAAAATTTCTCATTTTCCGCTACCATGATGACCGGAATATAATTTCCCCGAAGCCGTATCGCACGGACTGTCTCCAGGCTCTTTCCATTTTCACCATCCAGCCCCATAAATACCACATTACAGATCTTATGCCCTTCCGTCAGTCCGTCAAGAAGGCTCTGCCTGCTACGGTATATCAGGATCTCTGCATCCGGAAGCAGCGTTGAAAGCTGTCTGTAAAGCTTCTGAGCATCTTTTCGTATTTCATCACATACCGCAATAGTTATCACTGCCATGGTTCTGGTTCCCTCCGCCCTGTTCTTTCTTGATATGATCTATTCTATTTTCAAAAAAACTGTCTCGCAATATGTGCCACCAATTGTGCTCGGATTTTTTACAAATAATTGCAATTCCTGATCTGTTTTTGTATAATAATGCCACAAGTATGAAAAAAGGAGAATTATTATGTCTGACTTCAGCAGCAAATGCCGTGAATATCTAAAAAATACAGGAGAAACGGTATACCAGTTATCTGCATCCTCAGGCCTTGACCGTACCTCTCTGCAGCGTATGATCACAGGCAAACGTCTGCCTGGAATGGATTTTGTCCGTCAGTTCTGCGATTCGATCCGGATTAATCCATCCCAGCGTCAGGAACTGATTGAATTATATAAAATCGAAAAAATTGGAAAAGAAATTTACTATAATCGGAAATACATCCAGGAACTTCTCCGTGTGATCAGCACCCAGCAGATGCTTTTCTCCTCTGGTTTTCACAGTCTTACTTCTCTTCCGTTTTACAGTGGAGACTTTTCACTTGATGTGGAAAAAAAAGTTTTAAACCTTTTTGAAGATATCCTGCTCTCCGGTTCCGACGAAAAGATCTGCACCAACATTCCTGCAAACTGTCGGCTTATTGTACAAGTTTCTGCACATCTCTATCCGGAATATCAAAAGCTTCCTCCTGTTATCCAGATTCTTCCGCTTCACCAGAATCCTACCGCATCACCGGACTATAATATGAACCTGGAAACTTTTTTGTGTACCATTCTTCCGATCCTGTGCGGCTTTCTCAATTATCAGCCCTACTATTATTACACCCAGGCCGGAAGAGAACTTTCCTGTTATGAATTGTTTCCGTTTTTCTTTATTACAGAAAAGAAACTCCTGCTTATTTCTTCTGATATGTCAACTTTCATATCTACAGAAAATCCGGAAGTTATACATTCCTATCAGCAGGAATTTCAGAAAATCCGGAAGTTATACATTCCTATCAGCAGGAATTTCAGAAAATTCTGGAAAACTCCAGCCGTTTTTTCCAGCAGTCGGATTCTCCTTCACAGATCCTGGAGATTTTCGGTTCCATTATGAACACCAATATTACAACAAACTTTGCGCTGGAGTCTCATCCATGTCTTGCGTTGATGTCCTATGGACCCGACTTTGTACAGGCCCTCTTTGAAAACAGAGATATTGATCATTCCAACTCTGTTTATACACAACTGGTTTCTATTTTAAAACAGCCGCAGTTTGCCTTTACAGAAAACGACACTTCCTGTAACTATTTCACCCTGAATGGAATCCGGAAGTTTGCACAGACCGGTCTTCTGGACGGTCCATATTCCTATCATCAGACACCACTTCCAAAAGAAGAACGGAGAAAATCGATCCAGCACATTCTTGACACAGATATGGGCGGTGAAAAATGCAAGATCCTTAAGCATTCTGTCCTCCCTGAAACGGGAATCCATCTTGAAGTTCTGTCCGATTATTCTGTTTTTCTCTGTTTTCTTTCCAAAGAAGATACTTTTATGTGCGTTTATCTGAAAGAAACCAGTATCGGACAGGCTCTGGACGACTATCTCTCTTCTCTTTCCGAAGAAGAAGCTGTCTACACAAAAAAAGAAGCCCGGCAGATCCTGCTGGGACTTCTTGAACAGCTTTAAGAGCCTGTACTTCTGTGATATTCTCTTGTAAGATCCTCCAATATCCTGTCAGTCTCTCCGGGTGCAATCTTCTGCTCCGGGAGGCTGATAAACTGTTCCAGAGCTCTAGCAGTTTCTTTTTTTACGGAATCCTCTGCCTTCAGATCTTCCTGTATCTTTTCAAATTCTTCCGGTGTATGCACACTTCGGTAAGCCAGAAGATAAATCTTCAGTGCCTTTTCTGACTGGTTTACCTTCCATGCAGCAAAGAAACAGTCCAGTGCCTTATCCATCTGAAACAGATAACTGTAAGCACATCCCTGATTATGCAGAATCCGCTCTCTCATTTCTCTGGAGATTTCTCTGGAATCTTTTTCCAGAAGCTTCTGATAAACACGGATTGCGTTCACGTACATCCGGTTTTCCATGAGGGCATCCCCTTTTCTCTTTTCCCGTATCTCCTCGGATTCCTTATTTCTTCTTTCAATCCTTCCATTCAGGATACGAAGTTCTTCATAAGCCAGATAATTGATCTCTTTAAATATCGGATACAGAATTTCCTCCAGACCTGCCTCTTTTCCAATGAAAGGTCGAAGCTTCGCCGCAAGTTTTGGAAGTTTCAGTTCCTCATCCAGCCAGGTACACAGCTTATTACTGATAAGAGAACGATCCACAAGGTAAAGATTATTATAAAGATAATAGCAGAGTTCTTCTATGGAATAAATATTCGTGCTGATATTTTCAATGTAAAATGGTTTCTCTGCTTTCTTTACCTGGCATAAAATATATCCGCTCATACCTGTTTCCTTTCTTCTGTCTCATCCCAGCGTACCAGTTCTTTCCATGTCTTCCCGCTGGATGGATACATTTCCCCAAATCCAAGATCCTTTACTGTGATCTCACAGTCTTTCGATGATACGTATTTCAACGTAAGTGCAAGTCTGGTCGTCCGGTTTGGTCGTTTTGGCAAACCTTTAAGCGCCATTGCCACCCGCTTTCTCTCCGTTTCATCCGGAAGATTTACTACAAAGACCAGTTCTTCCGTATCATCCAGGATCAGTTCACACTCTGCATTGCATTCATACCAGTTGCTGCCGCCTTCGATCAGCGGATAATACGCAGGAGAACCCATCACCCGCATATCCATTCCCACATCCGCAGTAACCAGGGAATCGCTTAAATATCTGTACCCTTTTAATTTTTTGTCTTCAAGTCTGTCCTTACCGGCGATGCAGGCTCCTTTTGCAAAGAGATTGTTTCCGTAAAATACTTTGCGTCCCTGATGACACAGAAGCTTTACTGACTGCTGTGCCCACTGCTGGTCGAACCCTTCTCCTGTGATCTGCACACTGGAAAAAAGTTCTTTTCCAAGAGTTTTTGTTATAAAACGGCAAAACTCCACATCACGGATCTCATCCTCCGTTTCAAGCGTTGTACTCACCGGTTCTTCGAGATTGACAAGTATAGGTCTGGATGCAGCATTGATCGTCAGCTTACGAAACGCAATTTTATCTCCATCAAACGCATACCAGGCCACACTTCGGTTCCAGGTTTCTCTTTTCTGGCCCAATGCATAGTAATAAAAACTTTCCCCGTAATCCATAAGCATGTATTTCTCTGCCGGAAAACCGGCAATTCCACAGGCCTTCTGATAATTACGCACCTGTATGGCATCAAGCTCAGGAGAAGTGATACACATGCACTTTGTGTTTTTTACAATGTCCTGAATTCCAAGAAATTTCAGCATTCCTTTCAGGAAATGAGCAAGGAGCTCTGCCGGCTCCTTATCCTTTCCCGCCACCTGTATGCTTTCTTCCTTCTGGCAGATATCATAAATATTTCCGAGCATGATCCCGCCTTTTTCTCTGGAAAAATACTGTGCTTCCAGGCCCACACAGTAATCGTTCTGCTCTGTACGGTAACAGATACAGCCCGGAGCCTCATACTGGCTGGTTCCCACTTTCATGGAAAGAGAACGGGCTTCTTCTGCTTTTCTGTCATAATAACAGATCTGTGTGTATTCTTTTCCAATATCAATTCCTATGATCAAGTCACGAATTTCATTCATCTTTCCGGTTCCTTCTCTATGACAAACATTTCATTGACGTACTGTTCCTGCCGGAGATACTGTGAAAGTTTCTCCTTCACTTCCGGATCTTTCTCCAGTTTTCTTGCACAGAGGATCTGATTGATCAGCTGATATTTACTGGAAGCTCTGTCATCCGTCAGATTCATGGTCAGCATTTTCTCTTCAGTCCTGTGCACACCGTTTTCATCTTCTGTCTGAAAATAATAGTGCAGAGTCTCACCGTAAAACAGAGTAAACGTCTTGGTAAAAATTCCCTCATAGACATTACGCAGCGGCTCGCTCTTATATTCCGGCATGGTTCCAAGTCCTGTATCCAACAAATAATACAAAGTAACAGAAGTCTCAGGCGAAGCATGATATTCTACAAAAGTCTTATCATCCAGCTGATACGGGCGCAGGATCCTCTGATCCAGATCATGGAAAAACTCAAATACCATATCATCTTTTACGCAGGAAGCCAGAATTTCTTCCTCCAGAGCAAGTTCTTCCTCATCGGATGCTTTTTCTTCGGAAAGTATTTTCAGAAGTTCCAGGTCACAGATTCTGTCTGTTGGCCATTCTTTCCGTTTGCAGATTTTGAGATATTCTCTGAGACACGGAGTCTCCGGCATCCCCTTTACAAACATTCCATAAGCCATCTGTGTCAGGTAAGCTCCGATTACCTGTTCCTTTCCGGAATGACTGATATAAGATTTCAGGATCTTTTCGCCTTCTTCCCGGTAATCTGCAGTGAACATCAGAAGCGAAAGTATCCTTTCCTCCAGGCTGTACGTATCCATCTCAAAACCGCAGGCACTTTTCCAGATATCCAGAAGTTCTTCCACAGGACCAAACCGGAATTTCATCAGATACTGAAGGATCACTTCATCATAAATTCCATTTCTGTATACATGGGAAGAAAGTGCGATCAGCTCTTCATCTTCCGTACAGTCACAGCGAATGATCATCCGGCTTGCCAGTTTCAGCAGCTCACATTCCTCTACTCCTTCAAAGCCAAATGCCTCCACAACACTCATTGCCTGTGGGAACAAGCCTCTCTGGATGAGGATTTCCAGCAGTATCTTCTTATCGACCATAGCATATTCCCGATAGTCCATCATTTCCAGGCAGGCATCCAGATCTTCTCCCTGTACATGATCCCTGTAATATTCCAGGATCCGTTTTCGAACAGCATCTCTGTATTCTCCTGTAAACGCAGATGAAAGGACCAGCTTCTGAAAAATCCCCAGATTTGTGCGGCAAATATCCTGTGTCTGGCAATAATAAAGCAGCACACCTGCTTCATCTGCGCCCTTTTCCAATACTGTCGGTACCATTTCCCTGTCGTCAAAAAGTGGTGTCATGTTATAATCCACTGTTGACGCATAGCGTCTCTGTTTTTCGTCCTGAAAGATCACTGCAGCATCTTCTGTATAGATCCTCGGATAGGCGATTCCATGCACACAGGGATAAATTTCTTCCTGTTTCATCTGTCTGTGACGAATGATCACGCTGCGTACCTTGGGATCATCTGTATACAGGCGGTACGTAAACATCCTTGAAGCAATAACCTGTGCTTCCTCCGTATTTGCCGGTTCGCGCATAAATTCCTGATAGACAGCAGCATAATTTTCATTCATTCTTCCTTCTCTCAGCTTGCGCATGGCAAAATCTCTCATGCTGTCCCGATAGCTTTCGTAAGTCTGCGGATCCTGCTCTTTCCGGGCGATGATGCAGGCATAAAGATACGCTCTCTTGGAATCTCCGAGATTATTGTTATTATAAGTAAAATACATAAGCAGCGGCTTCGGAAGTACTCTTCTGTAAGAAGTGTCCAGTGTCTCTACATAATATTCATAAAGACGTGTGATCCGGATTCCCTGGTCTACTGCCGCGGAAAACCAGCGGAAATATTCTGCTTTTCGTGGATTTCCCTTCATGATATATTTACAGATCGCTTCTACTGTGTCATCCGACGGAAAAGCCTCACACCCCAGTACCATAGCCCGGTACAGGCTTTCATTAAATGATTTCTCATAACCGGAAAGATAAGCAAGCCGCATCACAAGTTCCTCTGTAAGCATGTTCTCTTTTCCGGCAAAAAGAAATACCTGCGCCCAGAAACGATTCATCCGGTGAAGCAATGACATATCCCGGCAGATGCTGTTCCATGCTTCCAGATACAGAAACGGGCTGGTACATCCTCTTTCAAAAAGCTCTTCCATCAAAAAGATCTTTCTG